>OJKY01000192.1_pt1 | contig 59120 bp, 51 predicted proteins | sample 1596571 | NCBI WGS metagenome assembly OJKY01 (sample SAMEA4350170, study PRJEB24818) | metagenome | biome: human; feature: gut; material: faeces | place: Denmark | collected 2013-09 | reverse complement strand
AAAAATATTGCTAGTGTTGCTCCTCCTTTGTCTTTTGCCGTTTCCCGAGTCGAATGGCGGCAGCGCAGGGGGAAAGAAAAAAGCGCTCCTCACACAGACCGTGCCGACTCCCGATAAAAAGGGAAACGACCGTACAGCCCGTGCGCGAAGCACTACGTTGCAGCTACAAACAATGATTGTGTTGTTAAAAATATTTTACAGGAAACGCGAACAAAATGCACGGATTTTTCGTCTAATGCAATGTAGAAAATAGAAACTTAAATTTGTGCAAACCGTGGAAAGATAAAAAGATGCCCCGCAGCGGCCGTGTAAGCCCCGCCAAAACCTGCACCATTCTGGACAGGTGGGTCGCCTCTGTCCGGCTTTATTGCTTCCAACGTCCAGCCGCAAAAGGCAGCCGGGAGGCCTGCAAACCACCGGAACGTACCAGCGTCCCTTATGACGAAATGTGGGTTTAAAAAGAACTTATCACGCACCCCGCAGGGCAAATTCAGTTTATCGCAATTCGTGGGGAAAAATCCGTCGCAATCGAAGATTTTTATTCTTCGTCGGCGAGGATCTGCTCCATGAAGAGGTCGTAGACCTTGTCGATCTCCTCTTCATCCTCGATGGTGACAAGGAATTCCTCGCCGTTTTCCATCTGGCTCTTCAGAATGATGAGACCGTATTCCTCTTCGTTTTCCTCTTCTTCGCTGTCCTCTTCGACCACGGGGAAGAACGCCATATACGTCGTGCCGTTATATTCGAGCGCATCAATGTATTCAAGCTCGATATCTTTGCCCTCATCGTCCGTCAGCGTGACGAAATTGGGGCCGAATTCATCGTTCATAGGGGAACACCTCCTGTGATTTTGTGAGTGCATTATACCGCACTTTTTGCAAAAATGCAAGACAAGATACGCACCACTTGACAGCCGTGCTATACTATATTCTGTATCACTATTGAAAATCGGCTATGCGCGCTTGCGCATATTTCTATCGCAAAGGAGGAGGCGCTTTATGGAAGAAAACCGCGCAGAAAACCAGACGCCCCAAAGACAGCACGCACAGGCAAAGACGCATCAGGCGCACAAGAAGAAAGGCGGAACAGCCAAGAAGGTCATCGGCACCATTCTGGCCATCGGCCTTACCACATGTTTGATGTTCTTCGCCATCTTTATGATCTACGTCCACACGTCACTTGACCTTGACGTGGATATCTCAGCCTACACGCTCAAGCAGAGCTCGACGGTCTACTATCAGGACAAGACGAGCGGGGAGTGGGTGGAGCTGACGAAGCTCCACGGCGTGGAAAACCGCACGCTTGTGAGCATCGACGACATTCCCAAACATGTGCAGGAGGCGCTGATCTCCATTGAGGACGAGCGCTTTGAAAGCCACCACGGTGTAGACTGGAAGAGCACGGCGAAGGCCATTCTTGGTAAGCTCACCGGCAGCTCGACGCGCGGCGGCTCGACGATCTCCCAGCAGGTCATCAAAAACACGACCGGCGACAACGAGGTGACCATCAAGCGCAAGGTGAGGGAGATCTTCCGTGCGCTGCGCCTCGAGAAGAATTATTCGAAGGACGAGATCCTCGAGACCTACCTGAACCTCGTCTACTTCGGCAACGGCTGCAACGGTATTGAGGCCGCGGCGGAGAGCTACTTCGGCAAGACCGTCGGCGAACTGAGCATTGCTGAGGCTGCGTCCATCGTCGGCATCACGCAGTTCCCCTATAAATATGACCCGTCGCGCGGCGACTGGTACCGCGAGCAGAACAAGGAGCGCCAGCTTACCGTTCTTTATAAGATGCACGAGCTTGGCAAGATCAGCGACGAAGAGTATGAGCAGGCAAAAGTCGAGCCGCTCGTCTTCTCCTGGGACCCGGGTTTTGTTCCTTCTGCGGGGGTTGCAAGCAGGGTGGATACCGCCTCGAGCACGGAGTATGACTCCTACTTTGTTGAGCGTATGTTCAACGACATCGTCGCCGATATGCACGAACAGTTCGGCTATGATGAGAAGGTCGCAAAGGACCTGCTCTACACCGGCGGCTACTCCATCTACTGCACGGTCGATCCCAAGGTGCAGTCCATCGTGGAAAGCGTCTATGCCGACCGCAACAACCTGAACTATACGTCCTCCAAGGGCCAGCAGCTTCAGTCCGGCGCGACGATCATCGACAACACGACGGGCGACATCGTCGCCGTTGCGGGTCGTGTGGGCGAGCGCGAAGGCAGGTTCCTGCTCGACTATTCGACCGTTGTGCGTCAGTGCGGTTCTGCCATCAAGCCCTTGAGCGTTTATGCGCCCGCGCTGGACGCCGGCGTCATCACGCCCGCGAGCGTCATCGACGACTATCCCGTTGAAATGCTCGGCGGCAGCATCTGGCCGGTGAACGCCTACTCGGGCTACCGCAGCATGATGACGCTGCAAGACGCCATCCGCAATTCGTCCAACCCCACGGCGGTGCGCACGGCCATCAAGCTGACGCTGCCCGCGTCCTACGCGTTCATGACCGAGAACCTCAGCTTCTCGACGCTGACAAACGATGATCTGACGGCGGCGGGCGCACTGGCGCTCGGCGGCCTTTCCAAGGGCGTGACCACGCGCGAGATGGCGGCGGCCTATGCCTCCTTTGCCCGCGGCGGCATTTACACGACGCCGCGCACCTACACCGAAGTGCGCGACCACAACGGCAATGTCATTCTGGACAATAAGAGCGAGTCTCATGTTGCGATGGAGGAAAGCACTGCCTATTCGATGAACGAGCTGCTTAAAAACGTTGTGCGCAACGGTACGGGTACGGGTGCAAACTTCTCCGGCATGACCATCGCCGGTAAGACCGGTTCGACCAACAGCAACAACGACCGTTACTTCGTCGGTTACACGCCGTATTACACGGCGGCGGTCTGGGTCGGCTACGATACGCCGACGCGCATCGTGGCGAGCGGCAACCCTGCCGCCACGCTTTGGAAGACCTTTATGAGCAAGGTCCACGAGGGGCTGCCCAATAAGGACTTTGACGTTGGCAGCGGCGATATGGTCAGCGTGACGGTCTGCACGCAGACGGGACTGCTGGCATCTTCCGGCTGCCCCGCGCAGACGGTCAAGGTTGCAAAGGATTATGCGCCAAAGCTGTCCTGCGACGCGCACATCAGCGTGACGGTCTGTGCAGACTCCGGCATGCTTGCTTCCGACTACTGCCCGAATGTTACGACGGCCTATGTGCTCGATCTGAGCCAGCCGAACGTCAGCGCCGGCTGGGGCTATACGCGTGAGCTGCTCACAACGCCCCTCAGCGCGGCGATGCAGGCAACGTATCAGGCACAGCTTGCGGAGGGGCTCATTTCGGCGATCCCCGCGGGCGAGCCGGTGCGCACGAACAGCGGCACGGTGCAGCTATACAGCGACCTCATGTACAGCGGTATGTGTACGACGCATACAACGCCGCTTGAGCCTACGCCGGATCCGGACGCTCCGGATGATACCGGCAACGGCGGTGAGGGCGGCACGCAGACGCCCGGTGACAACACGGGTACCGCAGGCGAGAGCGCAAGCGGTGACAACGGACAGTTCCTCGATTGGCTGCTCAACAGCGGTAATACGGGGCATTGACAGAAAAAAGAGAACGACGATCCGTCGTTCTCTTTTTTATGCCTTTTCCGGGCGCGTATTCCGGATCTGCGAAAGCAGCAGCAGAAAAAAGGGAAAGAGCACCATTCCTGCGATACCGAATGTGCAGTAGCCGAGGTACATCGCAAAAAGCGACGCGACCGGCGGCAGCCCCGCCTGCGCGGAGAGCAGCCGCGGCTCAAGCGTGTTGCGCGTGATGAGCGTGCAGAGGTAGAGCGCAAGCAGAACGATCGCCCGGGGCGGAAAGCCAAACAGCAGTGTGACAAGCGCCCACGGCACAAGCGCCGTTCCCGTGCCAAAGACGGGCAGCGCGTCGAGCAGCGTGATGAGGAAGGCGAGCAGCAGGGAATAGCGCTGACGAATGAGAAGAAAGCCCACCAGAAGTTCTGAAAATGTGATAAGAGACAGCGTCGCCTGCGCGCGCAGCCACCGTGCGAGCGAGCGCATCACGCCGTCGCGCAGGCAAAGGAGTTTTTGCATGGCGATCTGCGGTATGCTGCGCTCAAGTGCCGAGCAAAGCTCGGGATACGAAGCGGCGGTGAAAAAGAGCGCCAGTACGCAGGTTGCGACTGCAAGCACGCTGCCGGGCAGCGTCGCTGCCGCTGCGGTGAGCGCACCGACCGCCCGCTCAGACAGCGCGCGCAGCAGGCTGTCGGCGTCCGTTATGACCTGTAAAAACTGCTCGTGCAGGAAGCGGCTGAACCATTCGGGGCTTGCTGCGCTGAAGCGCTCCAGCCGGGAAAGAAGATCGTTCGCCGCGGCTGGGATCGCGTCGAAAAACGCCGGGGCGGCGGAGAGCAGCGCGCTCATTTGAGAGAGCAGCGTGGACCACAGGAGCGACAGCAGTCCTCCGAGGAGAAAGAGAAGCGTCAGCGTCAGGATCAGCGCGGAAAAGCTGCGCTGGAAGCGCAGCCGCCGCTGCAAATGCAGCACGAGCGGTTCCAGCAGCGATGCAATCAGAAATGCCAACAGAAACGGCAGACACCATGGCAGAAGATAGCGGAAAAGACAGTAGAAAAGCGCCGCACCCGCAAACGCCGTGAGTGTCAGCAGCAGAAAGCGCCGGAGCGTGTTTTCATTCAAGTTTTGCATTCCTCTCTTTGAAAAAATGTTGCATTATCAATCGGGATATGCTAAAATCCTGCCATATAAAGACAGATGACCGTATAGGAGAAACAATTATGGCGCCTGCAACAAAGTTTTATCTGGTCTCGGCAGATGCTCTGCCGGAAATTTTTATCAAGGTGGCGGAGGCAAAGCGCATGCTCCAGTCCGGAGAGGTGCGCACTGCGGGCGACGCCGCCCGTGCCGTCGGCATCAGCCGCAGCGCATTTTATAAGTACCGCGACGCGGTGCGCCCCTTCAATGACATGAAGACCGGCCGCATCATCACATTCTACGCGATGCTCAAGAACAACCCCGGCGTATTGTCCGATGTCCTTTCTATTTTTGCCGGTTCCGGCGCAAATATTCTGACCATCAACCAGAGCATTCCCACCAACGGCTGCGCCGCGGTGACGATCTCTGCCGAAACGTCGGAGATGCAGGAATCCATCGAGGAGATGATGGCGCATGCCATGTCGCTCGAGGGCGTGGTGCGCTTCGATATCCTCGCGGCCTGAATCACCCCGGCTCATACAATTTCATACGCTGGATTGGCGGCTGCTGCTATGGCGTGCTGCCAATCCATTTTTTGTTGGAAGTGGTTCTGATGAGCCTGATCGTACAGAAATTCGGCGGCAGCTCCGTGCGCGATCACGAGCATCTTCTGCGCATGGCGCGGATCGTCAAGGGAAACGTTGACAGGGGCGATGAGGTGCTTGTCGTCCTCTCCGCGCAGGGAGATACGACGGACGGACTGCTGCAAAAGGCAAAGGAGATGAGTGCCGCGCCCTCGCCGCGCGAGCTTGACATGCTGCTCTCTGCGGGGGAGCAGATGAGCGCCGCGCTCGGCGCGATGGCACTCGAGTCCATTGGTGTTCCCGCTGTGTCGCTCTGTGCCTGGCAGATCCCCATCGAGACGGACGGCGCGCATACGAGCGCGCGGATCGAGCACATCGGTCTTGCACGTCTGGAACGGGAACTGGGGCGTGGGCACGTCGTGGTCGCGGCGGGGTTTCAAGGGATCGACAAGGCGGGGGATATCACAACGCTCGGACGCGGCGGTTCTGACACAAGCGCTGTGGCGCTTGCAGCGGCGCTGCACGCCGATGCGCTGCACATCTATACCGATGTAGACGGTATTTTTTCTTCTGACCCGCGCATTTGTCCCAATGCCGTGCGCCGCCCGCGCATTTCGTATGACGACATGCTGCTGCTCGCGCGCAAAGGCGCACAGGTGCTGCATGACCGCAGCGTGGCGATGGCGGCAGAATGCGGCGTTCCCATCGTGGTGAGATCATGCGGGGAGAAGAGCGAAGGCAGCGTTGTCTGCAAGGCGGGGGAGGAAGGCCCCATCACCGGCGTGACGCAGAAAAAAAGCGACCGCTCGCAGTTTGCGGTCGTCACGGCGGTGGGCGGCGCGCTGCCGGACAGCGCATACGAGCACAAAGCCGCCGCCGCGCTTGCACGCAGCGGCGTGAGTGTTTCCGCTGTCGTTACCGGCGAGCGTTTTCTGAGCATTTTTGTGCCGCGCGAGGAATCCGACCGCGCGCTGCGGATCGTACACGACGCACTGATCGCCGTGGAATGAAAAAAGACCCGTTGGATGCTCCAACGGGTCTTGTCTTTTGCAATTCACTTATTCCTTGGCGTAACGCTTTTTTGCCTTTTCGATCTTCGTTTCGTAGCGGTCCTCTTCAGAGAAGATGCAGCCGCAGTATTTCTGCATATAAAGCCCCATCTCACGCGCCTTGTTCTGCCCCTCGCGGAAGCCGGGGCGAAAGTCACGGTAGTAGAATTCGACGCCGTACTTCTTGCCCATCGTCTCGCCCACGGCCTTCAATAGCTCATGATTCTGATAGGGCGAGATGAGCAGTGACGAGGTGAAGGCGTCGTAGCCGTGTTCGGCGGCATATTTGGCCGCCGTGCCGAGGCGGATCGTGTAGCAGTGCGCGCAGCGATGGTCAATGTCGGCGCTCACGGCGCGGACAAAGTCGCGCAGACCGTAATCCTCTAAAATATGCACAGCAAGATGCTCTTTTTCGCCGTATTCGAGCAGTGTGCGGCGGCGCGCGTCGTATTCCGTCCAGGGGTGGATATTGGGGTTGAACCAGAGCGAGGTGGGCTCGATGCCCTCAGCGCGCAGCGTGTCTACGCAGTAGACCGAGCAGGGGGCGCAGCAGGAGTGCAAAAGCAATTTATCCATGAAAAAAGACCGGCTTTCCTGTATCGTTTCCGTCAGCATAGCACAGATGCGCAGCAAAGTCTATGGTAAAAGAAGCGGAACTCTTAAATAAAGTATCGTTCATGATTTATACATTGACTATTCAATCTCGTGCGTAGTATAATACATTGATTATTATGAACAAGTATGCCCATGTGGCAAAGGAGAAAGTGTATGTGGATCGCGGACGGTTGGGAAGATTATGAGCTGCTGGACTGCGGCGGCGGAGAAAAACTCGAACGCTGGGGAAAGCAAATTCTGGTGAGACCGGATCCTCAGGCGATCTGGGAGACGCCGCACACGAATCGCGGCTGGCGCAACGCACAGGGACGGTATCACCGCTCGTCCTCCGGCGGCGGACACTGGGATAAGGACAAGCTGCCGGAGAGCTGGGTCGTGGGCTACAAGGATCTTAAATTCCAGGTCAAGCCTATGAACTTCAAGCACACGGGGCTTTTCCCCGAGCAGGCCGTCAACTGGGATTTTGCGCGCGAAAAAATCAAAAATGCGGATCGTCCCATCCGCGTGCTGAACCTTTTTGCTTATACCGGCGGCGCGACGGTCGCGTGTGCGGCGGCGGGCGCGCAGGTCTGCCATGTGGACGCGGCAAAGGGCATGGTCAACTGGGCGCGTGAGAACGCGCGCGTCAGCGGCCTGGGCGACGCGCCCGTGCGCTGGATCATCGACGACTGTGCAAAGTTTGTTGAGCGCGAGATCCGCCGCGGCAAGGTGTACGACGCCATCATCATGGACCCGCCGAGCTACGGCCGCGGCCCCGGCGGGGAAGTGTGGAAGCTGGAGGACAATTTGTTCCCCTTCGTAAAGCTTTGCTCGCAGGTTTTGTCGGATAAGCCGCTGTTCGTTATCATCAATTCGTATACGACAGGCCTTGCGCCGTCCGTGCTCGGCTATATGCTGCACCTGCTGGTCGCGGAAAAGTACGGCGGCAAGGTCACGTGGGACGAGCTCGGCCTTCCCGTGACAGAAACGGGGCTTGCGCTGCCCTGCGGCGCGACGGGCCGCTGGTTCAGCGAATAAACAAAAGGAAACGCACCGATATGGAAATGATAAAAACACAGGACCTCGCCTTTACCTATCCCGGCGCGGAGGGGGAGGGCAATACGCGCGCGCTGCGCGGCGTGAATATAGAGATCGAGCGCGGCAGCTTCGTCGTGGTGCTGGGTCACAACGGCAGCGGCAAATCGACCCTCGCCAAGACCTTCAACGCAGTCCTGCTGCCAAGCGGCGGCAAGGTCTACATCGAGGGCATGGACACGAGCAACGAAGAACTCCTGCTTGAGATCCGCAGGCGCGTGGGCATGGTGTTCCAGAACCCGGATAACCAGATCGTCGCAAACGTCGTCGAAGAGGACGTCGCATTCGCGCCCGAGAATCTGGGCGTGCCGAGCGAGGAGATCCGCAAGCGCGTGGACGACGCGCTCGAGGCGGTCGGTATGTCGCAGTATGTCAAGCACGCGCCGCACCTTCTCTCCGGCGGACAGAAGCAGCGCATTGCCATCGCGGGTGTACTCGCGATGGAGCCGGAGTGCATCGTGCTCGACGAGGCGACCGCCATGCTCGACCCCGTGGGCCGGCGCGAGGTGCTCGCGGCGGTGGAAAAGCTCAACTACGAGCAGGGCATCACTGTGGTGCTCATCACCCACCACATGAACGAAGCCGAGCATGCTGACCGCGTGATCGTGATGAACGACGGCCTTGTCGTGATGGACGGCACGCCGCGCGAGGTCTTTACCCGCAAAAAGGAACTTGAAGACATCGGCCTTGCCGTGCCTGACACGGTATCGCTGCTCTTTTCCCTGCGCGAGGCTGGGATGGACGTGCCGACGGACGCGATCACCGTGAAGGAGTGCGCGGACGCCATTATGAAAAATTTTACCTAAGAGGACAGAACCTTGGAAGAGATCATTCGTGTAGAAAATCTGACGCACACCTACGGCGCGGGCACGCCCTTTTGCCGCAGTGCGGTGCAGGATATGTCGCTTGATATTTATCGCGGCGAATTCCTCGGGATCATCGGCCATACGGGCAGCGGCAAATCGACGCTGATCCAGCACTTAAACGGCCTTTTGAAGCCCACCACTGGCCGCATCCTGCTCGGCGGGAAGGATATCTGGGCAGATCCCAAGAAGATCCGGGACGTGAGATTCCGCGTGGGTCTTGTGTTCCAGTATCCGGAGTATCAGCTCTTTGAAGAAACGGTCTACCGTGACATTGCCTTCGGCCCGACGAATATGGGTCTTTCCAAAGAAGAGATCGACCGCCGTGTGCGCGAATCCGCGCGCTTTGCCGGCCTTTCGGAAGACCTTCTGGAAAAGTCGCCCTTCGCCCTCTCCGGCGGACAGAAGCGCCGCGTGGCCATCGCGGGCGTCATTGCGATGGAACCCGAAGTGCTCGTGCTCGATGAGCCGAGCGCAGGACTTGACCCGCAGGGCAGGGAAGAGCTGCTTGCCAACATTCGCGCGTTCCACCGCGAGCGCGGCACGACCGTTGTGCTTGTGAGCCACAGCATGGAGGAGATCGCGAAAAACGTCGACCGCATCGTTGTCCTGTCCGACAGCCATGTGCTCATGAGCGGCTCGCCGCGCGAGGTCTTTGCCCGCGGCGACGAGCTGATGAGCGCGGGACTCGACGTGCCGCAGGTCACGCGCATCGCCATGGCGCTGCGCGAAAGAGGACTTGCCATCTCGCCCGATGTTTACACCGTCGACGAGTTGAGCAAAGAGCTCGTCGCGCTCAAGAGAGGGGGCGGCAAAAAATGCTGAAGGACATCACGCTCGGACAGTATTTCCCCGGCGACACGCTCGCCCATAAGCTCGACCCGCGCACCAAGCTCCTTGTCACCGTGCTCTACATCGTGGCGCTTTTTACGGCGAAGAGCTATCTTGCCTACGGCCTGCTTGTTTTGACGCTCGTGGTCGCCGTGCGCATCTCGCGCGTGAGCGTGAAGGCGCTCTTCAAGGGGCTCAAGCCTGTTTTGTTCATCATCGCCTTCACGGCGGTGCTGAACCTTTTCTATACGCCCGGTAGGGAGATCTGGCATTTCTGGATTTTCCACATGACGATCGAGGGCGTACGCGCGGCCGTCACGATGATGCTGCGCATCACGCTTTTGATCATGGGTACGTTCCTGCTCACCTATACGACCTCGCCCATCCGCCTGACGGACGGTCTGGAAAACCTGCTGAACCCCCTCAAGGCCATCAAGCTCCCCGTGCACGAGCTGGCGATGATGATGTCCATTGCGCTGCGCTTTATCCCCACGCTCATTGAGGAAACGGACAAGATCATGTCCGCGCAGAAGGCGCGCGGCGCCGACTTTGAGACCGGCAGCCTCATGCAGCGCGCCAAAGCGCTCGTGCCGCTGCTCGTACCCCTCTTCGTCAGCGCCTTTCGCCGCGCCGACGAGCTGGCGACCGCCATGGAGTGCCGCTGCTACCACGGCGGCGAGGGGCGCACGAAGCTCAATGTGCTGCGCTATCAGACGCGCGATTACCTGGTGCTGGCATTTTATGCTGCGCTTGTGGCCGCGGTCATCGTGCTGCGCTGAGAAAGGACGCTTTTATGCGAAACATTGCCCTCAAGCTTATGTATAACGGAACGGCCTACCACGGCTGGCAGGTGCAGAAAACGGTTTCAAGCGTCTGCGAGACGATGGAAAAGGGACTTTCGAAGGTCTGCGGCGGGAATGTGAAGCTCGTCGGCTGCGGCCGCACGGACGCGGGCGTGCACGCCGAGCGCTACATTGCCAACTTCCACACCGATTCCCGCATCCCGGTTGAGCGCCTTCCCTTTGCCATCAACACGCACACGCCCGAGGATATCGTTGTACGCGAGGCGCTTGAAGTAGCGGAGGATTTCAACGCGATCCTCTCGTGTCGAAAAAAGGAATACACCTACCGTATCTACAATTCGCGCATCAAAAATCCGTTCTATGTGAACAGGGCCTACTTTTACCCCAAGTACCTCGATGAAGAGGTGATGGATCGCGCGGCGCGCGCCTTTGAGGGCACACATGACTTTAAGGCCGTGCGCTCCGTCGGCACGGAGACAAAGACCACCGTGCGCACCGTGCACTACTGCCGCGTGTCGCGCTCTGGCGACCTTTTAGAGCTCAAGGTCTGCGCGGACGGATTTCTGTATAATATGGTACGGGCCATCACCGGTACCGTACTCTACGCCGCCGAGGGAAAGCTCACGGCGGAGGACATTCCCGAGATCCTTGCCTCCGGCGACCGCTCGCTTGCCGGCCCCACCGTGCCGCCCGGCGGTCTCTACATGACGAAACTTTGGTATGAGGATGAACGGCTCAATGACTGACCGAAGAGAGGAAGAGAATATCCGCGAGGAGATCCGCCGCTCCCAGGCCGTGCCGCGCCGCGGCAGCGGGCTGAAGCGCGTATTGATGGTGCTTTTGGTGCTCATTGCCGTGCTGGCGGCGGTCGTCGCCGCGGCGTGGAAGGATCTGAGCGGCCTTGACAGTGTGCGCCGCCTGTTCTCCTACAATCATGTCACGCAGGATGAGCAGGGCAAGGTCGAGCTCTATTCCTTCAGCAATGACCGCAGCAACACCTTTGCGCTGCTCGGCGACCACCTGATCGTCGCCTCGACAACAGGCGTTTCCGTTTACGGCAGCAGCGGCGACGTGGTGGACAGCACGAGCGTAAAGCTGACCAACCCCGCTATCGCCGTTGGCGGACAGACCGCCGCGGTCTACGACATCGGCGGGCAGACGCTGCTGCTCTATTCCTCCGGAGGCCTTGTGCGCGATATGAGCGGCGAGTGCAGCGGAAGCATTCTGTCGGTTTCGGTCAATCCCTCGGATTATCTGGCGCTGAATGCCGAAAAAAGCGGATATAAATCTGCCGTCACGGTGTACGACGCCTCGGGTGAAAAGGTGTTCGCCTTCAATTCCTCGGAGCGTTATGTGATCGATGCGGTCGTCATGCGCGACTGCAAGCGCATGGCAGCGGTGACGCTCGGTGAGTCGGGCGGCTCGTTTGCCGACACGGTGAACATCTACTCGCTCGGCAGCGAAAAGGCGGATTCTGTCAATACGCTGACAGGTTCGCTCCTCCTCTCGCTCGACAGCGTGGCGGGGACGCTTTCCTGCCTGACGGACGAGGGGCTGACGCTCTTTTCCGCGAACGGAACGCTTGCGGGAAGCTATCGCTATGAGTATCCCTATCTGCGCGGTTCGAGCATGGGCGGAGACAGCTTTGCCGTACTGCTTTTGAGCCGTTACCGCTCCGGAAGCACGCTGAAGCTTGTCACGGTCGCGTCCGACGGAACCGAGATGGCAAGCCTTGAAAGCAATCAGGAGATCCTTTCGCTGTCGGCGGCGGGAAAGTACATCGCGGTGCTTTACAGCGATAGTCTGGTGCTTTATACGGCACAGCTTCAGGAATATGCGCGCCTTGACGGGACGGAATATGCCCGCTCGGTACTCATGCGCGCGGACGGTACGGCGGTGCTCGTCGGCTCGTCGTCCGCCTGGCTTTATATTCCGTGATTTCTGTAAATCGCTAAAAATGTTACAAATTGTGACTTGAAAGGAGTGCGAGGAACGTGAATAATGGTCTTATGATCGACGTGGCCTTCGCGCTCGTGTTGGTGCTCGGCATCGTGTTCGGTGCAAAGCGGGGACTCTTCCGCAGTTTCATGGCGCTCGCTGCCATCTTGATCGCGCTCATTGGCGCATCGCTTCTGACCGATCTTCTCACAGAACCCGTGACCGAGCTTTTGATGCCGCGCGCGGAAAAGGGCGTGGAGGAATGGTTCCGCAGCTGGGACGAGAATGCCGAGGGCGAGATCCCGCAGCCTTCGGAGCACTCCCCCGCGGCAGAAGGGGAGGAAAGCGGCGTGCTGACCGAACCCGCCGTTTCGGATGGGGAAGAAGAGGGGGAGTATGCCTCGCCGCTTGCCGTGACGGGACTTCTCAAACAGCTGCTGCACTTCGACCTTGACGGGAGAGTGCGCGAATCGCTGCGCTCTGCCGCGCGTGATGCGGCGCTCGCCGCTGTGCGCACGTTGCTCGGCAGTGTGGTGCGAACGTTCGTGTTCGTACTCTGTTTTCTCGTGCTTTCTGTGTTGCTCCACCTTGTTACAGCGGGCATTGACAAGGTGTTAGACTTGCCGGTTCTGAACGCGCTCAACACCATTGGCGGCGGTGCGCTGGGACTGATCGAGAGCACGCTGCTGCTGTTTCTCGTCTGCGATGTAGCGCCGCGCTTCGGCGTTAAGGCCTTCACCGAATATGAAGGCACCTATCTCTTATCTTTTTTTATGAGCCATACCCCGCGCAGCCTGTTTGCTGCGCTGTTAGCTTGATTTTTACCCCCAAGGAGGACATACCATGCAGCCGCAACTTTGTTCCAGATGTAAAAAGAATATCGCCGTTGTGTTCATCACCCGTCAGGAAAACGGGCAGAACGTCAACGAGGGCCTGTGCCTCAAGTGCGCCAAAAATCTCGGACTGCCGCAGGTGGACGAGATGATGCGCCGAATGGGCATTACCGATGAGGATCTTGACAATATCTCCAACGAGATGATGGGCGCCTTCGGCGGCGCGGAGAGTCTGGAGGGTCTGACCGACGCCGATGATCCCGACGCTGACAACGAGGACGAGGACGGCAAGACCGCTACGTTCCCGTTCCTGAGCCGCTTTTTCGGCGGCTCGCCCGCTGCGAACGACGCATCGGGCGGCGAGGCCGAGCAGACGCAGAGCCCTCGCAGCAATAAGAAAGCCGAAAAGGGCAGCAAGCACAAATTTCTGGATTCTTACTGCATCAACCTTTCCCAGCGCGCGCGCGACGGCAAGCTCGACGCGGTCGTCGGCCGCGCGGAGGAGATCGAGCGCGTTATCCAGATCCTCAACCGCCGCCAGAAGAACAACCCCTGCCTCATCGGTGAGCCGGGCGTCGGCAAGACTGCCATCGCCGAAGGACTTGCCCAGCGCATCGTGGCGGGTGAGGTGCCCTTCAAGCTCAGAAGCAAGGAGGTCTACCTGCTTGATCTGACGGCGCTCGTCGCGGGCACACAGTTCCGTGGCCAGTTTGAAAGCCGTATGAAGGGTCTCATCGAGGAGATCCGTAAGATGGGCAACGTTATCCTCGTCATCGACGAGGTGCACAACATCGTCGGCGCGGGCGACGCCGAGGGCAGCATGAACGCCGCCAACATCTTAAAGCCCGCCCTTTCCCGCGGCGAAATTCAGGTCATCGGCGCGACGACCTTCACCGAGTATCGCAAGCACATCGAAAAGGACACCGCGCTTGAGCGCCGCTTCCAGCCTGTTACGGTCAACGAGCCGAATATGGAGGATACGCTCAAGATCCTGAAGGGCATTGCCCACTATTATGAGCAGTACCACGGCGTCAAGATCCCCGAGGGCATTCTGCGTCAGGCCGTGCTGCTCTCCGAGCGCTATATCACCGACCGCTTCCTGCCCGATAAGGCCATCGACCTCATCGACGAGGCCTGCTCCGATCTCAACCTGCACGATAAGAACATCAACCGCCGCATGGAGCTGCGCCGCGAGATCGAGGATTACGACAAGGAGCGCGAACTGTTGCAGGGCGCGGAGGAGCCTGATTTTGAGCGCCTCGCCGAGCTCAAGAGCCTCACCATGAAGGCGCAGGAGGAGCTTGACGCGCTCTGCGCGCAGGGTGACCCGCAGCTTTCGATGGACAACCTTGCCCGCGTGATCGAGCTGTGGACGAAGATCCCCGCCTCCCGCATCCGCGAGGACGAGTTCCACCGCCTGAGTGAGCTCGACAAGCGCCTGAAAGAGCACATTGTCGGCCAGGACGAGGCCATCGAGGCCGTTTCCGCCGCCATTCGCCGCAACCGCGTGGGCATTTCGCCCAAGCATAAGCCTGTGAGCTTCATCTTTGTCGGCCCCACGGGCGTCGGCAAGACCGAGCTTGTCAAGCAGCTTGCGCAGGATCTCTTCAATTCGCCCGACGCGCTCATCCGCCTCGATATGTCGGAATTCATGGAAAAGCACTCGGTCTCCCGCATCGTCGGCTCGCCTCCGGGCTATGTCGGCTATGACGAGGCCGGTCAGCTCACCGAGAAGATCCGCCGCAAGCCCTACGCCGTCATCCTCTTCGACGAGATTGAAAAGGCGCATCCCGATGTGATGAACGTCCTGCTGCAAATTCTCGATGACGGAGAGGTCACCGACTCCCACGGCCGCAAGGTGAATTTTGAAAATACCGTTATCGTGATGACGTCCAACGCGGGCAGCGAACGCAAGGAGGGCACCGTCGGCTTTGGCCACACGGTGAACGAGCAGAACCGCGACCGCGCGATGAAGGCGCTCGGCGAGTTCCTGCGCCCGGAATTCCTGAACCGCGTGGACGAGGTCATCTGTTTCAACCGCCTCGACGAGCAGAACTTTGCCGGCATTGCCCGCATCATGCTCTCTGAGCTGCAAAAGAGCCTTGAGGACAAGGGCCTGCACTTTACGTGGGACGAGGCTGTTGAGGAGTATCTCGTTAAGAAGTCCTATTCCGCGACCTATGGCGCGCGCAACCTGCGCCGCACGATCCAGAAAGATCTGGAAGACACCATGGCCGCGCAGATCATCGACTCCTACGAGCACCCCGTCACGCAGATCCATGCATCGATGGAGGACGGCAAGCTCGTTGTGCGCAGCATGTGACCAGGAAAGGGGAGGGAAGACCATGTTCCATCTGTTCCGCAAGGACATTGAAAAGCACTGCGCCTACTGCAAGAGCGGATCTGTCATCAGCGAAGGGCAGGTCATCTGTTCCCGCCGCGGCGTGGTCGATTCCGCTGACCACTGCCGTCATTTTTGCTACGATCCGCTCAAGCGTGTGCCGCCGAGACCCGCCACACTGCGCGATCAGTATACCTCCGAGGATTTTTCCCTGTAAGGCCGGGCAGCGCCCCGAACAATAAAGAAAGAAGGCCGAATCCCATGAACATTTCTCAGGTTTACGCAGTCTATTTCAGCGCCACCGGCAACACCAGAAAGGTGACCACCACGCTTGCAAATGCCCTTGCCGTCAGCTTTGACATTCCGCTCGAGGTGCGCGATTTCACGCTGCCCGCCGCGCGCGAGGAAGCGTATGAGTTTGCCGCGGGCGACCTTGTCGTCTTCGGTATGCCAACCTACGCGGGCAAGCTGCCAAATAAGCTGCTCGAGTTTGTGAAGTCCGGCTTTCACGGAAACGGCGCGCTGGCTGTGCCGGTCGTGACGTTCGGCAACCGCAGTTTTGATAATTCCCTTGCCGAGCTCTGCGCATGCCTTGAAGGGGACGGCTTCCACACCATCGGCGCGGGCGCCTTTGCCTGCCGCCACGCCTTTACCGACGCGCTTGCCAACGGCAGACCCGATTCCGACGATATGGCGGAGCTTGCCAAGCTCGGCTCGGCGGTCGTGGGCCGCATCGTGAAGATGACGGATTTCCCTGCGCCTGTCACGGTCGACGGTGACGCGGACGCGCCCTATTACCGTCCGCTGGGCCTCGATGGCGAACCGAAGGTGTTTCTGAAAGCCAAGCCCAAGACCGATCTCGACAAGTGCACCCGCTGCGGCGTGTGCGCCTCTCTCTGCCCGATGGGCTCGATCAACCCCGACGATGTGACGGAGGTTGCGGGCATTTGCATCAAGTGCCACTCCTGCGTGCGCAACTGCCCGACGGGGGCAAAGTACTTCGACGATCCCGCGTTCCTTTCGCACCGTGCGATGCTCGAGCGCGACTATACGCGCCGCGCCGAGGATAAGATCTTCACGGCGTAAGATAAGTACATAAAAAGGCTCTGTTTGGGTTCTCCCAAACAGAGCCTTTCTTTATTTTGCTGTCAGCTGAGGTGGACAAGGGTCGTGCCAAGCTTTTCGGTGAAGCCCAGCGCGCGGTACATTCCCTCGTCGCACAAAGCACAGGTAACGGCAAGACTGGCAAGGTGATTTGCCCTACCGTATTCCTGCGCAGCAGACGCGAGCTGCCGCGCGGCGCCTTGCTTTCGGAACACCGGTTCGACAAAGAAATCCTCAAAGACACCAATGTCCGCGCATGCGAATGTCGAAAATACGCAGCTCACGCTGCACATTCCGACCATGCGTGTTTTGCGGTAGGCGGCAAAGAAGGTGATGCGCTCCTCTTGAATGGCCTGCAAAAGCTGCGCTTGCTTTCTCTCGTCGAGCGGCGTTTCACCGATCTCAGCAAGATAGCCGTTTTCGAGTTTCCAAAGCTGCCAGTCGTCCGCACCGGGGACGAACTGACGGACGGTGATGGGGGCGTCTTCCTCCGGCGGGCGCAGCATCAGCGGTATGTTCCACTCGTCGCAGCCGTTCGGCAGAAAGCCAAGTCTGCCCCAGAAGCGCTCGCGCGGCGCGGTGTCGCAGTTGAGCTCAAAGTAGCTTGCCCTGCGTTCGCGCGCCCAAGAGAGCAGCGCCTCGCCGCAGGCGTGACCTGTACTGCTTCCGCGAAATTCCGGGTAGACGCAGAACTCCATGATGAAGCACTTGTCGTCCTCTGAACCATAGATGACCGGCATCGTAAAACCGATATCCTGCCCGCCGCGCTCGAAAAAGAGAAAGTGCAGGCGGTTTTCCTGCCGCCTGTGCAGTGTCTTAAGCTGCGAGAGGTACTCATCGCTGAGAAAATAGGCGAGATCCTCGGCCTGCTCAATCTCGGGGAAGATATCGCGCCGGTGATAGGAATGCAGTTTCTCGAAAAAGCGTGCGATCTCACTGCCTGTGATGGCCTCACGAATGAAAATAAGATGTTCCATTGTCGTCCTCCAAAGTAAAATTTCGGAGGGTCAGGAAGTGTGGACCCTCCATACACGCTGCATCATCATAACAGATCAGTCCTTTCTTCCTGAATTTGCCGCGGTACGCGGCTGAAGAGAGCATAGCATATTTTTTTGCAAAAGGGAAGCGCGCAAACGGACGTTTCCGCATAAGCTGAAAACGAAAAGATTGATTTTGGAGGGAACGCTATGCAACCGTTGCACTTTTTCCTTGGCGCAAACAGCGAAGAGGGATTTTCCTCGCTCTATGAACAGCTCTTGGGCGGACGATTTGACGATCTCTTGATCCTCAAGGGCGGCGCAGGCAGCGGCAAATCGACCTTTATGCGCCGCGTGGGTGCGGCCGTGGAGCGCACGGGCGAGCGGGTCGTATATATCAACTGCTCGGGCGACACCGATTCGCTCGACGGAGCGATCTTCTTAGACCGGCGCGCCGCCATCGTGGACGGCACCGCGCCCCATGTGCTTGAACCAAGCTATGCCGCCGCCTGCGAGCGATATGTCGACCTGACGCGCTTTTACGATCTGGACGCAGCCAAGGCGCGCCGCGCAGAGATCATTGCGCTGAGCGATGAGTATCGCGCGCACTATCGCAGCGCCTACCGCGCGCTGCGCGCGATGGGCGAGGTGGAGAGCGAACGCCGCGTGGCGATGCATGCGCAGATGGATTTTGCAAAGCTCCGCCGCCGCACAAGCGGGATCCTCGCCCGTGAGCTGAGAAGCGAGGGAGAGGGGAGCGGGCGCGTGGTTCGCGCCTTTCTCGGCGGTGTGACGAAGTGCGGCGATATCTGCCGTTTTGACACGGTGGAGGAACTCTGCCCGCGCGTTTACGCGCTCTGCGACAGCGCGGGATTGGGGAATGAAATGCTGCAAACCATTGCGCAGGCGGCGCAGGAGAAACGGTTCGACGTTATCATTTGCCCCAATCCCGACCGACCGGAAGAATGCCAGCATGTGCTGATTCCCGAGCGCGGCCTTGCCTTCGTCACGACGAACGCGCGCATGCTCTATGAGGGGAAGCCCTACCGCCGCCTGCGGCTCGATGCGATGGCGGAGGAACGGCTCACCCGAGCACATAAAGCGAAGCTGCGATTTATCCGCCGCGTGGAAACATCTCTCCTGGAAGAGGCCGTGAGGACGCTCACAGATGCCGCAAACGCCCATGACACGCTGGAAGCGGTCTATCGTCCCTGTATCGACTTTTCGGGCGTGACTGCGCTTGCAGAGGAAGAGATCGCAAGACTGATAAAGTGAGATCACTTTACAGCAAACAGCCGCCCGTACGGGCGGCTGTTTGCCGGATGATCAGGACTTGCTCCAGTCTGCGCGGAAGTAGAGCGTCTGCTCGGGAAGCGACAGAATGAGCGTATATTCGCGTTCCTTTCCGCCGGAGGCGTCGGTGTATTCTGTGGTGCTGACGACCGCCGTACCATTCTCTCCATATAGCGAGAGATCGTAAAGGACACCGTTTGCATCGCGCTGCACAAGTGAGTAAGTTCCGCTCTGTTCATTGCCGTCTGCGTCGGTGATCGTCAGCGCACCATTTTGCGCCGCGCAGGTGAGGGCAGGGAGGTCAAGCGGCTGACCTGCGCTGTCGATGGCCTGCGTCGATGTCCAGTCGTGTTTTTCAATGTGCAGACCGTCGTCCGTTTTGCTGCCGCAGCCGACGAGCAGGGCAATGAGCAGCAGCGACAGTAAAACTTTAATCTTGCCCGTCATGTGTTTTTCCTTTCCACCTCTTGATTTTCAATCCTATCAGCACACCAAGTCCCACGACAAAGAGCGACAGTGCGCTCAAAAACAGCCAGGTGGGAAATTTGCTGATGACATAGATTTCCGTTATGGTTTCAGCGGCACCAATGATCTCTTCTTCACTTGGCACGGAATACCAATGCGGTTCCGGAATAGGCAGACTTGCATTATTGAAATACTGCACCGCGCACCAGAGGAGCACCGGCACACTGACAGCGAGCAGTATACACGCGCTGATGGTCAAAACCTTTGTGCGTGTGCGGCGTTCTTTTTCTGATACACCCGCAGCGGGCGGCGCGGAAGAAGTGCTCTCCGGTGTGCCGGTCAGCTCTGCGAGCGGAACGCCGAAAAAGCCCGAGAGTGCGAAGAGATTCGCCGTGCTCGGCAGCGACGAGCCGTCCTCCCACTTGGTGACCGCCTGCCGCGAAACCTCGAGTGCCTGTGCCAGCGCCTCCTGCGTTAGCCCGCGCTCCTTGCGCAGCGCGCGGATGCGCGTGCCAAATTCGTTGTCCATAATTAGGTCTCCTTTGCTTTGATGGTGTCATCGTATCAGTTTTTGCCGCAAAAGTCCACCAAGTATTCCGCTACTATCGGTAGCGAAGCGAAAACAGCCGCCCGTACGGGCGGCTGTTTGCCGGATGATTAGGATTTGCTCCAGTCTGCGCGGAAGTAGAGTGTCTGCTCGGGAAGCGACAGAATGAGCGTATATTCGCGTTCCTTTCCGTCGGAGGCGTCGGTGTATTCTGTGGTGCTGACGACCGCCGTACCATTCTCTCCATATAGCGAGAGATCAAAGTGTTCCGCATCAAGCCTGCTTATCTTTTTTATCCCACAGCCTGCGTCAGCATACACGTCGTTGTGTCCCACGACATGAACGGCAGAGCGATGCCGTTTTCGCCCCTGCCGATGAGCAGCTCATCGCCGCTTGGACTGATCAGGCAGGGATAGGTTTCGCTCATGTATGACGGGCCGTCCATGAGGGCATAGTTTTTGCCGCCCACAAGGGAGAGGCTGATGGTCACATAGCTCGGCCCGTCGAGAACAGGTTCGATCGTCCAGAACCCGCTCCACATCTCTTCAAAGTCGTCCGAGTCCTCATAGGCCCAGTCCAGATCGACGGAACCGCCTGTTTCATCGTCGAGATAAAACCGCAGGGAAAAATACGCACTGCTCTCAACGAACTCCCTCGTTGTTTCTATGAACCAGCCCGTGCCCGTACTTTGTGATCCGGCCAGACCGAGCGCTGTCATTCCGGTCCAACCGTCGGCAAGCCAAAGGGCAAGGTCGGGCGAGGCGCTCTGCCATGCGTATTCCGTAAAGTCCCACAGTCGGTACTCTCCTTCGTCTGTGATGCACGGGGCAAGGTAGCTGTCTGCGTCCAGTGACGGATACCACTTGCAGATATTTCCACTGCTGTCGGTGATGATGACTTGCGTGTCGACCTCATAGGCGACGCCGTCCAGGTTGGCAAAAAGCAGCACCGGCTCACCGTTCTCCGACCGGTAAAGGACCTCCGTGACCTTCTCTGACCTTGTTTTGTTGTCCCACTTCACGCGGTTGATCGCAACGGAGGCATTTTCATCGACCGGTACGATACAGTACAGATAACCTGTGCCGCCAATGATATGGTTTTCGTCGATCTCCGCGATAAAAGGATATTCTCGCAGCATCGCTTCGTTGTTTTCCCACAGCCACGCGGGAAGTTCCTCCTCAAATTCCTCTTCGAAGAGGTCATCGGCATAGCCGAGATATGCCGCGCCGAACATCGTCATCGGAACATCGATCCGATCACGCAGCCACATCAGGGAGTTTCTCCCCTCTGCCGTTCCGGTGTGCTTCGTCGGTCGCTTCCCCGTTTTTTCTCTGTCGTTCTTTGTCGGGAGCGCAAATCCGCCGGTATTGTCCGGTTCATCAGAGTCCTCCTGTGACTTTTGCGTACAGGCGCAAAGAGACAGCATTAGAACCAGCGCCAGCAAAAGCGAGAGCACTCGTTTCAGTGTCGTTTTCATGGTCACTCCTTTCAGAACTGTTCAAAATCTTTCCCAATTTTCATCAATAAGCGCATGGCTCCCGCCCTAAATTGGGGCGGGAGCCTGTTTTGCTGATCGGATCAGCCGTTTTTCTCTCTCACCGATGGCTGCCTGAGCTCCATCAACCGATGGAGTCCGGCATGTACTCGCCAGACTCAATCATCGGCACGTACCAACTGTCATAGTACGCGGGGCGGGAATTTGCATCCAGCTCGTCCCAGTAGAGTCCCCATGGGCGCAGGTAGATCTCATAGTAGAATTCATCTTCGCCGTTTTCGTAATAACCGTCGATGCAGATCAAATCGTCAACCTCCATTGCGACCGGATTGACGACCCAGTCCTCCTGCGACAGGTCAATGTTCGTAAAGCGGCCGCTCTTAGAGATCATCGTGCCGTGCTCGCCCAGGCCGTCGTCGAGCAGACTGACGCTCGCCTCAGCCATGGGGTTGCTCTTCGAATAATCCTCGTCCCAGAGGGTAACGGTACCGGTGTTGTCAGACTTGATGTCAATGACGCCGCAGATGTCCCAGCGACTATCGTCCATGCCCTCATAATAGCCTGCGCATTCGGTCATCTTCCACCAGCCGTACCAGTCGCCGTTCCACCAGTCTTTCATCTCCGAGCCGGTCTGCGTCGGGTTCTTGCCCGTGTTGGACGTGCTCGAGGCCGAGCTGCGGCTGAGCGTGGACGGGTCGATGGTGATCTTGTTGCTCTTGCTGCCAAAGCTCTCTTCAAAGGTCACTTCGACCTTGCTCATATCCTTGAGCACAAAGGCGGATTTCACTTCGAGCGTCTTGCCCGGAGCCACGTCATCAAACTGGCTGTCGATCACCGTATCGAAGGAATCCTCGCTGACATAGACCGTGGCGATCTCCAGTTCTTCGCCATTCTGTATGGCCGTTTCGGAAAGTGTCCAGAGATACGACTCATTTGAACTGCTGGTATTGGTAAAGTCCAGCGTTACAACAAGCGCATCGTTCCCGTCGAAATCGTCCATGATGCACGCGCTCTTGTAGACCAGCTCGCAATCATCGAACTTCATCACATTGCTATTTTCTTCCTTCTTATCCTTGCCGCAGGCCGTAAGGCTGAGCAGCATCACTGCCGTGAGCAGCAGGCAAAGGATTCTCATCTTAGACTGTTTCATAATTTCCTCCCAAATTGTTTTGGAAACGCACCAACCTGCTGAGAACCAATAGACCCAACCCGATCCCGATAAACAGCAGGAGTGCATACAAAAGATCGTTTCTTTTCATTGTTTTGCTTCTTTTTCTTTATGCCGCAAACTCGTCCTCGGTCTTGCTGTTCAGCACTGCGCCGTAGATGTACAGAGCCGGAACGGCTACGCCTGTCAAGATGCTCATAAAATTGAATTCTCCGCCGTTGACCATGCTCAGGACTGTGCTCAGAATGCAGAACACTGCCACAATCGCGCCCCAGATGATGAGCTTTCCGGCTTCTTCGATGCGCTGACAGTGCTTGACGCCTTTGACACCGGCGATCAGCTGGCAGATGCCGCCGACCAGCGTCAGAAACAGCGCCGCCCAGTAGGAGAAGGTCAGGCCGGATGCTGCGCCGAGTCCTGCCGCCAACGCGCCAAGCCCGCCGACGAACACGCCCGCAAGAATGGAGATCGCAGCGGAAACGATCATCAAGATTCCGGTGATCTTCAAAAACTTGTGACCTTTCATTTTCTTTCCTCCTATTCTTTATTTTTTGCCTTTTACAGAACACGCCGCGCTCTGCTTGCCACATTGTATGTCTCCTGTGCTGTGTTCAGTGCCTGTGCCTCCAGATCACCTGCGCCGAACGGAAAACGCATTGCATCTCTCCTTTCTAAAAAGGAAGTCGATTTTTCGCCATTTTGTCTCAGCAACTTTTTTCTATCACGCTTATCCATGAAATGATATATGCCTAAGTCCTGTTTTGAGTCAGAAATCCCAAAAACATGACTTAGGCATAGACAAAATGCACAGGAAAACGAGACGGTTCTTGTGCAATCTTATAGCGTCAGACGCAGAAAGACCGGAGAACGAAAATCCGTTCTCCGGTCCTTTTGCTGTATTTACTTCTTGCGGCAGCTCAGCTCGCCGTTTTCGGCGTCGAGCACGAGCGTGCTGCCCGCGGCGAGGTCGCCGCGCAAAATCTCCTTGGCGATGAGCGTCTCCGCCGCGCTCTGGAGGTAGCGCTTAAGCGGACGCGCGCCGTAGATCGGGTCGAAGCCGCGCTCGATGATGAGGCTCTTGGCCGCATCCGTGACTTCGAGCCTCAGCGTCTTGTCGGCAAGGCGCTTCTTGAGGCCTTCCATCAGGATGTCGATGATGCCGGAGAGGTTTTCCTTCGTGAGGGGCTTGAACAGGATGATCTCGTCGAGACGGTTCAAAAACTCCGGGCGGAACGCGCGGCGCAGCTCGCCCATGACGGCGGCGCGGGCGTCTTCCGAAATGCTGCCGTCCGGCTGAATGCCGTCGAGCAGCTCGGACGAGCCGAGGTTCGATGTCAGGATGATGATGGTGTTCTTAAAGTCCACCGTGCGGCCCTGCGAGTCGGTGATGCGGCCATCGTCGAGGATTTGCAGCAGGATGTTGAAGACGTCCGGATGCGCCTTTTCGACCTCGTCGAACAGCACCACGCTGTACGGCTTGCGGCGCACGGCCTCGGTGAGCTGGCCGCCCTCGTCGTAGCCGACGTATCCCGGAGGCGCGCCGATGAGACGAGAAACAGAGAACTTCTCCATATACTCGGTCATATCGATGCGCACAAGGTTGTGTTCATCATCAAAGAGGCAGTCGGCAAGGGACTTTGCAAGCTCCGTCTTGCCAACGCCCGTGGGGCCGAGGAAGAGGAAACTGCCGATGGGGCGGTTCGGATCCGCAATGCCGGCGCGCGAGCGCTGGATGGCCTCGGTGACGAGGCGCACCGCCTCGTCCTGACCGACAACGCGCTTGTGAATGATCTCGTCGAGGCGCAGCAGCTTTTCGCGCTCGCCCTCCATCAGGCGGCTGACGGGGATGCCCGTCCACTTGCCCACGATGTCGGCGATCTCGTTCTCGGTCACGGTGTCGTGCACCATGGAGTTCTCACCCGTGTGCTTTTCGGCTGCGGCCTCGGCGTCCTTGAGCTGCTTTTCAAGAGCAGGGAGGTCAGAGTACTTGAGTTTGGCGGCCTTTTCATATTCAAGGTTCGCCTGCGCGCGCTCAATCTCACCGTTCATCTGCTCGATCTTGGACTTTAGCTCCTTCACGCTGTCCACGCCGCTCTTTTCCGCCTCCCAGCGGGACTTCATGGCGTTGAACTGCTCCTTCTCATCGGCGAGCTCTTTCTTGAGTTCTTCCAGACGGTCACGCGAGAGCTGGTCGTCCTCTTTCTTGAGAGCCATCTCTTCAATTTCCTGCTGCATGATCTTGCGGCGCAGGTCGTCAAGCTCTGCGGGCATGGAATCGATCTCCGTGCGGATCATCGCGCAGGCCTCATCGACAAGGTCGATGGCCTTGTCCGGCAGGAAACGGTCGGTGATATAGCGGTCGGAAAGCGTCGCGGCGGCGACGAGCGCATTGTCGTGGATGCGCACGCCGTGATAGATCTCATAGCGCTCCTTCAGGCCGCGCAGGATGGAAATGGTGTCCTCGACCGTCGGCTCGTTGACCATAACGGGCTGGAAGCGGCGCTCGAGGGCGGCGTCCTTTTCAATATACTGGCGGTACTCGTCGAGCGTGGTCGCGCCAATGCAGTGCAGCTCGCCGCGGGCGAGCAGGGGCTTTAAGAGGTTGCCGGCGTCCATGCTGCCTTCGGTCTTGCCCGCGCCGACGATGGTGTGCAGCTCATCGATGAAGAGGATGATCTTGCCTTCAGACTTCTTGACCTCGTTCAAGACAGCTTTGAGTCTTTCCTCAAACTCGCCGCGGTACTTAGCGCCCGCGATGAGCGCGCCCATGTCGAGCGAGAAGATCGTGCGGTCCTTGAGACCTTCTGGCACATCGCCGCGCACGATACGCTGGGCAAGACCCTCGGCGATGGCCGTCTTGCCGACGCCCGGCTCGCCGATGAGCACGGGGTTATTCTTCGTCTTACGCGAGAGAATGCGAATGACGTTGCGGATCTCCGCGTCACGGCCGATGACGGGGTCAAGCTCCTTCGTGCGCGCGCGTTCGACAAGGTCGGTGCCGTATTTCTTGAGCGCATCGTAGGAATCCTCGGGATTGTCGCTCGTTACGGGGGAGGTCTTGACCTTTGAGAGCTCGTCGGAGAAGCGGCCTCGCGTGATGCCGTGGTCTGAGAGCAGCTGGCGCACGTTCTGCGAGCCCTCGGAGAAGATGGCGAGCATCAGATGCTCGACGGAGAGATATTCGTCGTGCAGCTTTTCGGCGGTCTTTTCGGCGAGATTCAGGATCTTGCCGACCTCGGGCGAGGCATAGACCTCGCCGCTGCCGCCGGAGATGCGCGGAAGCTTGCGGATGAGGGTGTCGATCTCAGAGAGCAGACCGTCACAGTCGACACCCATCTTGCCAAAGAGCGATCCGATCAGTCCGCCGTCCTGATCGAGCAGGGCGTAGAGCAGATGCTCGCTTGTCACATATTGGTTGCCGTTTTCCTGCGCCATGTTCTGCGCGGTCTTGACGGCGTCCAAAGCCTTTTGCGTATATTTTTCAGCATTCATTCAAGTTCACCTCAAATTCGTGTTTTTTACAATAGCGTTGGTTTAGATGAGCAGCGCTCTGCTTCGCAGATCGCCGCGGTAGGCCATTTCCACGTCGCTCGCCGTGAGCGAACCGTCGAGATAACCCTTGAGCAGCCGGTCGAAAAGCTGCACATATGCGCTGATCGCGCCTGCCACATCATCGGCAGTCAAAGATTTGCCGCGCGGCATGGCAAGCGGACGGACGAAGCGCCCGGCGTAGAGCGCACAGGCGATGGAGCTGCCGAGCAGCGGAGCAAGGCATCTGTCCTCGATCTTCACCCAAAGCCGGAAGAAATTCGTCATCGCGGCAATGAGCGCTGCCGACTGCGTGCGGAAGACGATGTTCAGTGTGCCCATTGTCTGGGAATCGCCGCTGCTGAGATCGACCTCGTACTTGACCGTCGGGCGGTACTTGTACGAAAGGCTCGACTTGAGCGACATCGTGGACGAGCCGGGAGAGAAAAACGGCACCAACTCGCGCGTGGGCGTCATCAGTTCTTCGATGGCTTCAAAGATGTCATTCCAGCGGCGCTCCGGCGTCGGCACGGAAACATATTCGGCAAGGATGCGGTTTACAAGCGCCGAGCGGTTCGTGCCCATGCGGTGCGCCAGCGCGTCTACCTCGCGCACCACCTCGTCCGACAGCGTCAGACTGTACAGATTTTTCTTCATCATGCGCCTCCTTGGTTTCTTTTCTTTCTGAATGTTATCATAGCATGACTGCAAATATTGTCAATAGATTTATATAAATATATTTACGAGTTATATGATTATTTACACGGAGTTCATAATCAAGAAGGAAGAGAAAAAGCGAAACGCCGCAGTATTTTACTGCGGCGTTTCCTATTTAGGAAGGATGAGAGAGAAAGAAAAGAGCAAAGTTACAGCAGACCCTGCAGCAGGATGATGACGATCAGAACCGGCAGCACCCACTGGAAATAGGGCTTGAGTTTGGGAGAGAGCTTGACACCCGTGCCCTTGTTGACCTCGGCAATGTACTTGTCAAAGCCCCAGCCCCACTTGGTGACGCAGAACAGAAGGTAGACAAGAGAACCGATGGGCAGCAGGAGGTTGCTCACAAGGAAGTCCTCGCTGTCGAGCACGTCCTTGCCGAGAATGGGGTGGAAGTCGCTCCAGATGTTGTAGCCAAAGACGCAGGGAAGACTCAAAAGCATCAGCAGTACGCCGTTGATGAGCACAGCCTTCTTGCGGCTCCAGCCAAAGGTATCCATGCAGACGGCGAGGATATTTTCAAACACCGCCAGCACCGTGGACATGCTCGCAAACATCATGAAGAGGAAGAAGAGCGTGCCCCAGAAGCGGCCGCCCGCCATGTTGACGAACACCTGCGGCAGCGTAACGAAGAGGAGGGACGGGCCATTGTCGGGCGCTACGCCGTAGGAAAAGCATGCGGGGAAGATGATCGCGCCGGCCATGAGCGCAACGAAAGTGTCGAGCGCGCAGATGCGAATGGATTCGCCGATGAGGGTGTGATCGTCGGACATGTAGCTGCCAAAGATCTCCATCGCCGCAATGCCGAGCGAGAGTGTGAAGAAGGCCTGATTCATCGCGTCGGTGATGAGGCTGCGCAGGCCGTTTTCACGAATGGAATCGAGGGAGGGAAGCAGGTAGAACTTCATGCCCTCTGCCGCGCCGGAGAGCGTCAGGCTGTGGCCGGCGAGAATGAGGATGAGCGCGAGCAGCGCGATCATCATGACCTTGGATACGCGCTCAAGACCCTTCTGAAGGCCGCGGCTGCAAACGATAAAGCCGACGATGACGATGGCAACAGCCAGAACGCCCATTTCTACGGGGTTTGACAGCAGCTTGCCGAACACGGCGGACGCGTCCTCCGCAGGCATACCGGCATAGAACTTACCGCTCAGAAAACGGCCGAAGTAGCTCACCATCCAGCCGGAGACCGTTGTGTAGTACATCATCAGAAGGTAGCAGCCGATCAGGCAGAACCAACCGTGAATGTGCCATTTGGCGCCGGGCTTTTCCAGCCTTTTATAGGAGAGAATGGCACTCTTGTGGCTTGCGCGGCCGACAGCCAGCTCCATCGTCAGTACAGGAACACCCATAACGAGCAGGCACAGAATGTAGAAGAGAACAAAATAGCCGCCGCCGTTTTTGCCCGTTACGTAGGGAAAGCGCCAGACATTGCCGATGCCGATGGCGCAGCCGGCGCTGACGAGCAGGAAGCCAAGACGGGAACGGAAGGATTCGCGTTTCATGTCGATCTACCTCGTTTGTGAAAGAATTGTGAACGATGCGCTTATCTTACCGCAGGAAACGATGCTTTACAAGACCGATTCTTTGATGATATAATAAGTAAAACTTATGTTGCGGAGAAAACGGACATGAACCGAAACCAGTTACGCTATTTTGTCGCCGCGGCGGAGCATCGCAGCTTTACGAAGGCAGCAGAGCAGTATTACATTTCGCAGACGGCAGTGACACAGCAGATCCAGCAGCTTGAGCAGTCGCTCGGCTGCGAGCTCTTTGACCGCAGCACCCGTCCGGTGAGCCTGACGAGCGCAGGCAGCGCCTTCCTACAGGACGCCAAGGCGATCCTGGAGCGTATGAGCCGCGCGCAGGAGCGCGTGCATGATGCCGCAACGGGCCTGACCGGTACGCTGCGTGTGGGCTATGTGCGCGGCTACGAGCGCAGCGACCTCTCCACGCTGATGCGCCATTTTCACCAGAAGAACAGCAATGTGCTGATCTCTTTTTATCGCTGCTCGACTGACGTGCTGGCCGCGGGGCTGCTGCATCAGGAGTATGACATCGTTTTTACCTGGGACTCGACGAACCTGCGCACGCAGGAGGGCGTTGCATTTCAGACGGTCGAAAAGGCGCGGCTTGTTGTCGCGCTCTACGCGGGCCACCGGCTCGCGCAGCGCCGCCAGATCACGCGGCAGGAGCTGCGCGGGGAGAACATCTTATATATGTCCCCGGACGCCGCGCCCGACTCTTACGGCGACGCCTTTTTCATGCAGCGCTATGTTGAGGCGGGTTACAAGCCCAACATTCTCTTCCGCTCGGCGGACACAGAGAGTATCCTGATGATGGTTTCAGCGGAAGAGGGCGTTTCCCTTTTGCCCGATTATTGCACCAACCGGCTCTACAACGCCGACAACCTTGTCTTTGTCCCGCTTGTGGGAGAAGGGGAGGAGGAAGAGATCATCGCAGCCTGGCAGAGCGGCAACCAGAACCCCGCGTTGGGGAGGTTTCTTGCCGAACTCAATCAAAAAGACCCGCCTCAGTAAGGCGGGTCTTTTTGGCGCAAGATCGTATCAAGCGCAGGGAAATACTTCTTTACCGGGATTGGCAGACCTTCTGCATTGAGAAAGCAATGAACCGACGTAGCGGTCGCGACCAACACATTCGAAGAGTTGAGAATACTTTTCTTCGCCGGAGAGGTACTGGTAGAGATCGCATTCCACTTTATCGAGAACCACGCAGGGCGGCAAGTGAACAGGCAAAACAGAACGGCGTTCATAAAAAGGTCGCTGATTTACCTTGAAGAAGACGTTGATGTAAGTCACCTTATATGCTATCCTTATCAGTGAGAAGTCGTTGGCAAACCGTGAGTTGTGAAGGTGAGAACAAATGAAGTATTTAGTTTTATTAGCAGGCTGTGGCCTCGGTGATGGTTCATGTATAGAAGAAGTAATTCTGACGTATGTAGCGCTTGATAAATACAGGTGTGATTACACGCCTGTCGCAGAAGATGTTTCCGTTCAGTCTGTGAACCACCTGACAGAGCAGATAGAAGAAAAGCGAAATATCCTGATAGAAGCAGCCCGCATCGGCAAGGGACGCATTAAAGATATTCATGAGGTTGATTTTGCAGAATACGATGCATTGATTATCCCCGGTGGAATCGGGTTGTTGAACAATTATAGAGATTCTAATGTGATAAAAGCGTGCATCACACATTTTATTAGCGAAAAGAAACCTGTCGCTGCCATGTGTGCGGGAATCGACTTCCTCCGCCGTTTCTATGGAAGTAATCTGTTGGCGCGTGAGATGAAAGAACTAACTGCTGAAAGATTCTGTTTTGATGCTGAAAACAATGTTTATTACACGCCCGCTTTCAGAAAAACCAACAGTAGCTATACGGCGCTATTAGGTATCGATTCTATGATTTGTGCGTTGAAGCAGGCATAAACATCTCAATGTAATTCTGTTTTGTGGGTTTAATTTTGGTTTAATTATTGAATAGAATAACTTACATTCTGTCCGCTGGCTATGTCGTATGTGCAATGCACGACACGTCGCTTTGCAGCAAAAAGGGCACACCATCCAGACGCTGTAAACGCCTGAAGGGTGTGCCTTCTATTTGCCGTTATTGGCTTAGTTCAGGAAATCCTTGAGCTTCTTGCTGCGGCTGGGGTGGCGCAGCTTGCGCAGCGCCTTGGCCTCGATCTGGCGGATGCGCTCGCGCGTGACGTTGAACTCCTTGCCGACCTCTTCGAGCGTGCGGGGACGGCCGTCCTCAATGCCGAAGCGGAGCTTCAAGACCTTTTCCTCGCGCGGCGTAAGGGTGGAGAGCACGTCGACGAGCTGCTCCTGCAAGAGCGTGAAGGAAGCGGCCTCGCTCGGCTCACTCGCGCCCTCGTCGGGGATAAAGTCACCGAGGTGGCTGTCTTCCTCTTCACCGATCGGCGTTTCGAGGGAGACGGGTTCCTGCGCGATCTTCAGGATCTCGCGTACCTTGTCGACGGGCATATCCATCTCGGCGGCGATCTCCTCGGGGGATGGATCGTGACCCAGCTCCTGCAGGAGCTGACGGGACACGCGAATGACCTTGTTGATGGTTTCCACCATATGCACGGGAATGCGGATGGTGCGCGCCTGGTCGGCGATGGCGCGGGTGATGGCCTGACGGATCCACCACGTTGCATAGGTCGAGAACTTGTAGCCCTTGGTGTAGTCGAACTTTTCGACGGCCTTGATGAGGCCCAGGTTGCCCTCCTGAATGAGGTCGAGGAAGAGCATGCCGCGGCCGACATAGCGCTTGGCGATAGACACGACGAGACGCAGGTTCGCCTCGGCCAAGCGCTGCTTGGAGCGCTCGCCCTTCTTGACGGCAGATTTGAGTGCCTTCATTTCCTCTTCGCTCAGCTCCGTGCCGTTCTTTTCGGCCTCTTCGAGCTTCTGCTTGGCCTCCATACCCTCAGACATCGCGGTTGCGAGCGAGATCTCCTCATCCGCCGACAGCAGAGAAACCTTGCCGATCTCCTTGAGGTACATGCGCACGGGGTCGTCGGTCGAAAAGCTGTCGACCAGCTCGTTCGGGTCGACCAGTTCTTCCTCTTCGATCCCGGCGATCTCTTCCATCGGCGGCTCCATATCGTCGATGCTGCTGTCGATGGCCTCGGCGGTGCCGATGTCAACGCCGAGCGTTTCAAGCGAGTCGTAGATCTGGTCGAGCTGCTCGCTCTCCAGATTCATTTCGTCGATGGTCTCCATCAGATCGTTGGAGCTGAGCTTGCCCTTGGCTTTGCCCTTGGCGAAGATCTCCATCAGCTTTTCGTTGCTCTGCAGCAGTGCCGCCACGGGCAGGGAGGCGACCAGCTTTTCGTCCAGCGGCGGGAATTTTTCGGCGGGCTTTTCCGCCTGCTCATTTTCCTGCTCTGCCTTCTTGGCTGCCGCGGCCTTTTTCGCCTTTTTCGGCAGTTTGATCTCCTCAAAATCTGTCTCGGCGAGCAGCGCGTTGGCCTGTTCCTCCAGCTCTCTGCTGGTCAGCTGTTTTTCTTCCATGTTTGCTTTCCTCCGTTACCCTTGTGTTTATTCTTTTCCATCGCGGCCATCAGGGGGTCTTCGTCCACGGCCGCGCGCTTATGCGCTTCGTCCAAAATGATATTGCAGTAATCCTGCAACGCCTGTGCGCCGTTTTTGAGCGACTCCGGCTTTTGCAGAATGCCAATGAGATGGCTGATCTCCTCTGAAGTGAAAAACTCCGCAAGCGCGGGGATATTCACCTGTCCCGTCTGCGCGAGCTGTGCGCGTAGCGCGGTAAAAAACCGACCCAGAAGGGGAGAAGAGAAGTCCTCTTCGCAGATGGGCGGGGTCTCGCCGAAGAGCGAGTCGTCCAGCGTCAAAAGCCGCAGCACGCCTTCTTCGGCGAGAGCGGAGCGAAGGTCGGTATAGCGGATCGACCGCTCGCGCGGTTGGGCGGACGCCGCGGGATTCAGGTCCCGCCGCTCCTGCTCGCGCTTTTCCTTGTAGCGGGCGCGTTTTCGCGCGCGCTCGACCTCGAGCTTCATCGCGTCGGGCGTGATGCCTGCGGCCTCGGAGGCGCGCACGGTGTAAATTTCGCGCTCAACCGCGTTCGGCACGGCGGCGAGCAGCGCCGCCGCCGCCTCGGCATAGCCGATGCGTCCTTCGTCGCTTGTCAAATCAAATTTCGACTTAAGCTGCGACATGCGGAAGTCCATTCCGCTTTCGCTGCCCGAGAGCAGATGTTCAAAGGCGTCGCGTCCCTGAAATTTGATGAAGTCGTCTGCGTCCTGCTTGATGTACTGCCCGTCCACGAGCCGCTTGGGAAGCTCCAGTACCTTGACCTGAAAGTCCGTGCTGTTCAAGAGCGTCAGCGCTTTTTGCGTGGCGACCTTGCCAGCGTCGTCGTTGTCGTAGCAGAGCACAAGCTCCTTGGTGTAGCGGCTGAGCAGCTGCAATTGCTCGCTCGTGAGTGCTGTTCCCATCGAGGCGCAGACATTGTCGAAGCCCGCCTGATGGAGCATGACAACATCGATGTTGCCTTCGACCAGTATGATATTGCTGCGCTTGCTCTTTTTGGCAAGATTCAGCCCGTATAAAACGCGCCGCTTGCTGTACACGACCGTCTCGGGCGTGTTCATATACTTCGCGCCCGGATCGTCCTTGCTGATGATGCGCCCGCCAAAGCCCAGCACATCACCGCGCACGTCGATGATGGGGAAGATGAGCCGCTTGCGGAATTTATCGTACAGCCCGCCGTTCTTCCCGCGGATGGCAAGACCAGATGCGAGCAGCTCGCCGTCGCCGTAGCCCTTTTTGCGCATCGCGGTGAGAAGGCCGTCCCACTCGTCTGCCGCTGCGCCGAGCCCAAAATTCGTCGCGTTGCGCCGCGTGATCTTGCGGGTTTTCATGTACTCGAGCACCGGCGCACCCTTGGGCGAGTAGAGCTGGTCGTAGTAAAAGCGCGCCGCATCGCGGTTGAGCGACAGGATGCGCGAGCGCAGACGGCTCTCGTCGCTGTGCTCTTCCTCCGGCACCGGCATATTGACGCGCCGCGCCAGAAAGCGCACCGCATCGGGAAAGGAAAGGTTTTCCTCCTCCATGATGAAGTTGATGACGCCGCCGCCCTTTTTGCAGCCGAAGCAGTAGCACAGCTGCTTGTCCGGCAGCACGTGGAACGAGGGCGTCTTTTCGCTGTGAAAGGGGCAGCAGCCCCACAGGCTCCCACCGCGCGGCTGGAGCGAAACATAATTGCTGACAACATCGACAATGTCGTTGCGGGCGATCAGCTCGTCCAGAAATTGCCGGTCAAAGGCCATGGCGTCCTCCTTTCCCTCCTCTGCATACGGATTCTCTATGCCTATATACCGTATACGTCGAAAACGGTTGATTTCCTCTTTTTTGGCAGAAAAATTTCAAAAAAAATTTTCCGCAAGGAGAAAGTTTGACAGAATCTGCAGTTTCTTCTATAATTTCCGCAGGAAATGCTGCGCAAAGGGGGCGGAAGGTGTGAATATCCGGCAGTATGCTGTCAGGCTCGATCGTGCGCTCGATGAAGCGGAGACTGCCGCGCTTGCGCGTTTTCTCCCGTCTGAACGCAAAGTGCGATCCGATCGTTCCGCGCACACGGCGGAAACGCTCTGCGCGTATGCGCTGCTGCGCCGCGCGCTGCATGATCGTTACGGCTGGGAAAAGCTGCCGGAGATCTCCCGTGGAGCGCATGGAAAACCGTATTTTGCGGCGTATCCCGATGTTTGCTTCAGCCTGAGCCATTCGCACGGCGCGGTGCTGCTGGCAGTCCACGACCATAGCATCGGCGCGGACATCGAGCGCCTTCGCCCGGTGAGCGAGCAGATGCGCGCGCGCTTCCAAGCATCAGATGACGTTTCGTTCTGGCAGCTTTGGGTGCAGCGGGAGAGCCGCTGCAAGCGCCGCGGCATCAGCGCCGTCGGCCTGAGAAACGGGGAAGTGCCGGCCGTTCCCAATGAGCGCGTTTTTGTGTTTTCACCATTTTCTGATTCTCTTGCAGGTATCTGCACCGATTCAAATGCAGAGACTGACAAGCTGATAAGGCTTACAGTAGACGATCTCATATAAAAGGTTCCGAAGAGCATTCTTCGGAACCTTTTTTTGCTTTTTGCCTTACAGCTCCACGATGATCGGCTCATGTCCGATCTTTGGCAGCAGAACATTCAGCAGATCCTCTGTTTTGAATTTGAGGCTCTGCGTGTTGTCACAGGGGTGGCAGGCGAAATACGGCGTGGCATATACGTCCCTGTCCATGACGAGACGGACGGCGTTGCCGCTGTCGTTGTGCAGCCCCAGCACGCTTGCAGACCCGGGCGAGCAGCCCAGCAGCTCCTCCATTTTTTCGGGCGGCGCAAACGAGAGGCGGGACGAGCCGATCTGATGGCTCAGATCCTTGGTGTGAAACGGCTTATCTTCGGGCATGGTGAGCAGGTAAAAGCTCGTCTGCTGGCGGTTGCAGAGAAAGAGATTCTTGCAGATGCGCACGCCCAGCGCGTCCGACACAGCGGCGCAGACTTCCATGGTCTCCGCCTTTTCATGCTCAATGCGCTGATAAGGGATGTGCAGGGAATCGAGCAGCGCATAGCTTGCCATCGCGCGCTCGGAGGCATGCTCCGGCGCAGTGTCGTAGAAGGGGGATACCAACATGCTTATGCCTCTTCTTTCTCTTTCAGCAGTTTTTCACCGGCTTTGTAAATATCGCCCGCACCGACGGTCAGGATGAGGTCGTCCGGACAGGCGATGCGCGCGAGCGCGGCGGTCACCTTGTCGAGCGTGGGGCAGTAGACAGAGCCGGGGATCTCGCGGCAGAGATCCATCGAGGAAATGCCGATGGTGTTCTGCTCGCGCGCGGCGAAAATCTCTGCCAGCACGACCACATCGGGCACGAGAAGCTCCTTGACGAAGTCGTCGAACAGCGCCTTTGTGCGCGTATAGGTGTGGGGCTGGAAGGCGCAGATGATGCGCTTGTAGGGCAGCGTCTTCGCCATTTCGAGCAGCGCGTGCAGCTCGCCGGGATGATGGGCGTAATCGTCGTAGACGTCCGCGCCGTGGTAGCTGCCCTTGTACTCAAAGCGACGCCCTGCGCCGGTGAAGGTCGCAAGGCCGAGACCAACGGCCTCACCGCTGATGCCGAGAAGGTAGGCGCTGCTCGCCGCGGCCAGCGCGTTCATCACGTTGTGCCGGCCGCCCACGCGCAGCGAAACGTGGGCATAATAGCTGCCGCGGATATAGATGTCAAAACTCGGCAGCCCATCCGTCCAGACGATGTTCTCCGCGCGGCACTGCGCGGCGGGATCGTCGTAGCTGAACCAGAAAATGGGCTGGGAGATGCCCTTGAGCGCATCGCGCGCGCCCTGATCGTCCATATTGGCGACCACGTGCCCGCCGATAGGGACAAGCTCTGCAAAGCGGCGGAAGGAATGCTCCACGTCGGCAAGATCCTTGAAAAAGTCGAGGTGATCGGCCTCTACGTTCAAAATGACAGCCACGGTGGGGAAAAAGCTCAGAAACGAGTTGCAGTATTCGCAGCTCTCGGCGATGATCGTGTCGCCCTTGCCGACGCGATAGCCCGCGTGCAGCAGCTGCAAGGTGCCGCCGATCATCACGGTCGGGTCCTTCTGTGCAGCCATGAAGATGTGCGTGGCCATGCTGGTGGTGGTCGTTTTGCCGTGTGTGCCGGAGATGCAGAGGGCGTTCTTATAGCCCTTCATGATCGCGCCCCAGGCCTGCGCGCGCTCGAAAACGGGGATGCCGCGCGTCACCGCGCCGGAGATCTCAGGGTTATCGTCGTGAATGGCGGCGGTGCGGATGACAAAGTCGCACTCGCCGAGGTTATCTGCCGCGTGGCCGATGGCGACGGGAATGCCAAGCGAGCGCAGATGCTCGACGGCGGGGCCAGCGTTCATGTCGCTGCCCTGAACCTTAAGCCCCATGCCGTGCAGCACTTCTGCAAGCGGGCTCATCGAAACGCCGCCGATGCCTGCAAGATGCGCGCACTTTCCGGGGACGAGATAGGAGAAAATATCCTTTTGGTTGGTCATGGTATCAAATCCTTTCCTTGTGCGATGCACAGGAGATTTACTTTTTACGGATTATCTATTATAATATAGCAGCGAACGGAGTGCAATGCTAAAAAAATGATTTTTTGTGAGGGATTTATGCCCATTTTGCCGAAAGAAGTCAAAACTGTCATCGCTGCGCTGCAAAACGCGGGGTATTCGCCCTACCTTGTCGGCGGCTGCGTGCGCGAAATGCTGCGCGGCAAGGAGCCGAGCGATTACGACATGACCTCCGACGCCCCGCCGGAGGAGGTGCTGCGCATTTTTGGCGAAAGCGCGCACCCGACGGGTTTACCGCACGGCACGGTGACGGTCGTGAGCGGGGGGCTGCCCATTGAGCTGACGACCATGCGGCGCGACGGGGCATACCGGGACAACCGCCACCCAGATTCCGTGACCTTCGGCACGAGCATTGAAGAAGACCTTGCCAGGCGCGATTTTACGGTCAACGCCATCGCGCTTGCGCCCACCGGCGCGCTCATTGATCCTTTCGGCGGGCAGGAGGATCTGAAAGCGGGTGTCCTCCGCTGCGTCGGCGAAGCGGCGCGGCGCTTTGAAGAGGACGCGCTGCGCATTCTGCGCCTTGTGCGCTTTTGCTCGATGCTTGGCTTTTCTGCGGAGGAAAAAACTGCCCGCGCCGCTCACGAAAAGAGCGCCCTGCTCTCCAATGTTGCGCATGAGCGCGTGTATGCGGAGATGAACAAGCTCCTGCTTGGTGAGAACGTGGGGGCAACGCTGCTTGCCTTCCCTGATATTCTTGGGGTGCCGATTCCCGAGATCTTGCCCTGCGTGGGCTTTGACCAGCGCAATCCACATCACTGCTTTGATGTCTGGGAGCATACGGCGCGCGCTGTCGCTGCCGTGCCGCCAAAGAGGGAACTGCGTTGGACGATGCTCTTTCACGACCTTGGAAAGCCGCAGTGCATGACGCTCGATGCGCAGCTCATTGGCCATTTCTACGGTCACACGGCGCGCTCGGCGCAGCTGGCGGAGGAGATCATGGCGCGGCTGCACTTTGAAAAGACGCTGCGCGACGGCGTGCGCGCAAGGCTTGCGTGCTTTGACGATCTCTTCCCGCCCGAGCGCACGGCGATCCACCGCGAGATGGCGAAACGCGGCAGGGAAGTAACGGCGGATCTCCTTTTGACCAAGTACGCCGACAACGCCGCCAAGACGCCGGACGGGCCAAGCCTCGCGCGGCAGCCGTGGCAGGAAGCGCAGGCGGTCTTTGATGCGCTCGTTGCTGAAAACGCCTGCTGCTCGGTGCGCGAGCTTGCACTCGGCGGAGAGGCACTTGCCGCCCTCGGCTATCGCGGGCGCGAGATCGGCGCGGTGCTTGCGCGGCTGCTCGACGAGGTCGCGGCAGAAAAACTCGAAAATACGCGCGAAGCGCTCGAAAGGCGCGCGCAGCGCCTGTGGCGCAGCGGCTTTGCGCGCCATACCATAGAAAATAAGAAACACTGACCACGGAGGTAAAGCATGGCGAATCTGATGGATTATCTGGACTGGCGCGGCGATCTGACGCTCGCGGTCTCTCCCTTCAACGAGGTGGACGCGCTGATTCTGGCAGAGCTGAGCTTCGTCGATTTTGACGGCATCGTGCCGCCGCCCGAGATCGGGCGCGGTCTTCCGCTGTGCGAGGCGGCGGAGGCGTTCTTTGCCCGCCATGGCGGACGCGATGTCGACATGGGCGTTCTGGTGCCGGACGGGATCTCGCAAATGCTGCGAAAGCTGATGGCGAGCCCGCGCTTTCGCAACATGACGCTGAACGGCTACACAGCGCTTTTGGACGACGCTGTTGAGCAGCAGTTTGCAGCGCTGACGATCGACCTTGGCAACGGCAGCATCTATATTTCATTCCGCGGCACAGACGATACGATCGTTGGGTGGAAGGAAGACCTCAATATGGGCTTTTTGGAGGAGATCCCCTCGCAGAAGCAGTCCGTTGCGTATGTTGCGCGTATGGCGCGCCAGTACCCGGACAAGACGATCCGCATCGGAGGACACTCCAAGGGCGGCAACCTTGCCGTTTACAGCGCCGTCAAGAGCGACGGCGCGATCCAAGAACGCATTGTTGCCGTCCATAACAATGACGGTCCCGGCTTTGCCTGGGACATCAGCGAGACGGCGGGACACAAGCGCATTGCAAGCCGTATCCACACGGTACTGCCGCAGACGTCGGTTGTCGGCATGCTCATGGAGCATGAAAAACACTATCAGGTCGTGCATTCGACCTACGACGGGCTCTATCAGCACGACGGCTTTTCCTGGCAGGTGCTGGGGACGCAGTTTGTGCATCTCGATGATGTCTCCCGCGAGGGAAAACTCGTCGATGAAGCGCTCTCTGCCTGGGCGGATTCGCTCAACACCCAGCAGCGCGAGGCGCTGGCCGACGCGCTTTACAGTGTATTCACCGCCTCGGGTGCAAAGACGCTCAGTGACCTCAACGAGGAAAAGCTCAAAAGTGCTGCGGCGATGCTCAAGACCTACAAAAATCTCGACCGCGAGACCCGGCGCATGGTCACGGAGGCGCTGATGCTCTTTTTCCGCCTGAGCACAAAGAGCTTTGTTCTCGACACGCAGGAGGAGAGCAGCCGCGAGATCGAGAATATCCGCAGAAAGATCTCTGAGCAGTATCAGAAATTACTGGAACGAAAAAAGTAAAAAAAGGGTGCTCTCTTTGATAAGAGAGCACCCTTTTTGCGTATTTTGAGGTAGGAGCGTTCTTTACTCTGCACTCGGCAGCTTTGCAGCCGGCTTCATCAGCAGTGCGCAGATGATGACAGCGAGAATGGTGTTGGGCAGCATATAGGTGCCGTTATACAGAATGGAATAGGTGACGGGGGAGGTCATGGTCATGCCCATGAATTCCTCGGGCATATACTGTGCGTAGACCGTCACGCCGGAGATGAAGTGAATGATAAAGCGGCCGAAGCAGCCAACGAGCGCTGCGATGGGAAGCTTGGAATAGTTGTTGTTCTTGGCGCGCAGAAGACCCGCGAAGCCAACAGCGGCGTAAGCAAGGGAATAGTCGAAGATGATGGAGACCCAGCTCACAGCGAAGCCCTCAGCAAAGAAATACTTGAGCGTACCGAAGGCAAGACCGGCGAGCAGACCCCAGGGTGCGCCCCAACGCACAGCGAAGAGGATCAGCGGGATCATCACGAGGTTGATCGAGCCGCCGAAGCCGCCGAACGAAAGGCCGATGGGGATCTTGATGTAGCTCAGAACGAGCGCGAGGGCGATGCAGATGCCGCCTTCAGCCAGGCGGCGGGTGCTGGAGTGGGTGGACGTGTTGCTCATGTGAGATTCCTCCTATTGAAGTGAAATGTGCTCCTGTCCGCGCCACGGCATGAAAGAAGCACCGCGGCGTCGACGTCACGGTGCAAAGTTAGGCAAGATGCTTTGCATTCCTACGCCGGCATTACCCGGATCAGGTCTGAGGGACAGCGACGGCAATACGCCGCATCACAGCCGGCTTGCGCCAGCGCCCCTTGCAGGTACGGCGCAATCTTAGCGCATCGGCCGAGGTTTGTCAAGCTTTGTGCGGGAAAAGCGTAATTTCAAAAATAGAATAGCGGAATTTAGAATTGGTGTTGCGTCTTTGTTGTGCTTGTGATACAATAAAATTAGTTAGGCAACCAAAATAATTGTGATATTTGCAATTTTCTTGCGGACAGGAGATCTGAAATGGCTGCATTTGTTGTCAACGGTACACCGGTCACGGTGGAGAAAAATCAAAAACTCATTCGCTTTCTGCGCGATGAGCTGCACTTGACGAGCGTAAAAGATGGCTGCAGCGAGGGCGCGTGCGGCACCTGCCATGTCCTCATCGACGGCAAGCCGACCAAGGCCTGTATCCCGCAGACCGACAAGCTGGAGGGAAAGCACATCGTCACGGTCGAAGGACTTTCTGACTTTGAAAAGGAAGCCTTCACTTATGCTTTCGGCGAGGCGGGCGCGGTGCAGTGCGGCTTTTGTATTCCCGGTATGGTGATCTCGGCCAAGGCGCTTCTTGACCAAAACCCCGATCCCACGCGCGAGGAGGCGGCCTTCGCCATTCGCAACAACATCTGCCGCTGCACGGGCTATGTCAAGATTATCGACGGTATCCTGCTCGCGGCAAAGATCCTGCGCGAGGGGAAGATCCCCCAAAAGGATGAGGATTTTCAGATCGGCTCGCGCGTGCATCGCATTGATGTTGCCGAAAAGGTGCAGGGCTACGGGAAATATCCCGACGACGTTTATGTTGACGGCATGTGTTACGGCGGCGCGGTGCGCAGCGAATATCCGCGCGCCCGCGTGCTCTATATCCGCACGAAGGAGGCGGAGGAGCTTCCGGGCGTTGTGTGCGTGCTGACGGCGAAGGATATTCCCGGTCAGCAGAATGTCGGCCACATCCAGAAGGATCAGCCCACGCTCGTCGGCGAGGGAGAGATCACGCAGTATCTCGGCGACGCGGTGGCGCTCGTCTGCGCGCGCGATCAGGAAACACTCGAACGGGCGAAAAAACTCGTGCGTGTTGTCTATGAAGAGCTTCCTGCGGTACACAGCCCCGAGGAAGCGAAGATCCCCGGCGCGCCGGAGGTCATCATGGGCAACCGCGGCAACGTGCAGGCGCACCGCCATGTCTCGCGCGGCAACGCCGACGAGGCCATTAAAAATTCCAAGTATGTTTTACACGAAAAGTTTCAGACCCCGTGGACGGAGCACGCTTTTTTGGAGCCGGAATGCTGTGTAGCAATTCCACTTGACAACGGCGGCGTGAAGCTCCTGACCACCGACCAGAGCGCGCACACCACGCAGCACGAGTGCTCGGCGATGCTCGGCGTCGATTTTGCGCACTGCCAAGTTGAAAATATGCTTGTCGGCGGCGGCTTCGGCGGAAAAGAGGATATGTCCGTGCAGCACCACGCGGCGCTCATCGCGTACATCGCGCGCGTGCCGGTGAAGGTGAAGCTTTCGCGTCAGGAATCCATTCTCGTCCACCCCAAGCGCCACCCGATGTGGATGGACTTTACGATGGGCTGCGACGAAAACGGCATCATTCAGGGCGTGAAGGCGAGCGTTGTGTCCGATACCGGCGGCTTTGCCTCTCTCGGCGGCCCTGTGCTTGAGCGCGCCTGTACACACGCGGCGGGCCCCTACCATTATGAAAACTTTGAGATCGAAGGTCACGCCTACTATACGAACAACCCGCCTGCGGGCGCATTCCGCGGCTTCGGCGTGACGCAGACCTGCTTTGCGACCGAAACGCTTTTGAACGAGATGGCGGATCTTGTCGGCATCTCCCCGTGGGAGATCCGCTACCGCAACGCCATTCGCCCCGGCGAGGTGCTGCCCAACGGCCAGATCGTCGGGCCGGAGACCGGCCTTGTCGAAACGCTCGAGGCCATCAAGCCCTACTATGACGAAGCGGTCAAAAACGGCGAACCGGTCGGCCTTGCCTGTGCGATGAAGAATGCGGGCGTCGGCGTGGGACTTCCCGACTACGGGCGCTGCAAGCTCGTCGTCGGCGAGGATGGTAAGGTGCATATCCGTACCGGCGCGTCCTGCATCGGGCAGGGGCTCGGTACGGTGCTTGTGCAGATAGTGGTGACGAACGCCGGACTCAGGCACGAGGATGTGGTCTATGACGGCAACAGCACGTTCATTACGCCCGACAGCGGCGATACCTCCGGCTCACGCCAGACGCTCGTCACCGGCGAGGCCTGCCGCCGCGCATGCCTGCTGCTGCGCGACGCGATGGAATACCGCTCACTGAGCGACTTGAAAGGGCAGGAGTTCTACGGCGAATACTACGCCAAGACGAACCCGCTCGGCGCGGACGTGCCGAATCCCGTCAGCCACGTCGCCTACGGCTATGCGACGCAGATGTGCATTGTCGACAAGGAAACGGGCAAAATTAAAAAGATAGTCGCCGCGCACGATGTCGGCAAGGCCATCAATCCGCTCTCCTGTGAAGGACAGATCGAGGGCGGCGTTGTGATGAGCATGGGCTATGCCCTCACGGAGAAGTTCCCGCTCGACCATGGCAAGCCCACGGCGAAGTACGGTATGCTCGGCCTTTTCCGCGCCAATCAGATCCCAGAAATCAAGGCGCTTGTCATCGACAAGCCCGGACTTAACCTTGCAAACGGCGCCATCGGCATCGGCGAGATCACGTCCATCCCCACGGCGCCTGCGATCGCGGACGCTTACTTCCGCTACGATGGCGAGCGCCGGCGCAGCCTGCCGCTCGACCACACGCCCTACAAAAAATAAACCATCAGGAGACGCAATGAAACACGTTCTCATCATTTACACCGGCGGCACGATCGGCATGACGCGCACCGACAACGGCTATGCGCCGCGCTCCGGTTACTTCCGCGCCGCGCTTGACGCAATTTCCGACCTTCATTCGTCCGAAATGCCCGCGTGGGACTTTATGGAGCTCTCGCCTCTGCTGGACTCCTCCAATATGACCGTGCACGAGTGGAACCGCATCGCAGAGCTGATCGCGCAGCAGTACGACAGTTACGACGGTTTTGTTGTTCTGCACGGTACGGATACGATGGCCTACACTGCCTCAGCACTGTCGTTTATGCTCGGCGGGCTTGATAAGCCCGTCGTGCTCACCGGCTCGCAGATCCCGCTGTGCGAGATCCGCAGCGACGGACGTGACAATCTCATCACCGCCCTGCTCATTGCGGGGGAGGGCGTCGTGCGCGAGGTGTGCCTTTATTTTGGCGGAAAGCTGCTGCGCGGCAACCGCGCGACGAAGTACTCCGCCGACGGGCTCATCGCCTTCGTTTCGCCCAATTACCCGATCCTCGCCGAGGCGGGGATCAGCATTCGATACAACGAATCCGCCCTTCTGCCGGGGCAGAAAGGCGGATTGAAGCTCCAGACACTTGACCCGGTTCCCATCGGGGTCATCAAGGTCTTTCCGGGAATTCAGTTTTCTCTCTTTGAGTCCATCATGACCGAGAAGCTGCGCGGCATCGTCATCGAGACCTTCGGCGCGGGCAATATCCCCGGCGACGGGGACGCGCTGCTGCCCATCATCCGCAAGGCCTTCCAGAACGGCACGGTGCTCACGGTCTGCTCCCAGTGCCCGCAGGGCGCGGTGTCGCTCGGTGCGTATGAGACTTCCAGCGCGCTGAAAAAGGCCGGTGCGGTCAGCGGACTTGATATGACGACCGAGGCTGCCGTCGCCAAGCTCTACTATCTCTTCTCCCTCAATCTCGGCAAGGAGGAGATCAAGCGGGCGATGGAGCAGGATCTTCGCGGCGAGATCACCGTTCTCTGATCGCGGCAAGCGCCGCCTTTGTGTCCACATCGCGCAGTTCGGCTTCCGGCGATTCGAAGAGCAGCAGCGCATCTAAGTGCTTTCTGATGACCGCGCTGCCGCCGACGTCACCTTCAAGCGCGAGAAGTTCCGGGAAGAAGCGGGCGGGGAAGAGGCAGGGATTGCCCCGCGCGCCGTTGTGTCCGAGAGCAATGATGCACTCGCGGTGCGATGAAAAGAAATCGACCTCGCGCGCGAGCGTCTCGCGCCGCAGCAGCGGCTGGTCAGCCACCATGAAGCAGATGGCGTCGCAATCAGAAAGTGCGCGCGCGCCGAGACGGATCGTTTCGCTCTGGCCGCGCTCGGGGTGCCCGTTTTGAAGCGTTTCAAAGCCGCGCTCTTTTGCGAGCACCGTGATCTCCGGATACTGCGTGACGACGAGCACGCGCGCAAAGCATTCGCGCGGAATGGCATCCAGCGCGTGTTCGATGAGCGATCTCCCGTCCCATGCCGCGCAGAGCAGTTTATTTTCGCCGAAGCGCTCGGCATTTCCGGCCGCCATGAGCAGGCAGCCGACGGTAAGTTTCTCCCGCACCGTGATCATCCCTTCCTGAGCGTTCGTTTTCTCCACTATAGCAAAGGAAAACGAGCAGAGCAAGCAGAAAAACATGGCACTTTCTCTAAAATGCGCGACTTGATGGCTGTACAAACTGTGCAAGCCGTGCTAAAATCTTGGAAAAAGCAGGCTGTGCGTCCGCCGCGCAGGGCGGCGCTCTTTCATAGGAGGTAAGCAAGATGAGCAAAGTAGGAAAAAGTGAGATCCGCGTCGATGCGTTCGACAAGGTCACCGGACGCACCAAATACTATGAGGACCAGATGCCGAACGGTGCGCTCTATGTGCGCATCAAGCATTCCACCATTGCACACGGCTTCGTCAAGTCGATCGACAAATCGGCGGCGGAGGCCATTCCCGGCGTTGTGAAGGTGCTGACCTGCTTCGATGTGCCAGAGCATTGCTTCCCGACGGCGGGACACCCCTGGTCGATGGACCCGGGGCATCAGGACGTGGCCGACCGTAACCTCTTAAACCGCCACGTGCGCTACTACGGCGATGACGTTGCGGCCGTCATCGCGGAGGACGAGGTCTCGGCTATGCAGGGCGTGCGCGCGCTCAAGGTCGAATATGAGGAACTCCCCTTCGTGCTCGACGTGCAGAAGGCGATGGAAGAGGACGCGCCCCTCATTCACGAGAATTTCCCGGGAAATATCCTAAAGCACACGGATATCCGCAAGGGGAATTATCAGGAGGCCATTCAGGAGCCCGGACTCATCAAGGTCGAGGGCTGGTACGATACCCCCACCGTGCAGCACAGCCACATTGAAAACCACGGCTGCTATGCCTACGAGGAAAACGGGCGCATCGTCGTCGTTTCCTCCACGCAAATTCCGCACATCATCCGCCGCATCGTCGGTCAGGCGCTTGGGCGTCCGTGGGCAGACGTGCGCATCATCAAGCCTTACATCGGCGGCGGCTTTGGCAACAAGCAGGACGCGCTCTACGAGCCACTGTGCGCGTGGTGCTCCACGCAGGTCGCAGGGCGCTGCGTGCGCATCGACTGCTCGCGCGAGGAGACCTTCGTCTCTAACCGCGTGCGCCACGCCATCCGCTTCCATATCATCACATGGCTCAGAAAGGACGGCTCCATCGCCGCGCGCAAGGTCGAGTGCTTCTCCAATCAGGGCGCTTACGCCTCGCACGGCCACTCGATCGTCGCAAAGGCAATGGGCTCGTTCCCGCAGATCTACCCCTGCGAGAATTTTGAGGGCGACGCCTACACCGTTTACACCAACCGTCCCGCCGCAGGCGCGATGCGCGGTTACGGTATGCCGCAGGCCTCATTCGCGGACGATGCGAACATCGACGAGTGCGCGAAGGCCGTCGGCATCGAGCCTCTCGAATACCGCATGAAGTACATCATGCCCAAGGGCTTCCACGACGGCTTCTCGGGCAATACAAATTACTACGATTCCTTCCGCGACTGCCTTGAAAAGGGCAAGGCCTACATCGATTACGACCGCAAGGTGAAGGAATTTGCAAGCGATACCGGCCCCATTCGCCGCGGCATCGGCGTTGCAGCGTTCTGGTACAATACGGCGGTCTATCCCATCTCGCTGGAGACCTCTTCCAACCGCATGCTTTTGAACCTTGACGGCACGGTGACGATGCAGTGCGGCGAGACGGAAATCGGGCAGGGCGCGGACACGGCCTACGCGCAGATGACGGCCGAGGCCATCGGCCTTGCAAGCTACCGCGACGTACACATTGTCTCCTGCCAGGATACCGACATTACGCCCACGGGTCTTGGCGCTTACGCGAGCCGCCAGACCTATGTTGCGGGATTTTCCATCCGCCAGACGGCGGCGCTCCTGCGCGAGAAGATCTTAGCTTACGCGGCAAAACTCACCCGTCAGGCAATTTCCAACATGGATATTATCGACGGAAACATCGTCCGCAGCGGCGACGGCGCGGTGCTCATGTCGCTCAAGGAACTTGCGATGACCGCACAGTACAACGCCGCGGATTCCGAGCACATCACCGCCGAGTCGACCTTTACCATTCGCAACAATGCCTACTCCTTCGGCTGCACCTTTGCCGAGGTCGAGGTCGATATCCCGATGTGCAAGGTCACGCTCAAGGACATCATCAATGTCCACGACTGCGGAAACCTCATCAACCCCGCCCTTGCGGAAGCGCAGGTACACGGCGGCATGTCCATGGCCATCGGCTTCGGCCTGAGCGAGCAGCTCCTCTTCGACGAAAAGACGGGTAAGCCCCTCAACAACAATCTGCTCGACTACAAGCTCTCGACCGTGATGGATCATCCGCACCTTGAGGCGCAGTTTGTCGAAAATCCGGAGCCGACCTCGCCGTTCGGCACGAAGGCACTCGGTGAACCGCCCGCCTGCTCGGGCGCGCCCGCTATCCGCAACGCCATCTACAACGCCACCGGCGTTGCCATCGACACCATTCCCATCACGCCCCACGTTCTGTACGCTGAGTTCAGCCGTGCGGGGCTGATCCGCGACAGCTGGAAGGAGGAGAAGTGAGCCATGTATGATATGAAAGCGCTCTACGAGGCGGAAAGCGTTGAAAACGCCATCGCCCTTCGCTTGGAGCATCCCGAGGCGCAGATCATCGCCGGCGGCAGCGACGTGCTTGTGCAGATGCGCGAGGGCAAGCGCGCCGGAAAAGAGCTGATCTCCATCTACGGCCTTGACGAGCTGCGCGGCGTAACGATCGACAGTGATGAGAACATTCGCATCGGCTCTCTCACGAGCTTTTCTCACATCACGCGCGACCCCATCATTCAAAAGTACATCGGTGTCCTCGGCGAGGCGGTCGATCAGGTCGGCGGCCCGCAGATCCGAAATATCGGCACCATCGGCGGCAACACCTGCAATGGCGTGACGAGCGCGGATTCCGCTTCCACGCTGCACGCATGGGAGGCCATCGTCGAGCTGACGGGAAGAAGCGGTATCCGCCGTTTGCCCATCAAGGATTTTTACATCCGGGCAGGTCAGGTCGACATCCGCGCAGAGGAAGGCGAGATCCAGACAGCCATCATTATTCCGAAGGCAAGCTATGAAAACTGCTTCGGCCACTACATCAAGTACGCCATGCGCAACGCGATGGACATTGCAACGCTCGGGTGCAGCGTGAACGTGCGTCTTTCTCCCGATAAGAAGACCATCGAACGCGCCCGCATCGCCTACGGCGTCGCCGGCCCCGTGCCGATGCGCTGCCCAAGCGCGGAGGAAGCTGCCAAGGATAAACCCTTGACACTTGAGACGGCGGAGGTCTTTTCCCTCGCCGTGCTGAAGGATATCCACGCGCGCGACAGCTGGCGCGCCTCCAAGGCCTTCCGTGAGCATATCGCCGTGGAAATGGCCAAGCGCTGCCTGATCGAATCCATCAAACGGGCGGGAGGTGCGATCAAATGAGTCAGTACAAACTGGTTAGATTTAATCTGAACGGCAAGGACGTTGAAAAAATGGTCGACGTGCGCGCATCGCTCACCGATATGCTGCGCAACGACTACCACATGACCTCCGTGAAAAAGGGCTGCGAGGTCGGCGAGTGCGGCGCGTGCAACGTCATCATCGACGGCGAGGCCTTCAACTCCTGCATCTATCTCGCCGTCTGGGCGGAGGGAAAGCACATCCGCACACTCGAGAGTTTGATGGGCGAGGACGGCGAACTGAGCGACATTCAGCAGGCCTTTCTGGAGGAAGCGGCTGTGCAGTGCGGCTTCTGCACGCCGGGCTTCATTATGACCGCAGTCGAAATTCTGGAGAGCGGGAAGCTCTATTCGGACGACGAATTGCGCAAGCTCCTCTCCGGTCATCTCTGCCGCTGCACGGGCTATGAAAATATTTTCCGCGCCGTGAAAAAGACGATGTATCGCCGTCTGGGCAAGGAATTCGACGCTTGAATTCCTGCTTTTACAAATTCCGAACAGGAAAAAATATTGCCCTCAGGCAAAAGTGGTGCTATAATACAGTCAGCACCACTTTTGTTTTATCTGTTTCAAGGCGCTGAAAAAGGAGGAATCACTATGGTCATTACGGTTGGCAGACAATACGGCAGCGGCGGGCGCGAGATCGGCACCATGCTTGCCAAGCAGCTCGGCATTGCCTATTACGACGATATGCTGCTCAAGGAAGCAGCGGAGGAGAGTGGGCTTTGCGAAGAGCTGTTCCGTTCCTTTGATGAACGCCCGAAGAGCTTTCTCTATTCCATCGCAATGGATCCCTACTCCTTCTCGATGAACCACGTGACGCCCAAGGGTTCCATTGAGCAGCAGGTGTACCTTGCGACCTACGATACGATCAAAAAGCTTGCGGACAAAGGCCCCTGCGTGCTCATCGGCCGCTGCGCGGACTACGCGCTGAAGGATCGCGACGACGTCATCAATGTTTTCGTCACCGCCCCGATCGAGAACCGCATCAAGCGCGTTGCCGCCAGAAACGGCATCACCGAAAACGAGGCAAGGGATCGCATCAAAAAGACGGATAAGTCCCGCGCGTCTTACTACAACTATTATTCCGCCAAGGATTGGGGCGACGCGAAGAGCTACGATCTCTGCATTGATTCGAGCCTGCTCGGCATTGACGGTACCGTTGAGCTGCTCAAGGAGCTCATCCGCATCAAGGGCATCAAGTAAGCAAAGGCATAAAAAGCAGCCGTGCCAGTACGGCTGCTTTTTTCAGCGCTGCGGGGGACAGAAGCATGACAAAAAAGAAAGAAACGAATTTGTAAAAAGTTTGTGTTTCCCCCTATGCAAGCGCACAAAAATACGCTAAAATAGGATTCGTGAAATCATATAGTAAATTCCTGAAAGGGGAGATTACGAGCATGGCTCAATTGAAGTATAAGCGCGTGCTGCTCAAGATCAGCGGCGAGGCGCTGGCAGGCGACAAGCATTTTGGTTTCGACTTTGATGTTGTTTCCAAGGTGTGCGACGTAATCAAGCAGTGCAGCGAGATGGGCGTTGAAATGGGCATCGTCATCGGCGGCGGCAACTTCTGGCGCGGCGTGAAGAATGGCGAAGGCTACATCGAGCGCACCCGTGCCGACCACATGGGTATGCTGGCCACCGCGATGAACTGCATGGCGGTTGCGGACGTTTTGCAGCAGAAGGGCGTTGATGTGCGCGTGCAGACGGCACTTGAGATCAAAGAAGTTGCCGAGCCCTATATCCGCGCCCGCGCGATCCGGCACCTCGAGAAGGGCCGCGTGGTGCTTTTCGGCTGCGGCATCGGTTCGCCGTTTTTCTCGACCGACACGGCGGCAGTTCTTCGCGCGGCGGAGATCAATGCCGATGTGATTCTGCTTGCCAAAAACATCGACGGCGTTTACAACGCCGACCCCGCCAAAGATGCCAATGCCGTCAAGTATGATGCCATCACCTATGAAGAGGTTCTGGCGCAGCACCTTGCCGTTATGGATTCCACGGCCACGTCCCTCTCGATGGACAACCACATTCCCGTGCTTGTCTTTGCCCTCAAGGATCCCGAGAACATCCTTCGCGCGGTGCAGGGCGAGAAAATCGGTACCATCGTCGGCGAAAACTGAGAAGATCCCGCAAAAGCGGTTTGATTACAACAATTTTTGAGGAGGTTTCCCCATGAATAAAGAAGATTATAAGGTTTATTCCGACAAAATGAGAAAGAGCATCGAGTCTGTTTCGGCAGACTTCGCTTCCGTGCGCGCAGGCCGCGCCAACGCTGCCGTGCTCGACCGCATCAGCGTTGACTACTATGGCTCTCCCACGCCCATTCAGCAGATCGCGGCCATCGCCTCTCCTGATCCGCGTCAGCTCGTCATCACCCCGTGGGACGGCACGGCGCTCAAGCCCATTGAGCGCGCCATTCAGGAGTCTGACCTTGGCATCAACCCGCAGAACGACGGCAAGTCCATTCGCCTGAACTTCCCGCAGCTCACGGAGGAGCGCCGTAAGGAGCTCGTCAAGCAGATCCATAAGTATTCCGAGAACGGCAAGGTCGCTATCCGCAATATTCGCCGCGATGCGATGGAAGCGTTCAAGAAAAAGCAGAAGGCCAGCGAGATCACCGAGGACGATCTGAAGGTCGCCGAAAAGGATCTTCAGAAGCTGACTGACGATATGAGCAAAGAGATCGACGCCCTTCTCGAAAAGAAAGAGAAGGAGCTCATGGCGGTCTGATATGGGTCTCTTTTCCCGAGAGAACAAGGCAGGGCAGGTTGATTTGAACAACCTGCCTTGTCATGTTGCCGTCATTATGGACGGCAATGGCCGCTGGGCACAAAAGCGAGGCCTTCCGCGCTCGGCAGGGCACAAGGCAGGCGCCGAAACGTTTCGAAAGCTCGGCACTTACTGCAAGCATCTCGGCATTGATTACCTGACGGTCTATGCCTTTTCCACCGAGAACTGGAAGCGACCGAAGGACGAGGTCGACGGCATCATGCGCCTTTTGGAGCAGTACCTGCACGAGTGCATCGACACGATGGAAAAGGACGGCAACCGCCTGCGCTTTCTGGGCGACCTCAGCGTGCTGACGCCGGAGCTGAGAGCGCTCATCGACGAAACGAATGAGATCTCCTCCCGCATCGAGGGCTTTCAGGCCAATGTCTGCCTCAACTACGGCGGGCGCGACGAAATTCTGCACGCCGCCCGCGCCTTCGCGCGCGACTGTGCAGCAGGGGAGCAGAATATTGACGGCTTGACGGAGGAGAGCTTCTCGCACTACCTCTATTCAGACGGCCTGCCCGATCCCGATCTTCTCATCCGCCCCGGCGGGGAGAAGCGCATCAGCAATTACCTTTTGTGGCAGTGCGCGTACAGTGAGTTCTACTTCTGCGACACGCTCTGGCCCGACTTTACCGAGAAAGAATTCGACAAGGCGCTTATTGCGTATCAGCAGCGCGAGCGGCGCTTTGGCGGACTGAAACAGGAGAAACAGAAATGAAACAAAGATGGTTGGTGGTGATTGTTGGATTGCCGGCGCTGCTCGCCGTGCTGCTTGCCTGCCCCGCGTGGGCGACGATGCTCGTCGTCTGCGGCATCGCGGGCATCGCGGCCTATGAGCTGCTGCACGTGGCAGGCAAAGATGTGCCGATGAGCGTATATGTGCTCACGATCGCGAGCGCCGCAGCGCACGAGGTGCTGCTCTATTACCGTGAATGGACGTTTTTCGGTACGCTCGAAACCGTGACAGTGCTGCGCTGGGCGTTCGTCATGCTGCTGTTTTTGATCGCCGTGCATCGCTTCGGCGGGGAAGAACCGCTTACGTTTTCTACGCTCTGCGTTGCGGTCGTTGGTGGCATCGTGTTTCCCACGCTCTATAGCGCCATTGCGCTGCTGCGGGGCTGCGCGGACTTCGGCAAGCTCTATGTGCTCGCGCCCTTCTGCGTCGCCTTTGTGGGCGATGCGCTGTCGATGTATTTTGGTATGTGGTTCGGCAAGCGCAAGATGGCGCCGCACGTCAGCCCGCACAAGACCTGGGCGGGCGCGATCGGCGGGCCCATCGGCAGCGCGCTTGCACTGGTGCTGCTCGGCCTTGTCGGGCAGAAATTGCTCAGCTATGCCCCCAATTACCTCATGCTGATTCTCGTCGGCGTGGTGGCGAATATCTTCGGCCAGCTTGGCGACCTTTCGATGTCACTCATCAAGCGCGAGGCGGGGATCAAGGACTACAGCCACCTTTTCCTGACGCACGGCGGTATGCTCGACCGTTTTGACTCCAGCATGTTCATCGCGCCCATCGTGTGGTTTGCGGTCAGCGGAGGCTTACTATGACAAGGAGTATCGCTTTACTCGGCTCCACCGGCTCCATCGGCCGCCAGACGCTTGAGGTGGCGCGCGAGCTGGGGCTTTCCGTCGCTGCATTGACGGCGAACAGGAGTGTTGATCTCATCGAACAGCAGGCGCGGGAATTCTCCCCGCGTCTTGCCGTGCTTTATGACGAAGATGCGGCGCGGGAGCTTCGCGCGCGGCTTTCCGACACAAACACCGAGGTGCTCTCCGGCATGGAGGGCCTTCTGGCCGCGGCCACGGCGGAGGACGCCGACACGGTTGTGACCGCCGTGATGGGCATGATTGGCTTAAAGCCGACGCTTGCCGCCATCGAGAAGAAAAAACGCATTGCGCTTGCCAACAAAGAAACGCTCGTCTGCGCGGGTGAGCTTGTGGTGGACGCGGCGGAAAAATACGGCGCGGAGATCGTGCCCGTCGACAGCGAGCACAGCGCGATCTTTCAGTGCTTGCAGGGCTGCCGTGACCGCGGCGAGATCAAGCGCTTGATCCTGACCTGCTCGGGCGGGCCGTTCTACGGTTCGAGCGCACGGGAGCTCGCGACAAAAACGAAGGCGGATGCGCTCCGACACCCGAACTGGACGATGGGCGCGAAAATCACCATCGACTCGGCAACGCTCATGAACAAAGGCCTTGAGATCATTGAGGCCATGCGCCTTTACCGCCTGCCGCTTTCTCAGGTCGATGCGGTCATTCACCGCCAGAGCATTGTGCATTCGCTCGTGGAGTTCCACGACGGGGCGATGCTCGCCCAGCTCGGGACGCCGGATATGAAGCTGCCCATTCGCTACGCGATGACCTATCCGATGCGGGCCGTTTCGCCCGCCGAACCGCTTGATCTCCTCAAATGTCCGCCGCTTACCTTTGCCGAGCCCGATGAAGAGGTTTTCCGCTGCCTGAAGATCGCAAGACAGTGCGCTTCCGCCGGTAATGTCTGCTGCGCGGTAATGAACGGCGCGAACGAGGAGGCGGTCGCCGCCTTCCTGCGCGATAAAATCGGTATCTGCAAGATCCCCGACCTCATTGAAGCGGCGCTTGACGCAGTGCCGACGGTATATCAGCCGCAGCTTTCGGATATTCTGGAAGCAGACCGCCGCGCACGCGAGGTCGTGCGGGCGCGTTTGAACTGACCTTTTGATAGGAGAGACCATGGTTTATATTCTTATTGCAATCCTGATTTTCGGCGTGCTCATCGCCGTGCACGAGCTTGGCCATTTTCTGGCGGCCAAGGCCTGCGGTGTGCGTGTCAACGAGTTTTCCATCGGTATGGGGCCTCAGCTCCTGCATAAGACGAAGGGGGATACCGAGTATTCCCTGCGCCTTCTGCCCATCGGCGGCTACTGCGCCATGGAGGGTGAGGACGAGGACTCCGACGATGAGCGCGCGCTGAACCGGCAGGCCTGGTGGAAGAAACTCATCATCTTTGTCGCGGGCGCATTTATGAATTTTCTGACGGGGCTTCTCATCATCGTCTGCCTCTATGCGGGCGCGCAGGGATTCTATACCTCGGAGATCATCGAACTGAATCCCGACTTTCCGCAGCAGGGGGAAGAGGGCCTGATGCCCGGCGACGTCATCTACGCCATCAACGGAGAGCGCGTCTATTTGAAGAGCGACGTGTCGCTCATCATGGGTCTTAGCGACACGGGGAAAATCGACATGACGGTGCTGCGCGACGGCAAGAAGCTCGAGCGCACGCTCACAAAACAAGTCTACACCGACGAAAACGGCAAGGAGTACGAGGCCTATGGCTTCACCTATGGCGGTATCGTCAAGGCAACGCCTCTTCTGCGACTGCAATACAGCTGGTATCAGACGATGGACTATGTCCGCATTGTGCGTCTAAGCCTGCAAATGCTGCTTTCGGGCGCGGCGGGCGTCAACGATCTGAGCGGCCCGGTCGGCATCGTCTCGACCATCACGGAGGTCGGCAAGGAGACCGAGGCCGAGGCTGGCTTTGGCGCGGCGCTCGAGAGCATCCTCTACTTTGCCGCGATGTTCGCGGTGAACCTCGCCGTGATGAACCTGCTGCCGCTGCCCGCGCTTGACGGCGGACACGTGCTGTTCCTGCTCGTCAACGGGATCGCCGTGCTGCTGTTCAAAAGGGAGATTCCGTCCAAGTACCTGAACGTCATCAACGGCATCGGGTTTGCGCTCCTGATGGCGCTGATGCTGTTCGTCACGTTCCATGATATCATCAAGCTCCTGTAAGGAGGACAAATTATGAGCAAGCAAATTATCGCGGGCGGCGTCGCCATCGGCGGCGGCGCGCCGGTCACGATCCAGTCAATGTGCAATACGCACACCGAGGACGCCGAGGCCACCATCTCGCAGATCCATGCGCTCGAGGCGGCAGGCTGCGAGATCGTGCGCGTCACCGTGCCTACCCTGGAGGCCGCGCACGCGCTGAGCGAGATCAGGGAGAACATCTCCATTCCGCTTGTTGCGGACATTCACTTTGACTATCGCCTTGCTGTGGAAGCGGCGGCACGCGGCGCGGATAAGATCCGCATCAACCCCGGCAACATCGGGGGAGAGGATTGCGTCAAGGCAGTCGTGGACGCCTGCCGGACGCACAAGGTTCCCATTCGCATCGGTGTAAATGGCGGCTCACTGGAAAAGGAGCTGCTCGCAAAATACGGCCGCGTGACGCCGGAGGCGCTTGTGGAGAGCGCGCTCGGCCATGTGCGCCTGCTTGAAAAATTTGACTTTACCGATATTTGTCTCTCGGTTAAAAGCTCCGATGTGCCGCTCAACATGGCGGCCTACCGGCTGCTGCACGAAAAGGTCGACTATCCGCTCCACCTCGGCGTGACCGAGGCGGGCACGCCCTCGATGGGACTTTTGAAATCTGCCATCGGCATCGGCGGCCTTCTCTGCGAGGGCATCGGCGATACGATGCGTGTCTCCCTCACGGCGGACCCCGTGGAGGAGGTCTATGCCGCCAAGCGCATCTTGCAGGCCTGCGGCATCCGCCGCAGCGGCGTGAACCTCGTTTCCTGCCCGACCTGCGGCCGCACGGCGTACAACATGATCCCCATCGCCGAGGAGCTGGAGCGTCGGCTGGCGGACTGCAAGAAGAACATCACGGTTGCCGTGATGGGCTGCATCGTCAACGGCCCGGGCGAGGCCTCGGCCGCCGATATCGGCGTGGCCGGCGGCAAGGGCGAGGGTCTGATCTTCCGAAAAGGAGATATCCTTTACAAAGTGCCGCAAGAAAAGCTTGTGGACGCGCTGATGGAGGAGATCGACAAGCTCTGAGCGCAAAAAGAGAACACTTCGAGATAAGGTTGTGGCTATGGCACAAAAGATTCCATTTTTTGAATTATTCACCGACTTTTCGCCGGATTTTGACCTGCGCGTCCCGCTCAATGCCGCCGTGGTCACCAATATGGTGCTTGAGCCGGAAAAGCGCACGATGACGCTTGATATGACCGTGCGCGCAGAGATGACCGACTCCACGCGCGAGACGGTCGAGCAGATGCTCGCGCGCAGCTATGACTTAAAGCGCGTGGACATTCACGTCAAATCCACGGCGGAGGCCTTTCCCGATATGATGAAAAACGCGGGCCGCAAGGTGAGCGGCAGCGGCAGCGTCATTATGGGACGCGAGATCGCAAAGGGGAGAGTGCTTCCCATCAGCGAGCTGACGCCCAAGGCCGGTCACGTCGTTGTCGAGGGCAAGGTCTTCAAGTTCGACTGCCACGAGACGCGCCGCGCAGGCGTGTGGACGATGCTGCTTGAGATGACGGACTACGAGGGCTCGCTCATCATCCGCCGGAGTCTTCCGGAGCGCGAAGCGATCGAGCTGAACGGCAAGATCGCCAACGGCATGTGGCTGCGCGTCAGCGGGCGCATGGAGCTTTCCTTCGACGGCAAGGACATGCAGCTCAACCCGCAGGACATCATGCAGATCGAGCACGAGGAGCGCAAGGACACGGCGGAGGAAAAGCGCGTGGAGCTGCATCTGCACACGCGCATGTCCAATATGGACGCGCTGACCGACACGGCCGCCGCCGTCAAGCGCGCGATCAAGTGGGGAATGCCCGCCATCGCCATCACCGACCACGGTGTGGCACAGAGCTTCCCGGACGCCTGGCATACCGGAGAGGGTAAAATCAAAATCCTTTACGGCTGCGAGGGCTATTTTCTCAACAATATCGACGACCGCATCGCCGTACACGGACCGCAGGACGGCGACTTTTCAAGCGAGATCTGCTGTTTCGACATTGAAACGACCGGCCTCAAGGTCGCGACTGACGCCATCACCGAGATCGGCGCCGTCATCTTAAAGAACGGCGAAATCGTCGACACGTTCCAGACCTTCGTCGACCCCGAGCGCAGGCTTTCGCCCGAGATCATCGGCCTCACCGGCATCACGGACGAGATGCTGCGCGGCGCGCCGAAGCTTGCAGATGCGCTGCAGGCCTTTCTCAACTTTGCGGGCGACCGTCCGCTCGCCGCGCACAACGCGGAGTTTGACATCAGCTTTATCCGTGCAGGCTGCAAAAAGTGCGGCATTCCCTTTGAGCCGACGTATCTCGACTCGCTGATCTTCGCGCAGAACCTTCTACCGGAGCTTGGCAAGTATAAGCTCGACATTGTCGCCGATCACTTACAGCTTCCGCAGTTCAACCACCACCGCGCCTCGGACGACGCGGTGCCCGTGGCGCAGATGCTCGTGAAGTTTTTCGCCATGCTCGAAGCGCGCGGCGTTACGCGCTTGCAGCAGATCAACGACGAGATGACCAAGCTTCGCCCACTGGGCGCGAAGCGCAACCGCTTTCCCAAGCACATCATTCTGATCGCCAAGAATAAAGTTGGCCTGAAAAATCTCTATCAACTCATCTCTGCTTCGAATCTCAAATACTTCAAGCGTGTGCCGATCATTCCGAAAAGCGAGCTCATTGCGCACCGCGAGGGCTTGATCATCGGCTCCGCCTGTGAAGCGGGCGAGCTGTTCCGCGCCATCATCGACCACAAGGACTGGAACGAGCTCAAGCGCATCGCCTCGTTTTACGATTTTCTTGAGATCCAGCCCCTGTGCAACAACCGCTTTCTGGTGCGCGACGGCACGGTGAATGACGACGAGGACCTCAAGAACTTCAACCGCACGGTCGTGAAGCTTGGCGAGGAGCTCGGCAAGCCCGTCTGCGCGACGGGCGACGTCCACTTCCTTGACCCCGAGGATGAGGTCTACCGCCACATTCTGCTTGCGTCGAAGAAATTTGCCGACGCGAACGAGCCTGTGCCGCTCTACTTCCGAACGACCGACGAAATGCTCAATGAATTTGACTATCTCGGCAAGGAAAAGGCCTATGAGGTCGTCGTGACCAACACGCGCGCCATCGCCGAACAGGTGGAGGATATCGAGCTTCTGCCCAAGGGTAAGCTCTTCCCGCCGCGCCTTGAAAACTCCGAAGAAGACCTTAACCGCATGGTGTGGGGGAAAGCGCACGAGCTTTACGGCGACGATCTGCCGCAGCTGATCGTCGACCGGCTGAACGTCGAGCTCGGCAGCATTCTGGGCAAGTATGACGTCGTTTACATGTCGGCGCAGAAGCTCGTGCAGCGCTCGCTTGAGTGCGGCTATCTCGTTGGCTCGCGAGGCTCGGTCGGCTCGTCGCTTGTGGCGTATATGGCGGGCATCACCGAGGTCAACGCCCTGCCGCCGCACTATCGCTGCCCCAAATGCCGCAACGTGGAGTTCCACGGCGGCGAGTACGGCTGCGGCGCGGATATGCCCGACAAGATGTGCCCCGTCTGCGGCACGAAATACGTCAAGGACGGCTTCGATATTCCGTTTGAGACCTTCCTTGGCTACGGCGGCGGCAAGGTGCCGGATATCGACCTGAACTTCTCGGGCGAATATCAGGCGCGCGCACACGCGCACGCGGTCGAGATGTTCGGAAAGACCCAGGTGTTCCGCGCGGGCACGATCGGTACGCTCGCGGAAAAAACTGCCTACGGCTTCGTCAAAAAATACGTCGAGGAAAACGGTATCGCCGCGGGCAATGCCGAGATCGACCGCCTGACGGCGGGCTGCGTCGGCGTGCGCCGCACGACGGGTCAGCACCCCGGCGGTCTCGTCGTCGTGCCGGACGATCTGGATATCGAAGATTTCTGTCCCGTCCAGCACCCGGCGGACGACCCCGACAGCGACACGATCACCACGCACTTTGAATATCACTGCATGGAGGATAACCTCCTCAAGCTTGATATGCTCGGCCACGATGACCCGACGATGATCCGCATGCTCGAAAACCTGACGGGCGTCAACGCCCGCCAGATCCCGCTCGACGATGCGGACACCATGTCGATCTTCATCTCGTCCAAAGTCCTCGGCTACGAGAACGACGAAGTGCTCGGCCCCACGGGCGCCGTCGCGATCCCGGAGTTCAACACGCGCTTCACGCGCCAGATGCTTGTGGACACCCAGCCGAAGGATTTTAATACCCTCCTGCGCCTCTCCGGTTTCTCCCACGGCACGGACGTGTGGCTCGGCAACGCGAAGGATCTGATCATCAGCGGCACGGCGAGCGTTCTGGAGACCGTCGGCTGCCGTGACGACATTATGCTCTACCTCATTTCGATGGGGCTTGACCCGAAGATGAGCTTTAAGACGATGGAAGCCGTCCGAAAGGGCAAGGTCAAAGCCGGCAAGGCAGGGGACTGGCCGATGTGGGTCGAGGAAATGCGCAAGCACGATGTGCCGGAGTGGTACATCGAGTCGCTTGCCAAGATCGGCTACCTCTTCCCGAAGGCGCACGCGGTCGCCTATGTCATGATGGCGTTCCGCATCGCGTGGTTCAAGGTGCATGAGCCGCTCGCGTTCTATGCGACCTTCTTCTCCATCCGCGCCAAGGCGTTTGACGCCGCCGAGTGCTGCAAGGACGCCGACGCGCTGCGCTGCCGTGACCGCGGCGAGATCAAGCGCTTGATCCTGACCTGCTCGGGCGGGCCGTTCTACGG
>OJKY01000188.1_pt1 | contig 59577 bp, 72 predicted proteins | sample 1596571 | NCBI WGS metagenome assembly OJKY01 (sample SAMEA4350170, study PRJEB24818) | metagenome | biome: human; feature: gut; material: faeces | place: Denmark | collected 2013-09 | reverse complement strand
TGGCACACACCATGCAGTCATGCTCGGGCAAGCTGCTGGCACACACCATGCAGTCATGCTCGGGCAAGCTGCTGGCACACACCATGCAGTCGTGCTCGGGCAAGCTGCTGGCACACACCATGCAGTCATGCTCGGGCAAGCTGCTGGCACACACCATGCAGTCATGCTCGGGCAAGCTGCTGGCACACACCATGCAGTCGTGCTCGGGCAAGCTGCTGGCACACACCATGCAGTCGTGCTCGGGCAAGCTGCTGGCACACACCATGCAGTCATGCTCGGGTTCCCGGCTGGCGCTCATCCCACGAAGTTCACCCACCCCACACCATGACAACGCGCATCCAATGCACAAACTATACCAACATACAGGAGGACCCATGAACATTGCCGACCGTTTATGGCGTCATGCCGACAGGCTTTGGGCGTGCCGTCGTCTCCGTGAAGCCGAGGCTTGCCTTTTGCCGTGTCTGAGAGTATCGGATACAAACATACACCATGTATCTTACGAAACAAAGGAGGCAGTATGATAATGCCGTCGACCGCCGCAACGAATGCGGCACGAGCATTCAGGAAGTGTGCCGTGATGTTGCCGTATCATGGGTTTACGGTGGAGAAGCTCGGCTTCGGTTTCCCGTCCGGTGCAGGCTTTTGCCGGGATACGAGCGTTTGCATGGTACGGTATCAGGACAGGCTCGTCGCGTGGCGGCGGGTATCCTGCGGGTCCGCTCCCCTGTCGCAGGAGTCCGTGCCGTTCGGGGGCTGCATCGCTTTTGACTCGGGGATACGGCATGGCCTGAAGTTGAAGAAGGGGTCGCGTCTTGCGCCCCACCTGATGCCGACATTGCTTGTGCCCGGTGCGATGGCGATGCATCCGAACGTGTTCTATGTGCAGCCCGACGCATGGCCGATGGCCACGAAGTCCACGTATCTTTCGGATGGTTCGAAGGGACTCGGCAAGCACCTTCGCGGCTTCATGGAGTATTTCGGCTTCAAGTTCCGGACATATTTCGTAGCGGACAGGTTCTGGACGTTTCTCGACACGGGTACCGGGGCGTGGCCCCTCATGCCGGGTATGCCTTTCGGCTTTCTCGTGCCCGAGAAGTAAGGGGGCACATGCCCCGATGCCGTGATGGCGCGAACCTGTGAAAGGTCCCGCGTTCCGGCAGGGAGCGCGGGCCTGAACGATAAGGGAGGATTCCATGTCTGAGATTATGCGGTGTATCTTTGACAGGCACGAGCCGGTACGGAACGTGACGGCTCTGGCGCTCATGCAGTATGTCTGCGAGGAGTTTCCTCGGTCGCGTGTGGATGTGGTCGGGATGGATAACTTCATGGACAAGCCGGGCATGGGCGATGACGGCATACTATGGAGTGTGGAGGAGCGCGAAGGCGGCGTCGTCTTTACGCTTGCCGATCGCGGGAGTCTCACGCCGGATGGGGTCCGGGCGTTCGTCTATAAGGCGTCGAGTGGTTTCGTGCGGCGGAACATGGATCATCAGATGGTGGAGGCCATGTTTGGCGAGTGTGTGCGGGGGACGTTTGCCAAGGATATGCGTGAGTCCGGGCGGGACTGGGATTTCGACCGGTTCTGCGAGCGGCTTCTTTTGCGCCCCACTCATGGAGGGAAGCGTGTGCGCCTTCATCCCGAGGCGGAACTGTTGTTTTCTTGTGACATATGGGCTGATAACATATGTACGTTTTTTGCGTATGACGGCACGGCGGAGACGTTTGCCGAGTGTTGCAGTCTGGACTTGCTCGGCACGTATGTCGGTGCCGTGATGAACGGCATCGGCCTGGACGATGATTCCATTGCCGTGTCATGCTATCTGACTTTGCCCGATGAGATGCCGTATCTGCTGGAGGACATGCTTGTGTCCGAGAGCCTTCGTGTGCTGCGCGTCGTGAACCGGGCGAACACACTCAGCCGTCGATACGGATGGCGTACCCGTTGGCTTCCGTTGCCTTCCGTCGCCCCCTTGCCGTATCCGGAGTGGCGGGCGTACTTTGCTGACCCCACGGAGCCTGACTTCGCGTTCGAGCACATACAGGCTCATAGCGTGCAGGGAGAGTAGATATGGCTAACAGTTTTAATGTGGTTACGGCGCTCCAGACTATCCATGAGCATACGCACGCCGTAGGGTCCGGGTGCATACCATCCGACTGGACGACGGGGGGCCCGGCGGCGTTTTGCGAGGCCAACAACCTTTTCGTACCGGGCCTTGCCGCATGGTTTTCCGACACCGTCCGTCGGCCGTTCGGCTATGGCTCATGTGAGAGGCACATTTCGCTGCCGCATTGCATATGGGGCGTGAGGAAGCATAAGGCCGGCAATGGATGGAGTTGGTACTTTTCATGTGGGCCGCACAGATTGTTTGACGTCATGGAGATCATGGAGATGGGCGGCGGGAAGCGCGAGGTGCGGTTCTTTTTCTGCAGAAACCCCGAGGCGCTGCTTGGTGCGCTGTGGTGTCTGAATATGATGGGCCGCGTCGGGGTCATGCCGTTCGACCCGCAGGTCTACCTGTTGCATACGATGAAGCACGGGGACGGGCTGTTGCTCGACGCGGCCGTGTGCGTGTCCGATACGTTCTATTTCGCCGACGGCAGGGATACCGGGTATGGTATCCTGTGGCATGGGCGGGATGGGGGCGGCCCCGTGTTGCGCACCGGGGTTGCCGAGATGAAGGCGTCCGCCATACGTGCGCATCCCGACTATGAGGATGTCTCGTTGCCGCTGTCCGTCCGGTGCCCCGGTGCGGTTCCGCCGGAGGCGCACCGCCCCGGTACCGTGATTGCGGAAATGGCCTTTACCGTCCCTCTCCATGCCGCACGGCGGCAAAGGGAGGCGGATCTTTGGGCATTGCTGTGAGGTGAAGATGAGAAGCATTAGAGAATATATCAGGAAGGCGCTGTTTGATCCGTCCTCCATCTTGCCCGCGTATAGGCATGACGCGCCGCAACGAGTCAAGGAATCCGCCTTTGTCCGCGCTCCCGTGGAGCGGCTTGCCGACGTGTTGTCGAGAGGCTTCGTGCTTCCCGGCAAGGACCATGTGTATAGTTTGAATTCGCAATGGCGTGTGGCCGATTGCAGCCGTGGGGTCCCCTTTGCCCACATAAACGAGGCGCGGCGGGAGTCCCCGCCTGCGGTTGAAGCCCACGCACTCCACGGAGCCTGCGATGCTTTCGAGATTTACATCAACGCCGCCCCTTCCGATTCCGGCATGAAGCCGTACGTTCAGCTGGCGTCTTTCTGGCGGGGGGACGGCGGCGTCGGCTTTGACGTGAGCATCATGCCGGACACGTGCTTCGAGGCGTTCGTGTTTCTGGAAGCCGCGCGGGGGGCGGGAGGGGCCCTTGCAGGATCGCTCCCCGTACCGTCCGCCTTCGAGGGCTATGTGGATGCGGATGAGCGCGGCGTTACGACGTCCTGCAGCGGGGTCTTTGACAGGCTCAAGGCATGTGGCACGGCGCCTTCCGCCGTCACTGCGGCACTCATTGACTATGACCGCGGCAAGGGGCGCGTGGCGCAGGCTTGCGGGCGTGTGGAAATCCGGCGCGTGCCGCCCGCCTTCGGCGCACAGTGCTTTGTGTGGACGGCACCTTTGCACTGCGCTGCCGGCGGCTGCAACCTGTCGTTCCGCTCCGGCGTGGACTGCGGCGCGCCAAAGCCCCCGAAGCTCGGCTGCTTCTGGGATATATTGTAGGAGAACACCATGTCTTCACCGGATGGGCTTATACTTTTCAATTCGGCCTTCTGGCGCGAGGAAGGTATGCTTGACGGGACGAAGTACGCCTATATGAAGAAGCCCGCCGAGCATTGCCGTCGTGCGGCGGGAGCGGGCTTCCCGGCAGGGTATTATGAGCCGGAGTCGATGCCGTATATGCTCGCCCTCCGTGATGCCTGCGCCCCTTCCGTTCCGCTTGCCGGTGCCCGGGGGCGGATGTATGCATTCGATATCATGGAGCGGGTGCCGGAGACGGCGCCGCCGGCATCCGTCCATATCAGATTGCCGGGCCGCAAACGGTATACGGAGCCCGCCTGTCTGTTCGAATATGAGGGCAAGGAGCGGCTCGTCTTCAAGGTGACGGCAAGCGCGCTCGTCCATGTCCAGCTCCTTGTCGGATGTTTCAGACGGGCGGGCATATTGCCGCAAGGCTTCGGCCTCGGCTGGCGGAACTTGGCGTGCGATAATAAATTGGGGAAGCCGCTGTTCATGTCCGATACGGATTTGGTATGGCGTTCCCCCACCAATCCTGAACAGTGGGTTGAAATGTGTCAGCTGATGGATGCATACCTGAGTGATAGAAAGGTCTTAATGCCGACCACGGGAGAGTCGCTGTACTTTAGCTTATGCCGTGGTAACATTGTTGCCGGCGATGACAGTTTTTACCTGAGCTTTGCTGTTAATGGCCGTACGATGTCCGTCGGCACCGTACGCTGCACGATGTGGGATCTTTTATAAAGGAAAACGGTATGGCGAATAATATTGATGCGATTGAGGTATACATGCGGGCGTGTATGAAGGACATGACGATGTTCGGCACTAAAGTCACGCACGTGGCGGACATGTCCGCCGGCAGGTATTTCCTGTCCCGTGTCCAGCCCGCCGAGGTGACGATAACCGTCAGGGAATGGTGGCAAAGGATGATGTCGCACGGTTTCTACGGACCGCCTTCTTATGGGTTGGGCGATTCGGACTGGTATGCGGAGCCTTACGCATCCAATACCCGCATACACGAATATGTTAAAGACGTGTATGTCGAAGGTTTCAGACCTGAGTTGCTGCTGTCGGCGTGCTCTTACGGGACGGAGTATCCCAAGTCGGTTATCGCCGTGTTCGGAACGGTAAGAAACACGGGCGTGTGCACCGTGTTTCTTAAACACCATTGCTTCTTCCACGCCTTGTGGCTTCTGTATATATTGTATGTGGAGGATATTGTCCGGTCTCTCTGTGTCGTCAATACGTATGGTCGCGTTTATTTGAGCGGCCAGTCGGGGTCTTTGGATGTGGGCAAGCCCGTCAAGGTGCGGCTCCTCGGCGGCGAGCCGTGCGGTCTGCTGGATTTCACGGAGCCCGTGGTCAAAGGCTCCGGCGCGGACGAGTTCTATATCAGGTCGTATGACGACGGCTACAATGGAGCCATCGCCGTCTCGATGAACTTGAATATGGCCCAGAGAATACGGGCCTTTATACCTGACACACCGTCATTGTTTGATATTATCTAAGGAGGGTATACATGATGGCATCAGCGCGTGCAAGACTCATGACTGCGGTAGACCTCACGCTCACCGTGCAGGGCGACGGCCCCGACGATCCCATTGTTCACGAAGTCCAAGGCCCCGGGGGTGCGAATGATATATTCGAGGTGCGGCAGGACGTCCGCTTCTATCTCCAGATAAGTCGTATCCGAAACCTCGTCGCGGATATTGCGGAGAAGACCATCATCTTCGAAGCGTTCTACACCGATAAGGATATCAATATCATCAATCTGTGTGGGCAAAGGGGGTACGTGGGGAAATCATTTCTCGCCGAGGCCATTTGCTCGGTCACTAAGTCCCTCTTTATATCGAAGAAGATGGACTATTACCTGTCGGGCCTCGCCTTGGATATGAGCGCGATTACAGTTACGGACGGCAAATGGGTGGATCGACTGGAATTGCGCGTGTCTCCCGATGACCCAAGTCTCAGGCTCCCCGTGAAGCGAAAGAAGCTCGAGTTCCATAACCTTGCCGAAAATGTAAGTTTGTGGAATATAATATAGTTGACTAGTTTATATCTTTAACATATAAAGGAGAAACAAGATGCAGGAAGAACATGAACTTGAGATGAAGGCCGAAGAGCTCTTCAACATGACTTTCGGACCGCTCACATGGAACCCCGATGATGAAGATGAGGCGAAGGATATCGTGGACTGCGCGGTGAAGGATGGACTTATGGCCATGCCGGACGCGGAGGACATGGAGGAATGCCTCGACGACGTTGCAAGGGACGCGCAGGACAGGATGATTAACGGCATATGCGAGCACATCATGTCCGTTGAGAAGACCGTCATCAAGACGTACATCTTGGCGACGGGCGGCCCCGCCTACGGCGTGGAGATTCGCTATGACGACTGTGACGGACATGGGGAGGTCGACTCTGTACGGTTCTGGTATCAGGACTGGGGCACGAAGAAGGCGTATTATTTCGTGCCGGAGGACTTATGGAGCGTCGTGCTCGACGTGCTCGGTGTGGAATACTAGAACCAAGCGCCCCTTCGGGGGCGCAAAATGCGAAGGAGAATCACGATGCCTGGAGAATTGAAGTATTTCGAGCGTGTCTTGCTATCGGCTTTGGCGGGCCTTGACGAAGCCCACGAAGCGGGCCGCATTCCCGAGGATGATGCGTATGTCTTTTCGTTGACGAGCATCGTCGATGACGTAAACCCCAATTCCACGGACCCGACGCAGGGGCAGAATATTGTGGTGATAGGTATGCCCGAGGACAGAGAAGAGAAGCCGCTCTTGCTTCGGGAGCGCATCACGTTCGTGGCGGCAGTCATGCATTCCGTCATTGGCTTTATGCAGACGGGATTTGAAGAGGCGAAAGCCTCCCTTTCGGAGAACGACTTTATGATGATGGATGAAGACCTCGGCGGAGACTTGAGGATGAAGGCGATGGAGGCGTGCATGAACGTCATTGCCGCCATTGCAGATCAGCACGAAGAAGATAAAAACCAGACTTGGAACTAGAAAAAGGAGACCGGACAATGGCTGCGATAAACAACAAGACGACGGTGTTTGATGCTGGTGAGGTTTTCGGCGGACGTAAGAGCGGGCGTCCCGTGGTCGGCTTCCTGAAGCCGAACGACTACGTGCCTGATGAAGACCTCCGGTATGTCATGCCTCAGTGGGCCGGGGCCATTGCGTTCTGGTTCGCTCATGTCAAGGACCCGCTCTTCGTCTTCGGTCCGACCGGATGCGGCAAGACGTCGGCCGTGAAGCAGCTCGCACGCCGCATTAACTTTCCCGTATACGAGACGACGGGGCACAACCGACTGGAGTTCCCGGAGCTCGTCGGGCACCATGCCGTCATCGACGGCAACATGAAGTTCGAGTACGGTCCGCTCACGCAGGCCATGAAGTACGGCGGCATCTTCCTCTTGAATGAAGTCGACCTGCTCTCTCCCGATGCGATGGCCGGGATGAACTCCATCCTCGATGGCTCGCCGCTCTGCATTGCGGAGAACGGCGGGGAGGTCGTAAAGCCGCATCCGCTGTTCCGCTTCGTGGCCACGGCCAACTCGAACGGCACGGGCGACGAGACGGGCCTGTATCAGGGGGTCCTGCGCATGAACGCAGCCGCCGCCGACCGGTTTTTCATGGTCAAGGCGGACTACATGGCGGAGCCCTCCGAGCTCGCGATGCTCAGGAAGGCGTGTCCGCAGCTTTCGGATGAAGAGGTGGCGCAGCTGACGTCGTTTGCGCAGGCCGTTCGCAAGCTCTTTGCCGGGGATGGCGACGACACGCACGTCGCGCAGCTTTCCATTACCATGTCGACCCGCACGCTCCTGCGGTGGGGCCTCTTCATGCAGGTCCTGAAGGAGTCGGCGGGCAATGTGAACTATAACTTCTGCAAGCAGGCGCTTAACCACACCTTCGCATATAAGGCGTCGAGTTCCGACCGGGTGGCGATTGACGAAATCTACCAACGCATCTTCGGTTAGGAGGATACATGGATTATTTCGAGGACATCACGGGCAGGACGTTCGGAGAGCTGACGGCTCTCCGCGTCGTGCGGGTTCTTACCAGACAGGGGTTGCGCCGCAACAAGACCATCCCCGTCTGGGAGTTTAAGTGCTCGTGCGGCAAGACCATTGAGGCGCGCATTGATAAGGTGCTGATGGAATACGTGCAGTCGTGCGGCTGCAAGCAGAAGAGGATGCGGTCCGACTTCGGGTCGCACAACAAGACGCACGGCTGCACGTCCTCGTGGCTCTACCGCAGGCATAACGCTCTGCGCTTCATCGCAAAGGCGCGCAACCTTGATTGGGTGTGGCCGGACTTCCCGGCCTTCCTCGCATGGTTTATGCAGAAGTATCCGGGTGTTGCGGTGCAGGGCAGGAAGACGATTCCCAAAGGCTATCGCTTCATTCGCGACAGCCAGCTGCGAGGCTTTACCAGAGAGAACCTCAAGTTTATCGGGCCGGATGGACGGGAGGTCTATCGGCTCGGCTAGGAGATACGGGATGAGAAAGTATGGGGACGCCATATCAATGGCGCTGGTGGCGAAGGCTATCTCCACAGACTACGGCGTTACCGTAGATGTGGTGCCCGGTGCCGCGACGGCTATGACTGGGGTGACGAGCGATGGCGGGAAGAAGATTATCATCCCTGCCATCGAGGAGACGGGCGAGAAGTATCTCACGTATCTGCGAGGGTATATCGACCATGAAGCCGGACATGTACGCTTTACTGAGGACGGGGTGGTCGATGGTCTTGCGCCGCTTGAACGGCATCTGTGGAATATCTTCGAAGACTGCTTCGTCGAACGGCGCATGTCCCGTGCCTTCATAGGATGCGGTGCGAACCTGCGACGGTTGGTCTTGGAGATATTCGACAAGGACGACGAACTTGAGACGGACATGATGCCCGGGCTTGCCGTGAACTACTGCCTTATCCGGGCGCGTGCGGTGGACGTACCTGCGTTGGAATCGCGGGCGAAAGCGTGCGGGGAGCGGCTCGATGCCGCCGTACCCGGCCTGACCGAACGGCTTGAGGACGCGCTTGTCAGCGGGGCACGGTCGGAGAGCACGAAGGAATCGAAGGACCACGCCCTGCACGTGGCCGAGATTCTCCGGGATGCGGGCGTCGATATGCCGAGTGACGCGATGAAGGGGAACGAGGGGGGCGGAGATGTTTTCGTTGACGCCGTCAAGAAGGCGATTGCCGAGCAGGTCGTAGCCAGCGAAGCGCCCGAGCCCGAGAAGATGGAGCGGTATATGGCGGGATGCGCCGGGAATGACGGCCGGGACCGCGACCGTCTGCTTGAGGAGCTTACGCCCAACGACATCTATGCGGCGCGCAAGGAGACGGGTGTGCTCGATGCCCGCCTGCGCTCGCTCTTGCAGACTGTCGCCCTGAATCGGGAAGGAGGTTTTCGCCGGGGCAGGCTCGATTGCAATAAGCTCCACCGTCTGGCCGTAAATAATGCGCGGGTCTTCGCCTCGCGTGTGGAGAAGATATTGCTCAATACCGAGATAGGTATGGTGGTCGACATGTCGGGCAGCATGTCGGGTGAGAAGGCGGTCGTCACTTCACGCTCGCTCTTCGCCGCCATGTCGAGCCTGCGCAAGCTCCCCGTCTCCGTCCGCTCGTTTGCGGTGGGGTTCTCGGGGAACGCTACCGTCGATATCCTTGACCCGCACGAGCCGCTCAGAATACAGATGCGCATCGTCCCGAGCGGCGGGACGTCGTGCGGTGAGGGCGTCGTCAGAGCGTTGATGAAGTTCGTGCCCGGGTCGGACTCGAGAAAGATTATTTTCATCCTTACCGACGGCAGGACATACAACGAGGAATACTTCAGACTTATCATCGAGCGGTGCGCGGCGCACGGCGTGGAACTTTACGGCTTCGGTATTTGCGATGACGGATTGCGTGATTTCATGCCCCCGTCAAGGTGGCGGCGGGTGAATGATGTAAAAGAGCTCCCCGCCGCCATGTTCGGGATGCTCCGTCAAGCCTTCGGAGTATGACATGAGATCGAAACTGGATGTATCTACCCCCCCCAAGGCGGGGAACGAGACGATTAACAAGCTGCTCAAGATATGTGCAGAGATGGGATGTACGTTTCATAAAACGAAAAGAGGAAGTCATGTCAAGGTGCGCAATCGGAAATGGAATTCTCAGCTTGTTTTCAGCCTGTCGGACAGTCTTGCGTACAGCAGCGGCAGCAATGCGCGCGCGGCGTTCCGTCGATTCCTCCGCGAACAGGGTGTTGCGGGAGCTGAAAATATGCCATAAGCTCGAACCTATGGTGCAGCAGATGCTGCGCCATGAGTGGGGCTATGACGCCGTGCCGCCGTATCACGGGATGCGTGTCATGGCTATCCGCCTGATGACCGAGGAGCTCGCCGAACTCAAACCCCGGACGGGTACGGGTAAGGCACTTCTTATCTGGGGTCGGTACATCTCCATGAACAATCAAAATTACCAAAGGAGCGGACGATGAATGAGCACATGCAGCAACTGGAAGAAGTTCTTACCAAGCTCGCGGCGAAGCTGAATGAATTCAAGGGGCAGCTTGCCGCCAACGATGAGAAGTGGCGAGCGGTAAAGGGGCTGTTCTCCAACTTCAATGAACGCCTCGCCGCTGTGGAGAAGCGTCTTGCAAGCCTCCCCGTCGACAGAATGGATGACATCGAGGAGCTCGACGCCGTCGTGAAGGCCATGCGTGCGGAGCTTGATGAGCAGCGCAAGCAGGCCGCCGAGAAGCCGAAGCGCACCCGGTCAAAGAAGGCCGCGTCCATCATGACGAAGACCGTCGATATGGACGACGTGCAGCGCATCGAAGCCATGCAGCCCGAAGTCTACGGCAACCCCGAGCCTTTGAAGTCCATCAACTGGAAGAATATTTACGTCGAAGGCGTTCATATCAACACCCCCATCATCAACCTCGTGAAGTCGACGCTCGCCTCGGGCTACGATACGGCCTACTCCGTATCGCAGCAGACGGGCATCCCGGAGGAGGCGGCGCAGTACATCATGGACATGAGCGAGGAAGGGCTCAAGGCCATCATGGAAGCCACGGCTGCAACGGACTAGACGAAGATCTGCGGGGGCCGCATGGCCCCCGCAAGGAGAAAGGGTATGCAAGATATTACAGCTTACGTCATCGTCTCGGTCGCGCATTATCTCGTGGTCGTCGTGGGGTTCGGGTTCGTGGCCTTTCTCATGTACCATGGCCGGGGCAATTGGGGGTTGCTGTTTGTTGGAATCCTGCTTTTTGCGTTGCTGTGCCAGAGTTCCTACACCAACAAAAAGGCGCACGTCACATGTCCCTCGTGCGGATATGAATTCGAAGTGCGGGAGTGCGAGAAATGCGAGTGATTACATTGGACTTCGAAACGTTCTGGTCGAGCAGGGACTACACGCTTTCGAAGATGGGGCCTATCGAATACGTCCGTGACCCGCGGTTCCATGCACAGCTTCTCGGCGTGCGCGTGGACCGTGGTCCCGTCAATGTCTACGAATCCCACGAAATCCACGAAGCCCTCGAAGCCCTCGACCTTGAAGCGGAAGATACAATAATCGCAGGCCATAACCTGCATGGCTTCGACGCCCTCGTGCTCTCCGAGCGGTTCGGCATCAGGCCCAAGTATATGGTCGACACGCTCGCGTTGGCCCGGGCAGCGGGCATCAGCCGTTTCCAGTCATGCAGCCATAAGGCGTTGTGCGAGTATCTGGGCACGGGGATAAAGACGGACGGCACGGCCGTGTCCGACGGGAAGCGCTGGCCGGATGACTTCACTCCGGCAGAACGGGATACGTTCAAGAAGTATTGCGCCGACGATGTGCTGCAATGTTCGGAGAATTTCTTCATCCTTTCCCGGTATCTCACGCAGGAGGAGCTCCGCTTTGAAAGCCTTACGGCACGCATGGCGACGGAGCCCGGCATCCATGTCGACCGTCCTCTGTTGCAGCGCCACCTTGTAGAGATCGACGAGGAGACCGAAGACGCAAGACGCCAGCTCATGAGTGTCTTCCACTTCGATACGACGGAAGAATTCCTTGCCAATATCCGCTCGAAGCCCAAGTTCTGCACGATGCTGCGAAGCCTCGGCGTCGAGCCGCCTATGAAAATCTCGGAGAAGAAGACCGAGACGAAGCGCAGACAGCTCGAAGCCGCCATGTCTACGGCTCCCGACGTGCGGGAGAAGAACCTCTATGCCGGGATGCTGGCCGACCCCGAGACATATACGGTATGGGAGCCTGCCCTTGCCAAGACGAACTTCGAGTTCACACAGATGCAGGACCACCCTGACGAGCGTGTGGCGCAGCTTGTCACCGCCAGACTGGAGAATAACTCATCTATTCGTAGAAGCCGTGTAGTGCGGTTTCTGGACGTCTCTGAGGGCGGGGGCAGCATTCCGGTCATGCTTCAGTGTCACAAGGCTCACACGGGCCGTTATGGGGCGGGAACGGGGGAAGGCAAGTCGGACGCCCTGAACTTCCAGAACATCGGCAAGCGGAACCCCAAGCTGAAAACCATCCGTAAGGCGCTCATCCCGGCACCGGGGCACGTCTTCGTAGCCTGCGACAGCAGTCAGGTCGAAGCCAGAATGCTCGCTTACGAAGCCGGTCAGGATGACCTGCTTGACGCTTTCCGGCATGGCCGCGACGCCTACGCGGAACTCGCCGAGAAGATGTCCGGCATCCCGGCGAAGACCATTCACGACGGCAACGAGTCCGGGGACCCTGAGTGCAAGAAATATAGGACGGCCGCGAAGACGGCGATCTTGTCCGCAGGCTACCAAACTGGATTCTCCAAGTATTCCCATACGTTACTGCGTATGGGAGTCAAGCTCCACGACGACGTCGACCGGCACCATGCGCTGGCAAAGGAGACGCTCTACATGTACCGGGCGGATAACCCGCGCATCGTGTCGTTCTGGAAGCGATGCCAGTCCGTCATCGAACATATGGTCGCCGGGGGCGAGGGGTCTTTTGGTGGACCCGACGATGCGCTTTTCAAGTATGGCCTCATGGAGGTCGTGCCGGGGCGACCGCCGCTCATGTCCGTCAGATTGCCGAACGGCTATATGCTTCGCTATCCGAACATCCGCGCCGAGCGCAACGATGCGGGGCGGTGGGAGTTCGTCTATGACTCGTGGCAGGGGCGCGCCATGATGACGACCCGCATCTATGGCGGGAGCCTTACCGAGAACGTCACGCAGGCCGTGTCGTTCGTCATGCTTAAAGGGCAGGCCATCGGCATGGCGGCGGCCAAGGTGCCGCTCATCTGCAACATTCACGACGCTTGGCTCTCCACCGTGCCTGAGGCGCGGGGCGAAGCGACGCTCAAGATTATGAAGTTCTTCATGTCCCAACCGCCGGTGTGGGCGCCCGACTTCCCCGTAGCTTGTTCTGGCGAAATAGGCTATAACTTCTCCATCGCATAGGAGGCGAATATGAACACCGACTTGGAAGAATTCATGGCGCACACGATAGGCAGCGCCGATAAGGATGAGATGATGCGAATCTGCACTGCGTTCGCCGAGCTCGCCTTGTATTATAGGGAGATGTGGATAGGCACCACCGTGGCTCCGGACGACAACGTGGCGCTCATTGTCCGCACGGTAAAGACCGTACGGGAGGGAAAGTGATGTTCGTGTTTTCTCCCTCCAACATGTCGACTTACCGCACCTGTCCGCGCAAGTTCCAAGCTCAGACCATCACGAAAGAGCTCCCGTGGCAGGCGACGGCTCAGAAGTCACGTGGCACGCTCGTCCATAACGTGGTCGAGATGGCGCTGCGCTCCGGCCTCGACGCCGTCACGAGCTGGCCGGAAGGGATCGACCTCGACTATACGCGCAACAGTATCGTCGAAGCCCGCGCAGCAGCGAGCGGCGGGAAGATTCTCATTGAGGAAGAGCTTACGCTGAACAAGACGTTCAATCCCACACCCGAGGGCTGGTGGGATAAGACGGCCTTCATCCGGGCGCGGGCCGATGCTGTGATTATCCCGGCAAGCGAAGTGCCGCCGCTCGTCGTCGACATCAAGACGGGGAAGAAGTGGGACGATGACGACTTCCAGCTTCGGGTGAACGCGCTTCTTTTGCATTTCGCAAAGAAATTCCCCGTCATCCGGTACGAGTATTGGTACGTCGACAGTGGCGAGACGTTCGGCAACACGATTGATTTCGCCCGTGGGCTAACTCCCGTACAGGACGTCATCGAGCTTATGAAGGAGATGAGCACGTCCATCAGAGATAGTTATTTCCCGTCTCAGAAGAATAAGTTCTGCAAGTGGTGCGGCTTGAGCGGTACACCCTCCTGCGGTTTGTGAGGTTCGTATGGACGAGCGATATCCCGATTACGGCTTTGGCCGAAGGCTTGACGGAACGAACAAAGGCCCCGGGTTTGCCTCGATTGATCTGCCGGACGGAAGCGTGATGACAGAGTTTGGTGCCGGGGATATGCGTTATCCGAATCCTTTCGGGGCGTTGTACCCTACAGTCTATGAGGGAATTACACCTTGGGACTTGGAGACTCTCGCCGAAGCCGCGACGTATGGGTATTCTCCGTTGCAGGAGGAGGTATTCGACCGGGCATATGAGACTGCTGCTATCCGTAGCGGGCAGGGTAAGCCGCCTTTCTGGACCGAGGGGGAACCCACGCAATCATATATTAATTATACGCCTTACTGGAGACCGTGATGAGCATGACACCGGAAGGGAAAGTCAAGGACGTTATTAAGAAACGCCTTGCCGAGGCGGGCGTCTATTTCTTTATGCCTCGCGGTACCGTCTATGGCAGGCGCGGCGTCCCGGATGTCGTGGGCTGCATGAATGGGCGATTTTTCGCTATCGAGGTGAAGTCCGGGAAGAACAAGCCCACGAAGCTCCAGTCGATGGAGCATGATTTCGTACGTGCGGCAGGGGGCGTGGTGCTTGTCGTCAATGAAACGAACCTCGACACGTTCATGGATGAGTTACGGGAGCGGATGACATGAATCCATTCAAGGTGGGGAATACCGCCGTCGTCTACCCGGACAAGGGGACCATCCTTGTCCGGGTGCCGCCGGAAATAAAGGATGAACTTGGGGCCAAGGGGCTGAAGAAGGCATTCGTGCAGCAAGGACAGGACTGGCTCATGGTTCTGCCGTGGCAGGAAGATGCCATCATGCTGATGAAGAACATGGGCATAGACATCGTGCTGGCTGCGCCGCTCGTCAAGCGCAATCAGGTCGTCATCGAGGGCAAGTATGCGCCGATGGCGCATCAGTTCTACACGGCGGCGTTCATGTCCATGTATCCGAGAGGCTACATTCTGAACGACCCGAGGACAGGGAAGACCGGCAGCGTCGTCGTGGCGATGGACTACATGCAGCGCCACGGCAAAGTGCAGGGGGCCTTCCTTATCATCTCTACGCTGACCACGGTGCGCAGCGTCTGGGAGGCCACCATCCGCGAGTCTATACCCACGGCCCGGGTGGTGGTCGTCCACGGCAAGGACAGGGAGAAGCTCGTCAACGAGCCGGCCGACTTCTACGTCACGAATTACGATTCGTGCCGCCTGTCCGAGCGCGCCTTCGTGGACGCCGTGAAGACGGGGCGCATCGGAGCGGTCGTCATCGACGAGCTTACGAACGTCGGCAACACGCAGTCCAAACGCTTCAAAGCCATCGATGCGATTTGCAATCGCACCGGTCTTGAGCGCGTCTACGGGCTTACGGGAAGCCCCGGTGAAGACCCTGAAACCGTCTTCGGCATGTGCAAGATGGTCAACAGGACACGTCTGCCCTGCACTACGAAAACTTCGTGGCTCGACCGCACCACGATGCAGGTGGGTTTCGAGAGCTTCATGCGCAAGCCGAGGCCCGAGGCCCCGTACATCATCCAGAAAGCGATGCAACCCGCCGTGCGCTTCGCGAAGAAGGACATCATGGATTTGCCTCCCGTGGTCACACAAGACCGACAGTGCGAGACGACATCCGTGCAGAAGCGGTTGCGGGAAGAGTTCAGAGCCGAGTCCGTGGCGCTCCTTGAGAGCGGCGAGGCTATCACAGCCGTCAATGGCGGCGTGCTTCTCCAGAAACTCATGCAGGTGGCGCAGGGATTCGTCATGAACAAGGACAAGGAAACGACGGAGATAGACCATGCCCCGCGTTCGGCCTGCATCATCGACGCCATCGCGGAGACGGACCGCAAAGTGGTTGTCTTTTCTTGCTATAGAAAGGGCATCAGTCTGCGCGTGGAGCAGATAAAGAAGGCGGGTTTCACCTGTGCTTATATCGATGGCTCCGTGCCGGACAAGGAACGTACGGACATCCTGCGGCGCTTCCAGTACGAGGACGCTCCGCATGTGCTCGTATGCCACCCGACCACCACGGCGTATGGCGTCGAACTGTCGCGAGCGGACACCATCATCTTCGACGGTCCCCCGCTTCTCGGCGGCTTCATCTACGCTCAGGCCCTCGAACGCCTGAGTTCCTTGAAGCAGGAGGCCGACAAGATAAGTGTCATCCGCGTGATGACGTTTCCGGAAGAAAAAAGATTCTTCAACGCACTTGACAAAGGAAGGGAGATGGGACAAATTATAAACACATTGTTTGAATCTATAAGTAAGGGTGAGTTATGAACGAGAAGTTTTTCAAAGCAATCGAGTCCATGTTGCCTGCCGTATTTTCCCGCAAGGAATTGGAAGAACGGCTGAACGGTCTTATTACAAAGGCCACGATGTCGGCGGTGGATTCGCAGGGTAGGGGGCCGAAGTCGCAGCGCTTCGGAAACAAGATCGTGTATGTCCGGGAGGACTTCATGGAATGGTTCAGGGAGGTGTATAAGGATGGGGATGAACACGCTTCCGGTGTTGATAAGCCGGTATATCGAAGCAAGACGTCAAAGGCTTGAGCTGGAAGCTCAGGCGGCGGAAATAGCGACCGAACGAGAGCGGCCGTTGCAGGAACAGATTCTCGCGCTCATGGCGGCCGATGGGGTATCTTCCCTGAAACTTGAAGGCATCGGGCGGGTTGTCCGCCGCTCGAAGGGCCATTATGAAATTCGGGACACCGAGAAGCTCGCCCGCGTCATGTTGAAGAACATGTGCGTGGCCGTGCAGAATGGCCGCCCTCTCACTGACGCCATGCTGCTGCAACGGCGAGTAAGTCGTGACGCCGTGGAAACGCTCTGCGATGGACGAGAACCGGCCGCGCTCGAGGCTATCGGGCTCGCCTATGTAGAGAAAGATGAACTTTCAATTACGAGGATTTGACTATGTCTCAGCTTGCACCTATTGCGTTTTCGTCCATGCCTCCGGTCCTTCCCTCCAACATCGCGGCGCTTGCCGAGCAGTCCTTCACGGATGCCTTCTCCGGTTTTTCGAGCGGGCTTCGGTGGGTTCGTCACACCAACAACGGATTCGAACTGCGGCGTGGGGGAAGCACCGAAGATACCATTATGGTCAACGCCTTCGTTGCCGTCCTGTTGAAGGTGTCGCCGTACAACCACTGCACTTGGTATGAACGGGACTTCGCCCCCGGGCAGGAACCCGAGCAGCCGAATCTTGTCTGGCTTGACACGCAGGGGAACGGTACGCATCCGGCGGCGCTCCCTCCTCAGTTCCGGCAGAAGATCGTAAAGAACGGCCGTGAGGTCTGGGCCTACAAGATCGCCCGGCGTACCGTATGGGCCTTGGCGAAGATGGGGCCGACCGGCGTGTCCTCCATCGACTTCGACAACCCCGTGCTTTTGGACATTTCGAGTTCGTCGCTCTTCGGTCATGCGCAGCCGCAGGCTGGTATCTTCAAGTGGAACGAACTCGCGGCTTTCTGCAAGCAGCGCAGCGGCAACGGCTTCGTCTGCTCTCCGACCATGTTCCTCACCCGCATCGTGCCCGACAACATGGCGCACACCATCGGTGTGTGGAACTTCCAGCCTATGCTGAACCAGCAGACCGGACAGCTTGAGTACCTTCCGTATGACCTCATCGAGCAGGCGTTCACTCGGGCACAGGCACCAGATGTAGTAGAAAACGCCATGGTCAAGGAGAAGCTGACGATGGACGGCTCTGCCGTGCAGACTCCTGTCCAGCAGCCCGTCGCACCTGTCCAGCAGCCCGTCGCGCCTGTCCAGCAGCCCGTCGCACCTGTCCAGCAGCCCGCCGCGCCTGTCCAGCAGCCCGCCGCGCCTGTCCAGCAGCCCGTCGCACCTGTGCAGGCGCAGAAGCCTGTGCTGACCATGCCGCAGGAAATTCAGGTGCCCGCCGCAGAAGACATGAGTGCGGAAGACCTCGCCGCACTTGCGGCACAGACTGCGCAAATCCTTGGCGGTACGGCATCTGTGGGCGCACCTGCCGCCCCCGCGCAACCTGCGGCGACGAATGAAGATGTGGCGGCGTTTAACGCACAGCGCTTGATTGACGTTCTCTCGTAGCTTGAAATTCGAGAGGAGATAGGGTAAGTGGTCACTCATGCTCTGCGCTGAGTGGCCACTTATTTTTAACTGAAAGGGAGATACGACATGACGAATATCACAAACGAAAAAACCCCCTTCGTCGGAGATACGATCAACGAAGGGGGAGGAGACCGGCGCAGCTCTGCGGTAAGCAACATCCGGTGCGCACATCTTTATCGCATTCTCCCTCAGCGTGTCAACCCTTCCGAGCGATTTTTCTCGTTCAACCTATACGGCAAGTCGCCGCGTCAGATACCGGTACGCGATGTCTTCGAACTAGAGCGATACGCGGATGAGACGGCCGCTCGTGGCGGCGACGCATACTTCGCTCTCGCATCCTTCGCAGACGGTGCGCACCGCACGCAGGCGAATGCTGTAGCGGCGCGCAGTCTCTGGGCCGACATCGACGTCGGCAAGCCCACGAGCAAGTATAAGAACAAGGGCGAAGCCCTCGCAGCCTTGGCGCGATTCGTCGAGGCCACAGGTCTGCGGCCGGGTATTGTTATTGCTTCTGGCATGGGGCTGCATGTCTACTGGACGTTCTGGAAAAACATCCCCATCGAACCGTGGCGCGGCATGGCCGCCTTCTTCCATCGGCTCTGCATCGAGCAGGGACTTGATGTAGACCCGACCCGCGCCGAGGACCCGGCAAGCGTCCTGCGTGTTCCGGGCACCGTGCATCGGAAGACGGGCAACGTGGTCACAGTGCTTGGTTCAAATGGACCTATCTATCACGCCGACGATTTCATGCGCCGCGTCTACGACAACCTCGTCGACAAATCTGCTGCCCGTCCGCTTTCCCGTTCAGTCGCGCCCAAGCAGGTGCCCGCCGTGCCCAACTCCATGAAGCTTGCTGAGGTGACCGGCTTTATCGAGCCTCCCACCGCCGACGCCGAAAAGGTCGTACGTCAATGCCGCGCCGTCTTGTCCGCAGGGTTGGGTACTTATCCGCAGTGGTTTGCCATGATGACGGTCATGAAGCGGTGCGCAGACGGCAGGGCATGGACGCACAAGCTGTCGTCCTTCGACAAGGCGCGCTATGACTATGCCGACACCGAGAAGAAATTTAATGGCGCGCATTACGACGCGCCCGCGCTGTGTTCCACCTTCGAGAACATCTGCCCGCGAGTCTGTGCCGCCTGCCCGCATCGGGGCAAGGTGAAGACACCCGTGCAGCTGTCGAAGCTTATCATCTCCGAGCCCGTGGAGCCGCCGGTGGAGCCTGCAACCGCGCCTTCCGCTCCAGCGCCCGAGGCTCATGAAGACTGCTTCGGAACCAGCACTCCCGCAGCTACGAAGGAGCTCGTCTGGCCGTCACCCGGTCAACTGGCCTGCCTGCCGCTTGTGAGTACCAAATTTTTTCAGAAGGATGACGGCGTCTATATGAAGATGCCCGTCACCGACGAGCAGACGGGAGAGACACGCTACGTCGACAAGCGGATTATCAACGGTCGCATCCAGCTTCGCTATTGCGTCTACGACCGTGACGAAACCGCTATGCAGGATGCGCGGAGCTTCGTGTTCTCCGTGTGGCCGACGGGCGGATACGCTCACGACGTCGTCTTTAACGTGAGAGATCATATGCGCCCCGATGCCATCGTGATATGGCTCTACAATTCGGGCGCGAATCCGGCCGACCCGTACACCAAACCTTCTACCTACATCGCTTTTATGAACGCATATCTTAATTCAGTGCAGGGAACGGTGCCGGAGCTGCGTACTTACGACCGCTTCGGTTGGGTGGAATACAAGGACCGCAACACCCAAATGGTCCGTAAGGGCTTTCTTACCGGCGCGGGACTCGTAACCGAGGACGGCTTCGTGGACGTGCGCTTCGGCGACCTCGCCCGCGAGCACGCGAACCGGGACTTTGTCCGTAAGGGTTCCCTTGCGAAGTGGAAGGCCGTGCCGCAGATGTACAGGCTCCTCAAGCAGGAGATAGGACAGCTTGCCGTCTGCATGTCTCTGGCGGGGCCGCTCATGCCGCATGGTTCGGGTGAGGCCAAGAACGCCATCCTTTCCATCTGGAGCGCCGAGTCGGGACGCGGCAAGTCGCAGCTTCTGCGCACCTGCGCGAGCATCTGGGGCAACCCCGCCACGCAGTTCTTCACCCGTATGGAGTCATCCGTAGCGCGGGCAAGACGACTTGCCATCTGGCAAAACATCCCCGGCTTCATGGACGAGCTCACCGACCTGAAGGACGATGACCTCTTCGCGCTCGCCTATACTCTGACGGGCGGTAAGGAAAAACAGAAACTGAAGTCCTCGGGCGATGCCTTCGTGAAAACCGGAGACTGGTCCACCGTCGTCATCTCCACAGCCAACCGCTCCTTCAAGGAAGCCATCTCCCGTTGTGCCGGGGATTCGGAAGCGACGCTCCAACGTGTCATGGAGTACTGCTGCGACTTTGAATCCTACGAAGACAAGCCTACCGTCCAGAAGTACATCAACGCCTGCATGACCTGTTGCAACGAGAACTACGGATGGGCCGGCCCTACCTTCCTGCATTATATTATGCAGCGTCCTGACCTTCTCGATACGCTGACCATCAGGGCCGAGCACTGGTTCTTGCGGCACAAGTTCGACAACAAGGAACGCTTCATGGGATATGCCCTGTTCCTCGCGCTGCAAGCGGGGCGATGGGCGAATGAATGCGGCCTGCTCGACTACGACATGGATGCGCTTGAGAAGTGGGTGCTCAAGGTCTTCGTTCCGCAGAACCGCAAGGGGACGCAGGAGTTCGCTCCTGATTTCGTAGAATCAATGGCGACGTTCCTGCTTGAGAAGTCCAGCGAGACACTTGTCGTGAAGCGCGATATGCGGGACGAGCAGACTGAGCCCGACCCCATGAGCGTCGCGGAGTTCGACAAGTTCGTCATCCGCTACCCGGCGTCATACCGGGATATCACCGTCCGTATCGAGACGGAAGCGAAGGCCATTTGCGTAGCCGTATCGAAGTTCAACGACTGGTGCCGAACACGAAGCCTCTCACCCAAGGTGGTGAAGCAGGAACTCGCCAAGAAAGGCATCAGAAGCGCCATTAAGGTCATGTCCCTGACACGAGGGCTCAAGGCGTTGCCGACGCCCTACGTGCGCTGCATGGTCTTCGACGCCGCCGCCTTCACCAAATTGGGGTTCGCGATAGACGTGAGCCCCGTCATACCGCCCGCAACCGGGCAATAAAAGGAGACCCGCGATGAGCGAAAAGAGTTTCGTGACCCTGATGTCACTGGTTATTATCTGCATCTTCATGACGTCATGCTCGGCATTAGTTTGGGGGTCGTGATGGAAAAGTATTACAAGTTCAATGGACGCGACGTCACCGGCGATGAGCTGGTATCTTTGGTGCATTGCCTGACTGCGGAGGGGCAGAAGGCGCAAACGAAGTGCGCGTAAGTAAACGACGATTTACGCGATTCGAAAATGGAGTGCATTAAACTTGAAGAGCGACTGACCGAAAGTAGAAGAGAATGCTTCCGTCTCAAGAACGAAGTGGAGCAGCTCCACGAACAGGCGGCAAAACACCGGTTACGAATCCGTTTCAAGACCGTATACGCTGCTGGTATAGGCAGTTATCTGGCTTCATCGCTGATAATGTGGAATCTGAATATGAGTGAATGGGGCGTCGAGTACAGAACCGGCTGCGTGTTGGCTGCATTATCCCTAGCCATGTTTGTCGAAACGGTCGCATATTTTAAGGATGACAGATAGAACAAAGGCCCTCGTATGAGGGCCTTTGTTTGTTAAATGCATCGTAAAATCCCCCTTTAGAGGGAGGATGTCAATCTTCGATTTCCGCATCCAGAAAATTCTGGATGACGGGGATGACGCCGGTGTCCCATTTCAACTGGCGGATGGGGGTACCGTCGGAATGGAGCTTGCCTGTATCGAGCATCACGGCATAGGCCGTCCCCGTACCGATGGGTTCCCATTTGCCGTTCGTGGTTTTCGTCTGGAAGTTCATAGCCGCAAGGACACTGTTTACCGCTCGCAGCGACAGGCCGCCGAGCGCCTTGCCTAGCTCCGTCGGGTTGAGAATCTGCCGCTTGGTGGGCGCTTCGAGTGCCACTTCCACAGTCTCCAGAAAAGAATATCCCGCTTCACGCCGGTAGACTTTATCGAGAGAAAGCGCGGCCTGATTGCCGGTAATGCCAGCAACACGAAGAATGATGGCAGCAGCTTCGATCTTGGCAGGAAACTCCGGCAAAGACTGCTGCGTCCCACGCTGGAGTTCGGCTTCCATCCGGTTGAACTCGGCAATATAGGCTTCCTTGAACCGCATGGCTTCGGGCGTTGTGTACGCCATCGCTACCATCGTGAAGCCGTCTTTGGTCATAAGATACATTGGCCGGGATTTGCCCTGTTCATCGAGGTATTCAGCCCCCTCAAAATTGAGGGCGCAAAATGATTTCGAACACTTAGCTACGGTTTCCCGGATATCACGAAGCACATTGTAGTGCTCCTTCCCAAACACCTCGGCCAACTGTTGCGAAGTGACCGCCGGAACCTGCTTGCCATTCACATTTTCGAGCTTGACAATTATGCCGTTCATATGTACTGTCCTTTTCGTGGTTAGAGATTCTTGCGAATGTGAGAACCTCATACCCCCGTTGGATATGTAGTTCGCACCTTCTTTCTAACGGTAGACCCCCCCAAGCTGTCAAGGCTTGGGGGGTCTTGTTTTTATTTGCGGTAGCTTGCCAGAAGTGTGGGGTCTATGCCGAGCAGCCGCTCCATGTCATCGATGATATCCGTGCGGTAGACATTCACCTCCCCCCATCGGCTGTCGGGAGACTTCTTAATCTCGGCACCACGCATACGCGAGCATGACGCCAGAAACTTTCCGATGGCCGCACAGGTCCTCGGAGACGTGTCGATGAAGTAGTGCTTGAGCCACGGGATGGCGGTTACAGCTTTCCATTCCCGCGCATTGCCGATGACGATTTCAAGCATCTCCTTCTCTTCCGTCAGTTGCTGGTTGGCGGCGGTGAGGGCGAGATTCTTCTCGTACTCGTCAGCCCAAGCCCGCGCCGCTTCAGCAGGGTTGGTGAAGTCGGGAAGCGTTGTAGAATAGCCGCCGGTCTTGCGAATGGAGGGGAGGACTTCATGAGTCACCCATCGCTTGAACGCTTTGGCCTCGGGTTTACGAGAACGCAGGATGAGTGAGTAAAGACCAGCCTCTGAAATAATTGACATTTCTTGCTGGCCACCAAGGGTGTCAGTAATACTGACACCCTTTTCATCGTCGTCAAGCGAAGCGATAGCGCCACGGTTGTTGCTGAGGTCCAGACAATCACACACGTCCTTCGCCACGAACCACGGATCATCTCCCTGCATGACCACGCGCACGGAACCAAATTCTTCTTTCTCAAAAATCTTGACATCTGTGCTACTCATTGGTAGTTTCCTTTTGCTGAGTTTCTAAACGCCAGAGGCTCTCCACCCCCGCTAGATGAAGACGCTTGACACCATCTTTTCTAGCAAAGAACTCCCTGAACTGCCAAGGTTCGGGGAGTTCTTGTATTAAGGGTTTGGCACAATGAAAAAACTCCCGCATCGGGGGAGCGGACCCGATGCGGGAGTCAGGCCGTATGCCGCTGTGCGCGGTGCGGCACCAGGCCCGATTCCTGAATCTACTCGGCCTTCTTATACTTCGGCGGGTAGATGTAAAAAGTGGGTTGCACGAGCGCGACATGCCCGTTGCAGTTTGTAGCTGCGACGCTCACAGAGACACGAAGCGGCATGACGTTCTCATAGGTGTCGGCAGCCACAGGTATCATACTGGGCGCGAGGCCCTCGAAGTACACGAGGTTCGTGTCCTGTCGGGCCGTAATCCAGTCATTGTCCCCGATATCTATGGCAATCGTCATGGGCTGGTCACCGGTGAATCCTACGGAGCCATGCCAGTACTGGCCGCTCTCTACGTCAGGCATGGCAACGCTTGCTACGGCAGCCGGGCGGCATTCGCATGGTTTGTCGGAACAGCAGTCATAGGAACAGATGAGATCCTTGACGGCTGCAATGAGTGCGGGCTGCACCAATGTAATGCAGGACCCGTACGGATGCCGAAGGGGCTCGGTGCCTTCGATGCCACGGTCAACAACAAGCAGGCCGTCGACGTTCATGATTTTTACCGCCTCATACTTGGCGTCGCTGCGGATGCTCGCAAAGGTGTAGTCTCCGTCATCCGACAGGAGCGCCTTCAAATCATTCAGTGCGCCCGGCAGGAGAGGAAGTGCGCGGTCGTCTTTCTGCATGACTTCGTCGAGTCGTGCCGTGAAAATCTCGTTTTTGTAGCTCATGACAGCTTGCCCTCCAGCACTACAACACGAACCAGCAGGTCGCCTACGACTGATTGCAGCCTCTCGACTGCGGACTCAAGCTCGGCAATCTCCGCCGAATGGTCTGTACCGGGGATGCCTTGCGGTCCCATCGGTCCGGCGGGGCCTTGCATACCGGTGTCGCCCTTTGGCCCGGCAGGACCCATTGGGCCGGTATCACCTTTCTCGCCCTTGCCGCCTTTCTCGCCTTTTTCTCCGGGTGCACCGGTTGCCCCGCGCAGCCCGCGTTCACCCGTGTCGCCCTTGGGTCCCTGCGGCCCCATCGGACCCTCGACACCCTGCGGCCCCATCGGCCCGGCGACACCGCGGGGACCGGCAGGACCAGCGGGACCGGCAGGGCCGACGTCCCCCTGAGGCCCGGCTACGCCCTGCACGCCGGGGACGCCGCGAGGCCCGGTATCGCCGGTGTCGCCCTTGGGTCCGCGTTCGCCCGTGTCGCCCTTTTCTCCCTGCGGCCCACGGGGGCCGGCCGGTCCCATCTGTCCCTGAGAACCCGTATCGCCCTTGGGACCCTGTGCGCCCGTCGCACCGGTCTGCCCCTTCTCTCCCTGCTCTCCACGCACGGGTGTGTCCCACATAAGCCGGGTAGGGGAGTTTTCGGTATAGGCCAGCACCGCGCCCTCGAATGGGTCGGGAGGCAGAGGAATGCCGCAATGATGGTAAGGAAAAGGCGGATGCCCGCAGCCGCAATGGTTGTCGTGAATACCCATAATTATTCTCCACAGAGGTCGAGCGCAAAATCCACGGCCGCCTCGTCGATGAAGTGTTCTCCGCAAGCCGGAGTAATGTCGATATCGAACCGCGCCAATACGCAGATTTCAGGCGGGCGGCAAGGGGGAGGCGGCGGGGGCGGAGGATTCCCGCCGCACTCCATGCCGATATCGTAGCCGTCCGGAAGAATCGGGGCGGCTTTCGGCGGCTTGCGCGGAATGCCGTGTACGTCAAGAAACACAGGGGTAAGATTATGCGGCATGAACCGCACAATGCCCGTGTGACGTCCGGGGCGCAGTATGGGGAAGAATGGCCCGAGCAAAAAGACGACACGCCCCTCATCGTCGAGTTCAAAGGCATCGCTGACCACGACGGGGATGTCGCCCATCGGCACATCATTGAGGTCGACATCCGTCCGCACGCCGGGCCAGCATCCGTGGAAGTACCACGGCGACGCTTCCGGACCGCAACAGGGGGAGGCGTCAATTTGCCCGGGGATGATGCAAAGTTGCAGATGTTTCCAGTCAGACACCTGCCCGCCGCCGTAGGAGCGGATGCGGACAGCCAGCCGGGTAGCGTCTTTGGCAAGAGGGAGAATCATCTGCGGCTCCGCGCATCATTGTAGTAGTTGAGATTGTTCAGGACGGAAGCATACACTTCTCCTTCCTGTTCCGCAAGCGCTTCGAACTGTTCCCGAAGTTCCGACGTGTCCGCAGCCGACAGCCATGTGTTGCGCATGTCTTTGGAAAACGACTGGCTCTTGCTGCGCAACGCAGACTTCGCCGCCCGCAGGAGAAGGTAATCATCGATATCCGCCTCGTCCCATCCGGCAGCCGACAGCTTCTCGGTCAGGTAAGCTTCCTTCGCCGTCGCATCTCTGCTGATTGCCGCAGGGATGGCGACATCTACAGCTTCCCTGCGGATACGGCCTTCAAATTCTTCGAGCGCATTGTAGTACATGGCTTGATTGGTGGCGTGTTTTTCTCCGTAGAACATGGTGCCGCCGAATGCTTCGAGCACAGGTCCGAGCGTTTCGCGCGCACTGCCTTCCTGATGTCCCTTTCTCGTTTCTCCGGCCGGTTCGATATACAGTGAACGCAGGAGCCTCAGAGGGCCGACGAGCAGGCCGTCCGCAAGCGTCTTCAGTTGCTCGGGCGCAAGGTCGTACCCGGTCGTCTTCAGCAGCTCCTTCGCCACATCGTGGTAGAACTTCGGCGTAGACATCTTGCCTTGTACGGCCATCGACTTCGTTTCTTCATTGGTGGCCCACGTCACCTTGCCGCCCCAATAATTCCGATTGGTAGCCGTCTGCACGAGGCCGGACAGGATGCTTGGGGAAATGGCCTGCATAATCCAAGCTGTAGGATCTTTCGCCATGTCGAAATTCGGCTTCCCCGTAGGCGAGGTGTTGTCGAAGAGCGTGAAAAGCAGTTCGCCTGCGAAATGCTCGGGGGCCATGAGGCCGCGTTCCACACGGTCATGGCCAACGGCCAGCGTTATGATGAGCTGCTGGATGCCGAAGCCAAAAGGAATCTTCGCATACCCACCCTTGCCGTCTCCAATGGGGAGCGCCCGTTGCAATTCCGACAGGGACATCTGGTCGAAACGGCTCATGCCCGTATCTTCATCGTAACCCATCGACTCCTTAAGGAGCGGCAAGAGCGCCGTAACCGCAGCATAACCGCCGAGGATGGTCGCTGCTGCGCGGGGGCCGCGGCTGCGCAGGTCCTTCACATCACCCGTGATGCCGAGAGTACGCATCATGGCCATGCCGCCCTGCACCGTGGGTTTCACGAAGGGAAAAAGTACACGCAGGATTGGTGTCCACTCGCCCGTCTGGTAAAGGTTCATAAGCTCGAGTGTGCCGTGCGCCGCCTGTCTGGGATCGACACCGGCCTTGCGCAGGGTGACGAACTGATTGAAACTCGCAAGGTTATTGAAATAGTCATTCCAGCCGTCCAGCGTTTCCAATACCCACTTGCCGTTGCCCTGCACACCATCAAGCGCCTGTTTGAGCCCGGCGTATTCAGGCTTGTTGATGAGCGCCGCAATGCCTTTCTTTTGCTGCGCGACCGACTGCTTGCCGCCCATCATATCTTCGAGGGACAGCCGCTCGGTATTGAGCTGTGCCATATATTTCTGGTACAGGCCATATTGCTCGTATTCACGCCAGTACTGTGCGCCCATGCTGTTCGGGTCGAGTGTCCCCGAGAGAGCCCGATGCAGCTCGACTCCCGAAGCAGGAGCATTTACGAGGAACGACCCGGTCAGCCGCCAGCCCGGGATGCGGTTGCCGTTCCCGTCGTAATATTCACGTGTAAGCATATGGATGCCGCGCTCGGCTACGTCGCGGAAAGTGTTCACTACGGCGAATGCTGGCGTAAAACGTGTGAACGCCTGACTGTAGACGCTCGTCACCTTGGCAAGCCCCGACACTGCCCGTTCAAGGCCCGTCGCCGCCTTGCTTGTATTCTGCAAGGCACGGGAGACGGCAATGCCTGTCATTCCGGTACGTGCATCCGTCCAGTTCTCGTCGATGTAATAGGCTCTGCGCTGCATATGGGAGAAGTTGCCGTTCCAGTCATGGACCGGGACGTCGACTACGATGGCGCGGGAGAGGAGGTTCGAATAGTAATTGCGGTAAGCCGCATCGGGGCTGTTGGCCTTGGCCGTCAACTGGCTGTAGTTTTCCCACCTGAGCCCCGTATCACGGTTACGCTCCGACGCTACCCGTTCCATCGATGCCAGCATCATACCGAAGTCGCGCATACCGAACTCGTTTGCCGCCCGGCGTGCGTACTGAAAGACCGTATAGTACGCGCTGTCTGGCGAACCCTGCCTGCCCTGAATGGCTTCATATCTGCCCGGGTTGTACCCGGTAAGGTCGTTGACGGCGCCGACGAGGTTATTGGCGCGGGAGAGGACCGGCACATAGGTCTGGAACGCAGGGAAAGCTCGTGCCTGTTCCGGCGTCACAGTCCCCCACGATGCGCGGTCATTTGTAATCTGCACGGCAATAGAGCTCAGCCGGTCGCTGAACGCTTCCGCTTCTTCGCGCGTGACGCCGAGGGAGAGCACATGGTCCATGACCATACGCGCCTGCCCGTTCGTCATGCCGCCGTGAAAGACATGTTCCGGCGGGTCGACGGAATTGATGTGCTGTCTGAGGTCACGAATTTTTGTAGATATATCCGCTACTTTCACAGGGTCGTTTTCAAGCTGTGCTGCGGTGAGTTCCGCTTCCCATCGATTCAGAAGCAGCGTGTTGCGTTCGCCCATGTGCCGGGCGGTGGCGTAGTGCCCCATTGTCGCCGCCAGTTGTTCGGCGTCCATCCCCAAGCGTTCGGCAATAGGACGTACGGACAACAAAAGGTCCTGCCGCTGGCGGTCGTAAATCTGGAATTGCCCACGGATCTTCGTAGGCATCAGCTCGAATTCCTTCACAATACGGTTGTTCATGACCGACTTACCGGGGTCGGCAAAATTGTAGGCCACGAACTTGTGGAAATCCGCACGGTCATTGACGAGCCGTTTGAATGTGGAATTGACGAAGTCGAACCACTTGCTTGTTTCTGCGACCGAAGAGCCGTTCACATAGGCATAGGCGTTTTCCCAGTCGTTTGCGAGCTTCTCCCTCGAAAGCATCGCATTGTTCGTGAGCTTCGCCACCTGCCGTGCGGCGCGCATAAGCTGCGAGGCGTCCGTGCGGTTCACGTCGTTGCCCGGAGCTGTAAGGCTCGTGGGCCGCCCCGTCCCGGGCGCAATGAGATTGCGCAGCCGTGTGAAGATACCGGCACGCTGTGCCGCATCGCGCTGCACTCCATCCCGCAAGTCGATGATCTCGTCATTCATATTGCGGATGGGGCGTCCGTCCTCGAAGATACCGCCGTTGCCATGCGGCCCCTGCCCCGCCTTGTAGACGGAAAAATCATCCGGGCATCCGTTCATCGCGTCACGCACCATATGTTGTTGTAGACCGATTCAATCGTTTCACGAGTATTCTTTTCGGCTTCGGGAACCGCATCAAGCACCGCATCGACACCAAGCGCTCTTGCATCCAGATAGTCGTTGTGCATTCGTTCGAAAGACCCTCTAAGGTTCGCCAGTTCGGGATGGACTTTGGCAAACGCATCCCATTCCGTACCGGAGGGCACGCCTTTCTGGATGAGCTTCTTTATCGCAGGCCATGTACTTGCATTGAAGCCGTTCACTCCATTCGCGGCGTCCATATCGACGGCGTTCTTGATCCGCGTCAGAGTGACCGCCATGTCCGCCAGTTCGGATGCACGGGGGCTTACCTGTTCATTCCTGCCAGTGCCGCCTGTGCCTCCAGTGCCGCGTTCGCTTCCGCTTCTCTGACCGCCAAAGACTCCTGCGCCAGCACCCGGTTCCTGAACTCGGGTTCCTGCTGTTGCAGGACTTGGTCCGCCGTCGGTTCCCGTTCCGGTATCAAGCCGCGCTTGTGGAGCATCTGCATCAGGCGCTTGACTCGGTCCGATGTTCTGTTGCGCGGCCCCGCCAAGCCCTCCGCTTTCAACTGTTCCACCATTTCGAGGAGTGACTGGAGCGCCTGCGTCGGCAGGGGTTTGAGCAACACTTCGGGTATTGGCTTCCATTCCGCGATTGCCTTGATTATCTGGAAGATAAGCTGCTCTTGCTCGTCCTTCTCCATTTGCGTCCAACCGGGGAGCTGGCGCGCCATTGCCGCCCTGTCCGTCGCCGCCTTGTCTGCCATTGCTCAGCTCCTGCTGTCTCGCTTCAATGATTTCATCCAGAATGCCGACCGATTCAACCTTCGTGGCTCTCTTGAGTTTCGCATTGGAAAGTGCGTCACGAAGCTTCTCCGGCGAAACGCCATTCCCCACGACATCCGTGAGCAGCTGTTTGTACAGCGCGGGTTCCCCCGGATGCTTTCTGAGGAAGCTGACAAGCTTGTCCGTGTCAAATTCCGTCGTTGGGCGTTCATCAGGCCGGAAGACCTGACGCTGCGTATCCTGCCGCATGGCGGCATCAAAGAGTTCGCCTACACGCTTTTCGTCGAAGATCTTCGGATTTTGCTGGTGTGCGCGGTCGATCCAGTCTTTCAGCAGCGCGCGGTTGTTGCCGGTACGTTCAAGAAAGGTAGATACGATGTTGTCGGCGTCGAATTTGACCCCGCCGTCTACCGCCGTCGCCACGGCATTATACAATTGGCCCGGATACGAGAACCGGTTGACGCTTCCATCCGGCATAAGAAACGATTCCGTTCCATCCATGACGAGGTCAAGCCCGGGTGTCTGCGGTGTCGAAACCCCTCCTTCGGGACCGGAAGCTGCCGAAGTCCTGTCAGCTGTCGCACGAGGTGCGTCGCTTCGCCCTTCTGTCGTATCTTTGGCAGGCGACGACGCAGTGCGGCGACGACGCGCACCCAAAATGCCGAATGGTACGCCTGCGGCAATAGAAGCGGCGAGCGCTTCCGGCACCCCCTCGGCCACGGCATTGTCCTGCCCCGTGACCGAATTGTATAGAGCGTTCTGCGCCACCACGTCGCCTACGTTGATGATGGAAGCTTCTGCTGCGGATTCGCCAATTGACTTTGCAAGCCGCTTGGCAAGCCCTTCCTGCGAGCGGCGCAAGGCCGCATCGACCACGGCATCCTCGGCAGTTTTCGCCGCCGCCTTTGCCCCGCCACGCAAGAAGGGGCGGGCTGCTGCACCGGCGATACGACCGACCGGAATGGTCAGGCCGCCGAAAGCCGCACCGGTTGTAGCCGCACCCGCAAAGCCTTCCTCGATGGCACGCGCCTTTTCTTCTTCGGAGAGATTCGGGTCCTGCTCAACACGGGAAACATATTCGCTCCCCTCTACTCCCGCACCAACGCCAGCGCCGGCCAGCCCCGCAGCGATGGCAGGAATGGCCGCGCCGCCGGTAAGTGCCGAGGCAGCCGCCGCAGCCCCCATCGCCACCGGAGCCGTCGGGTCACTGGCAAGTTCGACGCCCGCGTTGGTCACGAGCCCGCCGATACCGTCCGAACGCTGCCAGAATCCCTGCCCTTCCTGCTCTCGGAGCATCTGTTCTTGCAGGTAGGGGTTCTCGCGCCGGATGTTTTCAAGGTCCGCCTGAAGCTCGGCATTGAGCTTGCGCTTCGTTTCGGCGTCTTCGCCCATCTGTGAGATGCCGGTAACGAGCTTGTTGCCGCCCATGCGCGCGGCATCCCACACAGTTTCCCAAAAGCCTGTAGAATCGATGGCCTTGCGGCCTTCCTTTACTCGCTGCGTATAGGGCCTCAGGCTTTCTTCGATGGCTTTCAGTGCCTTCTGGTCATCGGTGCCGACGAGCCGCGGGATATCGTTCTTGCGGATATCGTCAAGAACTTTAGCCTGATAGTCGATGGATTTGCCCGACAGCCCGGCAAGCTTTTCCCGCACGTCCCTGTCGTTCTGCAAAAGCGAACTGTAGGCGGCGGATTCCATGACACCCTGATTGCGGGAACGTTCCTTCTCCGTCGAACCGGGGACCCAGACGAACCGATAACCTTCGGGGGATGCAGGGTCCGCTACCGCCGTCCATGCCCCACCTTTGCCGCCTGCACGCGGACCACCGGTGCCGCCTCCGGCTGCGAGCTTCGCCTGTTGCAATCCAAACTTGGCTTCGTTCAACGCCTGCTGGTCCTGTGCCAGCACGACCTTGGTCACGTCGGCCAGCGACTGGTTCTGTTGCTGCGTGAAGTCCGGCAAGAGTTTGATCGCGCCGGACAGCCCGCCCGGATTTGGCAAAGCCATATGTTACTCCATCGGTACGAGGTCAATGAGCGTGCGGAACTGCTCATCGAAGATAGTGTTCGCGTTCCCCGGCTGCGGCCGCTGCATCTCGCCAAGCGCACGCAGTGCGCTCTCGATAAGGTATTGCTGCTGCTGGAACTCCGTATCCATTGCGACTTCAGGGTCCGGACCGGAAGAAGCTTCCGCCGCCCGAATCATTTCCATCAGGTCATCGGCCATAGCTTACCTCGAAGAAAGGATGCTCGGACGCACCGGACCACGTACCTCGGGATTGTACGCACCACGATACTCGTTCGTCAATGCGCTGCGTGCGGCATTACCGAGCTCCCCATACAACTGCGGCGTCGGGTCATACGCCCCACGGACTTCCGGTGCCGTGGCCGCCGGGGGCGGAGTGTATTCGATGACCTCTCGTGCCAGCGGGCTCGTACCAAGCCTGCCCACATTGTCGGGATTTCCGCCATGCAGAAGATACCATTCACGCGATTCAGCACCGGGGGCGTAGGGGTCGGCGTAGGTGCCCGTGTCGCCCACGGAAGCATCTCCACCCGGCACGACAAAATAATCATCGTAATCAAACTGGCCGAGGTCGCGGATAATGCTGTCGGGCGCGGCCTGATTGATGGCCGCTTCAAATACCTCGCCCTGAGTGTACTGCGGCGTATTGATGGGTGTCGGGTTATACACCCCTCTCACTTCAGCTGGAGCTGTCACGGGCGGACGCTGTGGCCCGGCGTTGGGACCCATAGGGGGATTCGGCGTATCCGGCTGCTGTCGAGGAGCCGCCGTTTTCTGTGCGGGGGTCGTTCTTTGCGTGCTGCCTCCGCCGGTTCCGCCCGCCGCGCGGCGGGGAGTCCGCTGCGTCATGGCACGCAAAAGTTCCTGCGCCATGCCGTTCTGCGCCGGAGGAGCCAGCCACGGCCCGAGAACGCTCCATGCGTTGGCCATCGCAGGTGCCGCATAATTCTGCGGTGTACCGTTCAGAACATGCGGGTAGATGGACGGGTATCCCACAAGCGGATTCACCGATCCGTCAGGCCCCGCCATATAACCGGCCGTAGCATAGGGCGACCGCTGCATAAGCACGGGCGGAATGCCGTAGCGTTCTTGGGCTTCGTAGGCTCCGGGCGCGTTCCAGTAATTCTGAATGCCGGGGCGCGCTTCGCGCATGAGCGACGGCGGCTGATTCTGAATAGCCACAGGGAGTCGCACGGGCATCTGCGGCCCGGCGTTGGGACCCATAGGTGCGTTGACGCGCGGCACGGGCATATTCTGGATAGTCATGGGTACCGGGCGGCGGCTCTGTGCGGCAATACTGTCGGCCAGCGCGTCGAATCTCGCCTGCGTATCGTCGTACGGCACGGGACCATCGACGCCGATATACCCCCCGGACTGTGTGGGGATGACGTATCTTGGCATGGGTTTCTCCTAGTACATCACGCTTGGGATGTTCATTGTGGACTGGTACGGATTCTGGTTCTGCGCGCCGTAAAGCCGAGAAAGCTGCGCGAGCGACCCCATGTCGGCACCGCCAAATCCGTAATCCTGCGGGAAAAGGGCGCGCTCGCTCGTACGGTATGCCGAGCCCAGACGCGCCATGTTGTTCATGTCACCAAGTACATCGTCCCATCCCGCGTCACGGTACGACTGACGATAGGCACGGCCTCGATTGAGGGAATTCAGAAAGTAGTTCTGCGTGCTGTCCGCGACACCAATATTCGACATCGCTGCTTGGTCGTACTCTCGTGTGAGGCGAGGGTTGAATACGGCTTCGTCCCATGCGTTCTGAATCTGGCCGGACTGCACCTTGTTGTACTGGTTCAGGTCATTCCAGTTGTCCTGCACCGCCATCCGCTCGCCCTGTACATAACCCGGCAGGGCACGGCTGAACGCACCTAATGCGCCAAAAAAATTAAAGGCCATACGTTATGCTCCTGTCGCGTCGAGCGCCCCGGTCGCTCCACTGAATCCCGGCGACGCGGAGACGATGAAGCCCCCATCATTGCGCCCGCTCGAGCCGAGGAACGTCGTCGGGTAAAACGTGTCGTTACGAGCCCCATAGTAACCGAGGGTGGACATGAGGCTGTTCGCCGCTTGATCGATTTGCTGCCCCACCTGATTGTACAGATTACGCGCCACGTCGCCGTACTTCAACGCCTCGGAGGTCAGATTGCGGCCAAGGTTCAGGATATTGCTGCGGCGGTTCCAACGCTTGTCGTTACTGTAGTCGACGAACCACTGGTCGTCCTGCATATTGTAATTGACCGTATCAACAAGCGATACCGCCTGCTTCGTCTCCAGATAGGGGACAAGCGTATCGTCCGGGCAAAGCTGCAACTTCTGCCTGAGCTGCCTCAGATAATTCTGCATCTGCGTATAGGCGGGATTCACGCTTGCTTCGGCCCGACGCCTGTCGTCAGCACAATCAAGCGTCTTGACGGGCTCGGTGGAAACTTCGTTCAGCAGCTTCTTCTCAAGCGGCATGTATTTGTTCTTGAAGCGGTTCCACTTGTCCTCGGCCATCTGGTAATAGGACTCGGCAAGATCCTGCTTCTTGTCGGCAATCTCCTGCTGTGCAAGCGCGTTCGCAACGGCAACGGCCAGCTGCGCCACCGTGAAAAGCTTGTTCCACGCACTCTCGCCCTTGGCCCCCCACTCGGGAGCGGCCCAATGGCAGAAACGAATACTGTCGATAACGCCGTCTTTGCCGCCATGACCGGAACCATAGAGCGTCTTGTTGACGTCTTCGGTCTTGCTGGCGTGCTGCTTGATGGCATTGGCTACGGCAGTCGGATCGGCACAAGTGCATTGAGCCATCAGTCAGCTCCTCCAATCGGCATTTGGGGTCCGGAATTCGGGGGCGTGGAATTCATGTTCATCTGGCCGTGCGCCTTGGCGTACGCCTGCTCCCGCTGCTGGACGTATGTGGTCGGATAGGCGGTAGGGTTGCGGTTCTGCATGTACCCAAGATAAGTCCCGGCCCCTTCAAGCCCCTTCCATGTCTGGTCCCACAAGTCTCCGTAAATGCCCGCCGTGGCCTTCGCAAGCGAAACATTGTCGGCAATCATGTTCCGCCCCCGTTTTGCAGTGGCGAACTGCCGCTGGAACCGTTCGTCGTCTCTGGCTTCGATATACGCCCGCTCATTCCGATAGCCAAGCCCGTCAGCCAAGGCCACGGCGCTTGCATTTGCCGCGACGAGTTCCGCCACCATATCGTTGCGCAAACCTGTACAGTATCGAGACGTACAGCGTACCGCCCGGTCTACGGCACCGCGGAACTGCATCATGGCAATGATTCGCGCCCGGCCTCTGGCCGCTTCATATTCGGGTTCCGGCTCCGTCAGAGCCATCGCTTCTTCAAGTTCTTGGTCTTCTACCGGAGCGTAAAAATCGTTGTAATAGTCAAGCCAGTTCTTTGCAATCTTCCAATACTTTTTTGCCATCTTCCATTCGGCTTCGGCTATGTCGATGGCTTTCTTCGTATTGTAGGCGGCTGCGGCGACAGCTGCTACCGTAATGAGGTCGGCAAAGATTGAATGTTCTCGGTCGTTCGACCCGTGTTCTGCATTGCATTCGGTATCACTGGCGTAGACCATAGCTTACTTCTTCTTGTAACGACGCAGAGTGAATTTGTTTTCTTCGACCCATGCGACCGGCACGGGCGGAATCCGGTCCCCGGCATCGTCGGCCACCCAAAGCTCGTCGCATCCGATATAGCGGATGGCTTGGGCCGCATGAGCGAAAAGCGCTTCCTCAAGCCGAGTATCTCCCCGGGTGTACCAGTCTTCAACCTTGAAGACGGACGCCTCGTAAGGCAGCGGACGGAAAACCATACCAATCAGGTAGCCGACGGGTTCGTGGCGTTCGTCGTAGGCGATGAAAATCTTTAGCGTCTTCGCATACCACATCTGCGCAAACGCCGCGACATTCAGGCTGAATGGCTTTTTATAGTGCGGCTCTTTATCTTCTCGCCATGATTCGGCATAGAGTTTGCCGATTTCGTTTCCGAGATTGTCGACGGCGATATTGATGTCGTCGTCGGGCTCCAAGATGTCGATCGTCCATTTGCCCATGAACTCGCTCCTTTATTTCTCTGCAACATATCGAAACACGCAAAGGATGGCAAGTACATAAACAAAACCCCGCCATGCGGCGGGGTATGGCCGGGCTACTTGCCGCAGCCCTTGCGCTTCTTAAAATGCATCATGGTGTATTCCTCCTTCTTGGGTCATTCATTCGTATCATCGCCAAGATATTTGCGCAAGGCTCCGAGGATGCTTGAATCCCATTTCAACTGACGAATAGGAGTCCCATCTGAGTGGCGTTTGTTCACATCCAGCATTACGGCGTAAGGCATTCCTTTCTCAGTAGGCTCCCAACCACCGTTCGGAGCCTTCGTCTGAAAGCCTATATTGGCGAGAAGGTCGTCCATCTGCCGCCCCGATATACCGTCGCACTTCTCACCAAGCTGTGTGGGCGTGAGAAGCTGCCGCTTGGTTGGCGCTTCAAGTTGAACCTCGGCAAGCTCAAGCGGAGAATCGCCGGTCTTCTTTCGCACGATCTTATCGAGCGCAAGCGCTTGCTGATTACCGACGATACCTGCCGCATTGAAGATGGCGACCGTCATACCGGTGATGTCGAAAAGTTGCTGCGAAGCAGTCTGACGAAGCGTTTCTTCCATCCGGTTGAACTCGGCAATGTAGGCTTCCTTAAACCGCACGGCCTCGGGCGTCGTGTACGCCATAGCTACCATCGTGAAGCCGTCTTTGGTCATGAAGTACATTGGCCGGGATTTACCCTGTTCATCGAGATATTCAGCCAATCCAAAATTGGATGCGCTAAACAATTTCGAACATTTAGCAGTAGTCTCGCGAATATCTCGCATAACATGGGCATGTTGTTTACCAAATGCCTCGGCCAACTGCTGCGAAGTGACCGCCGGAACCTGCTTGTCGTTGATGGATTCGAGCTTGACAACTGGGAGAAAATTAGACATAAGAACTCCTGTATGGTTGAAATTGCTGAATGCAACATGGACCATCGCTCCCGCTAGATCAGTTGGTGTAGTAACCTTTATCTAGCACAAGCCCTCCTCGACCGTCAAGGAAGAGGAGGGTTTCCATTTGACACCGATTCACATCTGCACTATATTTTTCTTACCCACCCTATCTCCACCTTCCTAGATGGCCCCCGCCATCAACAAACCCCCGACAATCCGTTTCGTGATTGTCGGGGGTTCGCTTATTTCTTTTTGCCGCGGTATTGTTGATAGGCTACCGCGAGCCGCTGTTTTTGTGTGGGAAATTCCTTGGCCGCATTCGACTTCATGAAGCGCTCGACGAACGCCTGTCTTGTCTCTCCCTTCTTTGGTGTGGGCAGTGGCATGGCAGACTCTACTTCTTTTTGCCGGTTTTCTTGTCATCGCCCTTCTTCTGGAAAGGCAGCGGCCGCTGTTCATCCTTGCCCTTTTTCAGAAAATCATTCGGGGCCTTGCCTTTCTTGGCTGCTCGCTTCGGCATGATGTACTCCTTTAAAAGTATCGTTGGAACCATGTCACTAGCGCCGACACCATACAGGCGACACCAGCGACCCACCCGGTCATATAGAGCGACTGTCGCTCCATTTTCGTGATACGCTCTTCAAGATGCACCAGCCGAGAGTCTACCACAGAATCTATCTGGGCGCTCAGCATATCAAATTTTACTTCCAGCCGTGCGACAGTCTGTGCTATTTCAAGTTCGTGGGGCGATATGTTGTTTGCTGCCTCGCCCATGTTATCCTCCCCATCCAAGCATAATGAAAAGAAGACGCGAGACTTCATCCAGCATGGGCGGCGGCAATTTGACATCGGGAAAGTAGGTAGTAATGAGCAATCGTACAGGGACTTCCCATACGAAGCACAGGGCGAGTATCCATCCGAGAAAGCTTCGCCAGAGCCGCAGGCGGGAAGCGGGGGCTCCTGCAATTTCCTGTTCGTTTATCTTGGCCTGCGCCTCGGAAAGCTTTTGCTTGTCAGGCAGAAACTTGCCGATCTTATCTAATAGCGTGCCGATGAATGGCACCGCACTCCAGAACGACATGGTGGCCTCCTATGACGGATAAAAGGCAGACGGACGAGGCTTCGTGATATCCACGTCGGCATGAATCCATGTGGGCGCAAGTTCAATACGTTCAAACCCGGCAGCGAAGAGCCCTTTCAAAATCTTCCAGCGGTTCTGCGAAGTATTGCAGCGGATGTCTACCGCCAACCCTTTTGTATGCGCCGACCCGGGTACGCCTCCGACTTCCCGATTGTGTACTTCACAACGGAAACCAGACGAAATAACAAAAGGAATACCGGCCACTTCCCGTGCATGGTCGAGACGCTCCAGCAACTCCAGCGACATGTGCTCTTCCCCGCCTCCGCAATGCCCGCATTTGCAGGCGAACTCCGATAAATTGAAATATTTCACAACTACTCTCCTGCGTTGACTGTGAAAAAGGACGTGCCGAGGTCCGCAAACTCGACGGGCTCTATACCTTTGAACTGCACTCGCCACCACGGATGACGCCCCGCACGGGGCAGACGGAAAGGTCGCTCGCCCACAACCATACGCCGGTACACCTCGGTACCGACAGACGACACCAACGTGAACTCCGTTTCCTTTGTGCGCACCTTGGCTGAAGTGGGCGTCCACAAATTCCCCAAAGCCGCACCGCTCTGCGGCGTTGCCGCAGCCATGCCCGGCTGATGGTGCTCGCCCGTCAATTCCCGACTCAACCATTGGTACGGCCGCAATTCGTCCCCGGAATTCCACACGTACAGCGTCTGGTCTTCCAGCATGAAAAGCGTCCCGTTGCTGCTGGTCTTGAGATCGATAGGCGTATCGGACAGCGTCGTCAATTCGGCACCCTTCATATCGCCGTAGGGGTCCCCATTGATGTCGAGAAGAAACGTCACAGTATCCGAGACAATGAAAAGGAACCCTTCCCAATACGCCATGCGGACAGTCTCCGGCCTGATGAGCGCCCAATCGTCTTCGCTGAACCACTTCTTCGTCAAAATATGCCACTTTGCCGAAGAGTCAATAAGTGTCACTCCGAGCGGAGAGACGTAGACATAGCCATGCGGCGTCATCACGGCAGAGCTTGAATGCCCACAACTGATATCCGGAAGAGGCGTATCAACGTCGATAACCGGAGTGCACTTTGCATCTTCGCAACTGGAAACATCGATGACATATGGGACGGCATCAGTCGTAACGTAAAGCCGCTGGTCAAGTGCACCCATATGGATGATGGTGTGGTCGAGCGTCAGGTCATACTTCACAGGCCAGTTGTACGGCTGATGATTTTCCGAGAGGTGGACCCGGTTCTTCACTGTCCCGGCCAGTCTGTTCACTCCGCCGATAGCGACGATATTCTGCAACCCCTTCGGCGGCATACGGACTTTCTGCGTTTCGCATACAGGCCCGAGCCCAATCATCTTCACGGTATCTGTGAATGACGTTGTGGGAAATTCAATCGTCGTGACGTACAGGAAATCAGTCAAAGGCTTTTGAGTCTTCACGTCATCCTGACGAAAACCGGTCGCCGCGCGATACAGATTGGCTGCGATGATGCCATACCCTTCCGGCGGCAACGCAATGCCGGAAACCTGTACCGACACGCCGTCCCTGACCACAACAATATTACTGGCTGGAGAGGGGGCGGATTCCTCTCCCCACTGATTTACGTAGGTATAATAATAAGCGCGCGCGTCCGTACGGCGATCACACTCCTCGGCTGCTGTCGCCACCGGCGGCGTCGTCGGAGCCGGGACACCAAGGAGCTGATATACCGCTTGACACTTCCGGTTTACGACAGCGACTTCCGCATCGGCGCTACGCCCGGCCACATAGAACCTCCCCCAGTCGGGCGCGAATTCGGCAACAGACACAACCGACGGCGACGGCCAGTATACAGGACAGCAGCCGTAGATATGAAAGGTCCCCGCTGTCTTCAACGCACTGTTGGTCTGACTGTTTTCGAACACGCACTTCTCGCGCCACGCTTCCAGCCGCCCATTGCGGAGCTTCACATCATGCGCAATCTCGGCATTGAGCGCACCAAGATTATGCCGCGAATAGCGTGGAATGATACCGCAAAAATTACTGAGGGTTACACGCATAATCTAACCTCGCAGGGCAGTAGTCATAATTTCGACGACCCCTGTAGGCACAGTAAGTTGAGGTTCTTCCATTATCGCAGCCTGAGGAGAATGTATGCGCGGATAGATACGTAAGGTATGCTGTCCGGCACTATAAACGTCTCTGGTCCGAACCATGACGCATGTGCCCGGAACCGCTTCTTTGCTGTCGACAATACGTGCACCATCCAAATCGGCAATCCATCGGGTGTACATATGGAATGGGGTCGGGCTTTCTGTATCTCCTGTCGAAGTCCAGCTACCATACCCCCAAAAACGGAAGAACAAAGCCGAAGACTCCGCCATAGTGAAGTTGATGTCATAGTAATTGGCCTTACCTTGGAACTGGTCCGCTTCTGTAGGACCCAATTCTATGTTATCATACTCCTTTTCCAAAGTAGTACCATCAGAACTGAAGCCTATGAACGACGCCACGTTCGTAGCATTGTGCCCCGTCGCGCCATTATATGTCCTGCCATTCCAGTCTGTGACCGAAATGAAACGGACCAGATGGCCTTTCAAATCCGTATACCCGCCGCCACCAGATGAACATTCGTCCGCCGGAAGGTCGCGAATACTCGAGATAAGCCCATCCTGATTGACTGTATAATCTACACAGTCCACACGGAATGTATGGGGCGTGACGGTCCATTCCTTGCGCAAGGACGTCACACGCCCGTACTCGTCGACTGTAATGACCCAGTTGGCTACCCGATGTTCTCCCGGCGTAATGCCTATCACAGGAGCCAGAGACACAGTCGCTGTGCCTTTCTGTGGGTCATTCTCGACATTAATGCCTTCTCCGGGAAGAATAGCCTGAAGCCCCTTGTTCCCGTCATCCGTGTACCCGACGATGTGGCCATAACGATCAATGGAAAGCCCCATTGCCGTCTGAATACCCGCAGCCGATTCCTTATGCGAAACACGGTAGGGATTGGCTCGAGGGCCGTCACCAGTCACACTGATGCCGTCATTGCCTGCCTGCACGTACACACGCTCGCCACCGCCGCCACCATTGCCCGTGATAATAATAGGGTCTTCCGGCGTGCCGGTACCGGACACGTCGATACCATTCTCGCCCTGTATGCTGACACACACATAAGGCCGCCCATTGGCGTCTACACGGAGAATATTGCAGCCCATCGGAGACGGATTAATCCCGCCGCCATCCCCACCTTCACAATCCGTCGGCACAGGCGCACACGGAGACGCTTGGTAAACCGGAATACCCGCCTTCTCGACTCCGACGATACAGCCGTCAGCGATAATAATCTTATCGTAGATGCCGTCTTCGGGAATATCTACAAGACGAGGAGACGTGTACTCTACGCACCCGCCAGAGTTCTGCGCAAGCGACCCGCCCCACGGAAGGCAGAAACGCCATGTCGGACACGGTGCTTTGGTCTGTTCGGACTCGATTACTTGGCCACATGTAGGTACATGCCGAGGAACACAATAGGCATCGTCACTCATAATCCCTTCCCGAAATTCATCTTGATTGCGCCTTGCATCTTGTGCTTGGCCACCGAGACTGCGGCATCGCGGAGCATATGCTTAAACGTCTGATAATACTCGGCACCGAGACGAAGATTCGACCACGGCCTGCCGGACATGAGCATTATGCCGGATTTCGCACCTGTTAGCAACAATTCAAAATGCCTGTCGAAAAATGATTTCGGCAATTCACATGCCGCCATGTCTGGCGCTACGGCAAGTGCGATGCGGAACTGGCTGCCGCAATGCCCCGGGTCAATGTGCAACACTTCCTCTACGTCGTCATACCACGCCACCTTCCGTCCGCACGCACGCAGGCATCCCTGTTCCGGCGGTACATAGCTTCGTGTGACGCCACGTACGCCATGACAACAATCCTCTTCGTAGATGCCAAGGATAGCGCATATTTCTTCCCCGTCAGGAGACTCGAGCCTGTATCGCGTCACACAAGATCCGGGATGCAGTAAAGCAAAACGGCGAATCAAGGACCCCTGCCGGGCCGCCGTGTTCGCCGTCTTTCTGATATGATGGAAAAAAATATCGTCCGGTACATTAGGAAATTCAAACCGGAGCTCGTTCACGAAATCACTGAGAGGAACCTTTTTGTAGGGTTCGTAAATCAGCATTTTGCTTATCCTCTTCCTCCCGGTCCGCAAGGGCGAGCTTGAGCAACTGGAAGTACGTTTCTTGATGCTGCTTGCCGACGGACACGATGGCCGCATTGTTCTCGGAATCCACCATCATGGCGCGGTAAAGCATCCATTGCTTCAACATGGGAACAATCTCGTCCGGCACACTGGAATGCTTGTCATTGCCTGTTGGCTGCCGGTAACATTCTATAACCACATGCCGCTTCTCGCCATACGGCACCGGAGGGATAAGCCGGAAACGCGAATGATCCTCCGCATTGATGGAATATCCATGCGGCAGATAATCCTTGCCCCGCTGCACAGGGCAGGGGGCTTCGGGAGCCCCCACCCATATGAATTCATCCGTGTCCAGATATCTCCGCAAACGCCGCGTGATGCGACCTTGCGATGTGGATAGTCCAACAACACGAAGCACCTTGGTGCAAGTACACGCCTTCTGCCAATACTCACCCGATTCCACTTCGATGACGACACTCGATGTGAACAGGTCCTTCAACCGGTAAGAAACATCGATAAGCCCCTCGCGCAGATACGAATGCAACTGCACGAAAGGCCATCGAACATACTCATGGCCCGGTTCTTGATCGTTCAGATCAAGAGAGACTTCACGGATGATATCGGCAATGACGGCCATGACCTACTCCAAAGCGGCAGCTAAAGCGTCGAGCGAGTTCTTGAGCTTGGCAATCTCGGCAAGAGGGACAGCCCCATCCTGATATTCCACAGGTTGAGGTTTGACCTCTTCATCCATAATGCCGCTGTTGAACCCGCCCGACATCTTGTCGGCGTCGGCAAAAAGTTGTGCTTGCGCCTTCAGGACGAGAAGCCGCTGCTCTTCGTCCGAAAGTTCCCCGGGTTCGACATCAGGCATCCATGCAGAAGGGTCAGTATTGCCGTTCACGTCACAGCACTCCACAAGCGTGGGCTGTTCCGCCAGCAGCTGGTCCCAAGGCAGGATACGACCGGATGCCTTAATCTTCACATACTTCGACCGAGGCAACGGCGGCAGGATATTCTCGGCCCCGAGAGACCGAAGATACTGGTTCCGATGTTCCGCATCGTCGAAATCGAAAACACGTTCCGGGGAATTGCTCATACCAACGCTCCTTTGGTTTGCTTACTTCTTCTTGGGGGCCTTCGTCAGCACCCCTTCAATGTTGGATGTGGGGCCGCCGGAAGGATTAACCTTCATCCGCATAATCGCGCCGCGCAGCGCGTTGGACCCGTTGCTCGCCGGTGTGGTGGGTCCGGAAGGGAAAGACAGCTTTTCCTTGATGGGGAACTTCTGACTCGGAGGCCCGGCATTCTTGGATACGGGACCCGTGATAGTCGTTGCCATAATACGCCTCCTTTAGCCGATCTGCGAAGAGCCGTCAAACGCCACAAGCTTGGCGGACATGTAGACTTCGATGTTCGACTTCCAGATGTTCTTGATGGCTTCGGTCGACCCGGCGGTAATCTTGTACGCAAGGAATACGGTACCGAAAGCCGGGTCGTAGGGACCCGTGGGCTGCTCGGTATTCGCATCGCGCTTGGCAATGTTGTGGCCGAAAGTGGGCGGAAGATTGGTGAAGTCGGAGTTCAGCTTGGCCATGCCGTAGATGGCATCACCTTCTTTCGGGGTGCCAAGCGGGAACTGCGTAATGCCTGCGGCCTGAAGCTCGGCGGCGTGCTCGGCAATCTCGGTATACTTCATCTTGTTCTCGGTGAAATCCCACGCACCGCGCACGGCCACAGGCGTGATGTACACACCGTCCAGCAGAGAGTCGGTCTTGGTCACTTCGAAATAGATGGAGTCCACATAGGAACGGGTCGGAACCCAGTTCGTAAGCAGCAGATCCCCGACGCCTTTCACTTCCTTCAGCATGTCCTGCATGAATTTGTGGGCATCGGTATCGAAAAGGTTCGGCACGAGGGGGTAATGCAGGTTCAGCCAGCCCTGCCCGAAAGCGCCGCACGCATGGGAATTGAACGGAGGCGTGGCATCCATGCGAGGGCCGTCGACAGGCTCCATATAGCGAGCGTAATCGCCCTCGCAATGATACGCTTTAAAATCGGGAGTGCCGCCCCGGAACATGAAAATTTCAGCCATTGTGGTTTCTCCTTAGTTGGTCAGGGGGTCGAAGGTCCAGTATGCCATCGCGATGGCGTCATCGTAGATGACTTCCGCGCCCCAGACGAGGAGGTACTGGTACCGCACGCCGAAGGTGTTGGGGTCAGTCGTAACGAGACGGGATTCGATGATGTTGGAAGCGTAGGCCGTGGCCTTCTTGCTGCCCGCAAGAATGTAGAAGCTCAGAGCGCCGGAAGCGTCCATACGTACCGGTACATGGATGGACTCGATAGGCGTAAAGCCGAAGAGGTCATGGTCCCACATACCGGAAATGATACTGCCGCATTTGCACGACCAGTCGGCATTGGAATACGGGCTCATGGCGAGATAGGTGCGCAGGATGGGCGGCACGATGATGAACATCTCGCCGTCGTCCCAACGGTTCTGCTCGATAAGCGCACGCTGAAGGTTGCCGAGATGGATGACAAGATTCTCCGGCGTCACATGCACAGGAGCCCCGGGCTGGCCGAGGTTGATGTCATGGTTCAGCCCTGCGCCGGTCAGCGAAGTCTTCGGAGATACCTGCGCAATCATGCGGCCCAGAACGAAACGGCGCAACGTCGTCACCGTGGACTGGTACATGGATTCGAGGAGTTTTTCCTCATAGGCCGGCCAACGGTCGCACGCCTGTTTGACGTCCGTGATATCGAACTTGATGTCCTGATATGCGGCGTTGCAGATGGTCAGGCAACGCGCCGTAGTGCCCACGGTATTCGGCACAAGCTGCTGGTTCTTCTGATACGAGCGCATGGGGCCGACTTCGGGAGCGTGCATGATCTGGATTTTCTGTGCACATTCCATGACAGGAGCGATGAGCTCGGTGTTGGTGATGCGAGGCAGCCAGTCCTCTTCATAAACCTTGGAAATGATCTTGTCGCTGTACTCGACGCGAGCAAGCGGGGACGCTTCCATCCCGTTAAAACCGCTCGCGCTCTGGAAAATTGCCATGTGTTTTACTCCTTATGCGCGTCCGGCGGCACGGAGCCGCGCAACTTGTTCTCGGTATTGGTCATGTGTCAACTGCCCGGTCTGGAACAGGTCGAGCAAGTCGCGGAGCGTGTACTGGGGAGCGTCCGCCTCGGTATTGACCGCCGCGCCGCTGGCAGTCTGAATAGGAGCTACAGTCATGACGGATTCGGGAGAAGCCGTCTGCTGCTTCAATTGGGCCAGCAGGTCGATAACAAACGCAGTGTTCCCGCGCTTGTACTCGGCGGCTGCGAATTGATCTCGCGTCATGTTGCTATGAGGAGCAATCGGCTGGCTCATGAATTCGCGATAGGCAGGCGTATTCTGCAACTCGAAAAAGTCGGGATGCACCCGAGTAATTTCCCTGTTGCGCGCGTCCACATCGCGCTGCAAAAGCGCATATTCCCGGCGCTGCGCTTCCTCGGCAATCTGCCTGCGCTGCGCTTCGAGGTCCTGCTCCAGCCGTCCGACGAGGTTCGTCTTCGTAGCGCTCAGAACAGCCTTTGCGATTCGTTCGGCGTCTTCCCTGTCGATGGACTGTAGGTCGTCCAACGGCAAGGTCTTAAGCACATCGTCCACTTCCTTGCTGGACAGATTGGCACGCATCTGCTCCTGTTCGGCAAGCAGACTGCGGATAGCCTCTTCCTGCTTCGCGTTACGTTCCGCGAGCGCCCGGCGTTCTTCTTCAAGCCGCTGGAGAACCAGAGGGTCCACATACGGCGTAGGGGCAAGCTGTACAGTTGCTTGAACGGGCGGTTGCTGCACAGGCTGATAAACGGGCTGCTGCACCGGTTCCACAGGCGTGGCGGCCGTCTGCGGCATCGGCGCGGCGTCAGGTGCCGGGGAAGAGGTAATATTCGCGTTCGTGTCTTCGACAGGTTCCTGCATACGCACCTTGTTGGGATTGTATGGAGGAGTTCTGAATGCCGCCGGAATCTTGGAGACTGCCTGCTGGTCCATTTTCGCTCCTATTGTTTGAACTTCTTCATGAACTGCACAAGGTCCTGATAAGCCGCCGCACGCCCCAACTGCCGCTGCGCAAGCGGTGTGGTCTCCGTATGGAGAAGCGCGTTCAATGCGGTCTTCTCGGCCAGTGCCTGTTCGTATTTCGCGATGGAGTCAAAATACTCCATCAACTCGTCGTAAACGCCCGATGCGGCCATCACAGCCATCAGGCGGTCTACACGATCCTTATCGCCCGGAGTTGGGTACATAGCGCAATCCGCTGATGGTATCACGAAGCGGCGAATGTACCGTAGGCTTGCCGGAAGTCACCACCGTAGGAGCGCCCGGACGCGGAGCATTGCCGCCCGCCCTGCCGGAAGTCACCACCGTAGGCGCTCCGGTACCGCGATTGCTGTTTCCACAACGACCACATGCCATTACGCATCTCCTTTGTATCTGAGCCCCATCATGGACTCGTAGATATGTCCCGATGCGGGATTCATCCGCCGTCGGGTATCACGCATCTGCCGCTCGAAATCCTGTTGGAAAAGTATAGCCTGCGTACGCGCATCTTTCGGCGCTTCAGGCTTCTTCTCCATAGGGGATTCCTTCTTCTTCGATGACATAGAAAAACTCCTTACCCGCTTCACGCTTTAGAACGAAATACGGGGGCACACAATCCGTCCTTGCGCATTTCCCAAGCGTCCGGTTCGCCGAGCAGAAAAGTACGCTGGCCGACCACCGTAGTAGGCAGTTCTTCGCCGCTGGAAGACTTCACAGGCTCCGCACCATATACGGCACCGTGCGCATTGTGAATGGCCTCGGCCAACGATTTGAGCTGCGCCAGAGAAAGCTTCGCAAGCGCTTCCGCAATAACGACAGCGGAAGCCGTATCGATGCTGGCAAGCATCTCAATCGAACTTGCGGTAATCGTCGAAGCCTGAACGGTGGAGTTTACAATTTGCGAGTTGGTGACGGAAGACTCGTCAATCACTCCGCCTCTCGCAAATTCAAGAGAACAACAAGAATCGCTCATCGGAATCTCCTAGGAGAAGAAAAGGTCCTTGACGTGCGGCGGGAACGCATCAGCGTCAAACATCTCGGCATAGACCTGTACCTTGCCGATGGCCGTTACGTCATTCAATTCCATACGATAGCTTCCCGGCACCCCAATGATGCCGAGATTATTACACCGTGTCAACTGCCAGCACGAATGAATGGACGTCACCACTTGGTCGACGATTTTATTTTCCTGTACGTCGCTCATACGGAAAACCCAATCACAGGCCGTAGGCTTCAGCAACGGTATGTAGTCGAAAATCAGACGTCGGATACAGACTGCCTGCGGCGACACGATTTCCTTCTGGTCCACCCGCACCTTATGCTTGGCAAGACCACTTACGAAAAGGACACAAACCTTTCGCGGCGCGACGTCGAAAACGCTGGAAAAAACCGTATCGTTCGTCGCTTCATAAAGAGGGACAGCACTCATAGGAAACTCCCAAAAATGAAACCGATTACCGCTCCATACAACACACCGCGCACCGCATTACAGCACACGCAACCGTTTTGCTTGAAAGGAAAAAGCCAATGAGAATACAGCCAGTTATAGACAATATTCTCAGGCTTTTCTATTTCGGTGCCGTAATAGTAGCCTTCACAGAAATTGATATGATCTACGAAGAACGCGCAGAACTTATAGAACCACGTTCCTTTCTGTGGCTTCGGCGTATCCCACAGCATCACGATTCACCTCCATTCACATCCGCCATAACACCTTCTCCTTCCGGAGACGGCGGCGCAGGGTTCGGGTCAGGACCCGCCGAAACGCCAGTTACTCCAGCCCCGGAAGGCGTCGGCGTGCCAGTCGCACTAATGACATCATCCGGCACACCCATACTGCCCAAAAGCTTTTTCAAACTCCATGCAAGCACAGGTGCAACATTGATAACTCCGTTCAATGAAGCTCCGGCAGAACCGACAAGCTGCAATATCTCCATCGCGCTCTGCTTCTCCATCTCTTTCTGGAGAAGCCCTTCCGCGCCTTTCGTGATAATCTGCGAATCGCCCTTGACGTCCTTGTCCTGTGAATACAGCATATTGTAATTATACAGGAGCGTGCCGAGCGGTTCAAACACATCCGTCGTCAGATTACTTACAGCCGCGTGGAAAGCCTTCGTCGCGTTCCCCTGCAACATAGACATCCCACGGAAAGTGCGCATCGCGCCAGACCCCACCGCTTCGCCATGCAGTGCTGCCGGGATGTTCGTCACCCGGTCACCGATCTGCATGAACATCTCCATCAACTGCATGTACGCGGGGATGTTCGAAGGAATATTGAAAAATCGAAGCGCAGGCTGCTGCTGGTTGCTCACATCACTATCGGCCAAATACATCATGCCCGGCACCACATTGCCGAAATCACCCTCGGACATGTGCTTGATGAGCCGGTTGTAATCAGCTTCACAGAGCGGTGCAGAAGCGTTCGCCGCGTTGCGCATAAGATACCGCAAGCTGGCCTGATAAGCGCGCTCTACATCCCGTAGACGCTGCGCAATACCGTCACCGGCAATGCGGTCGCCGTTCGTCCGGTAAAAACTTGTGGTGTAAATGGGACGAGTGTCCATTCTCGGGTCCCGATTCACCTTAACCATGATGACCTTATGCCCGGCCATCGCAATCTCGCAGTTATAGAACTCGTCGTCGTCAAGTCCGGTCAATTCATAATTGGACAACTCCCGCCCGGAGAGTACACCGTAATGCGTGAGTACCTCGATGGGCGAAACGTTGGAACTCCACAGAGAAAGATTCCGCTGCGGGGAATCGGGAGCGCGACTGAGCCACTGGAGATTGAAGTCAACGTTGCTGTCGCAATCTTTCAACAAATCCAGCACGTTCTTCGTTATGTATGAGGGAAGCTTGGTCGCGTCCAAAAGCTGACGCCGCGTCCAGAGCGTCCTTGTAAAAACACAGGAACCGCGCTGCGTGTCAGGCGAATCAGGAGAATAGCAGAAATCGAACGGACTGACCGCACGAAAAGCGGGAAAGACCTCCGTGCTCATACGTGGCTTATGTCTGCCCCAAATAAGCTTCGGTGCTCGTACGATGTAAGGTCCGGTAAAAACAGCGAAGGGATAAACCGTAAAATACTGAAGAAAATCATTCAACGCCCGATTGAAACCGCCCTCGGCACATTGGTCCTCGATGAGGTACATCATGGCCGTGGCCGATCTCTCGGCCTTTTCCTGCTCTTTGCGCGCCTGCATCCGCTTCAATTGCTGAATGCCTGCAATCATACTCGGGCCGTCCATATACTGCCCGGAAAAGAACTCACGCTTGAGCTCATCAAGGACCGCATCCTGCGCATCAGGAGACAACGTTGGACGCGGCGTAGGCCGGATGACCCACGGCAGCTCGGAACTCCCTCCAATAAGGGAATCACGCAGATACGCCATCGCCGTGCCGGTCTTCAAAGCCGTCATGTTGATAACGGCATCGACGCCCAAAGTAGCAGCCACTTCCTTGTCCGCGCAGGAAAGCACACCATTCTGCTGTTGCCAGCATTCTTCGAGCACCATGCGCAGGCTCTTACCATTCACCTGTTCGCTGGACTGCCACGAGACGGCACCGTTGAAACGACGCAAAACTTCCCGCGCCAACGGATCTTCAGCCTTGGCCGGAATATCTTCAATCTCTTGCAACCACTTGATGCTATCGTTGCTTTCGTCGCTCATGATGCCGCCTAAAGAATTTTGCTGAGGACTCTACGCTTGCTCTGAATACTTTCAGATAGCCGTTGCACTTGCCTTGAATCAGTCCTCTGTCCTTGGTTTATAAGTAAAGCCGCGTATTGTAAAGCATCATGGACGTGGGAAACCTCATTTTTCTCGGGCGACGGCGTATAAGCTTCTCCCGCCGACCCGGACGCCCGAAGCTTCCTATAACGATATTCATGTTGAAAGCCTTTAACCAACAGCTTGCATGTCGGATTCACAAGCAACCCACCGGTATCTACATTCAACATATGCTCCACGACCTGAATACGCAATTTGGGGCTGTTCGATATCTCCGTCACCGCAACAATACCCAATTCCTCGAGCCTGCGCTTCGGCGTGATCGCCTGCCACGAATCACGAGTATTGCTCGGGTCAATGGCCGCTACGACTTCATTGGTCGAGTACTTGGTGCGCAGAAGCGGTACAAGCATCCCATAGAGGAAATTCTCAAGCCCTTCGCCGTCGGCGTAAAGCTCGTCAAGCACGCACCACTTGCCATTTTGATTCTGCAAGATGACGGCGGCCGGATGAATGCCGGACTGGTCCATGCCGATGATGACATTATGGAATGCCAGCGGCTGTATCTCGACGTCCGCCACATGTTTGCCCGTACGAAAATCAGGATAGACAGGCTTGCCATCAATGATGGGCACGTCCAACATGCAATATAGATTATCGACGACGTCCGTCCGCCCCTGCTTGAGCCATGACCGAATCTGGTTGTCGTAATACCGCATCCCACGAGACTCGGCTGGGAAGTCTTCAGGATCGCCCGGTTCCTTCGAACCGAGATTACGAAGATTCTCCGCATTCGGATTCATCTCGTATCGAGTTCCGTTCTCATCGGAAATCTTGAACGCGGCTGGAGGCTGCCGGAAAAGCTTCCAATTGTCCTCCGGATTGTTCATGTACTCATAAAGCCACGACCCCGATTCCGGCATATTGAAATCCATGATAACGCCGCCCCACGAGATGCCGCCCATATCCGCAGGAGGAAAACGCCCGACACGAGCAAGGACGAACGACATGACTTCCGGGCAGATACTCGTCGCTTCGTTAATCCATGCGAATGTCCAGTTCAACGACCGGACGCGGGGCTCGTCCTGCGGCGTGCGCAACGCGAGAAGCTGGAGCTCCAGATTGACCGTGGTACCGTCAGCTAAAGGAAACCGATAGACGCCCATCATGGGCGACCCGGCCATGTTGATATCGCCGTATCCCTGCGGCATGACTTCAACAAGCGACCGCCGCGTGGTTGAGAGCAGTTCCGGATACGTCGAACGGACGATGCCCGCCCGTGAATACCGTACGCCATCAGGCGCTGGAGCCTGCGCGCAGGCGTAAGTCAGAACATCCACAGCGCAACAGCAGGACTTGCCGGAACCAAAAGGCCCGCACAGCATCTTCACTTTGGCGTCGCACTCGTGGAATTCTTTCCCCGTAGGGGACATGACATAGTTAAACATCCGTGGCCCCCTCCACTACCTTGAGGTGGTCGAGCTTCGGATTACTGAGGCCCTGCGGCACGGGAAGATTCACACCAACGTTTGTCTGCACATTGACCGTGGCTTCCTTGCCTTCATTCATCAACCCGCTCGACTTCAGCAAAAGTTCAAGAAGTTTCAATGCTTCCTTCGCCTCTATCGCACCGCTGATGGCTTGCGTATAAAGATGCTCGGAAAGCGCTTGCGCGAGCGTCTGCGAACGATAAACATGCGCCGCCTTGTTGCCGAGCGCACGCATGTCCTGCATGGCCGTCTTGACCATGACCTGAAATTTGGGAGTAGTCAAAAGCCGACAAAGCGTCGGCTCATCTATATCGTAAGCAGAAAAAATCTGCGAAAGGTCTGTAATGGGAGAACTCGGCGCATTCATAATCGCCAAGTCCTGTGCCAAGGAAGGCCACCGCGCAGGCGACAACGAATTCTGCATAGCTGCCTCCTTACTGCTGCGGCTCAGAATCGTCCGCCTCGCTCGCCAGTACGATGGTAAGAAGCTGCGCACACAGCGTCTCAAGTACGGATACCGGGACATGCTGCCCCCGAACTACCGAAGCCGCCCAAGGCATCGCGCCTTTCACGGCAACAGAGAGCAGTTCGGGGGCAGTCTGAAACTGGCGGTCGTATTGCTTGGCCCTTTTCAACAGACGCTTCGTTACGTCGAATTCCGTTTCAGTCGACCAACTCATGATTCATTCCCCTCCGAAGCTTGTTCCGGCTCGGTGGCCGCACAGAGAAGGTCATGCCCCCATGTGCGATCCACAATTTCATCCTGCTTCTTGCTCTCTTCGTACGCCTGCCCAATCAGTAAATTGAACAGCGTCTGCGCCCGGCTGCCTTCAGTTCCAAAAACAGGCTCGGCCACATAGTAGAGAAGCTCCGCAGGCTTGATCTGTGCAAGGCCGGCAATCGGCTGCGGATAAATACGTACCCCCAACAACATCCTGTCCATCGCCACCACACCCCCATTCTGGGGCTGCGCCGGAATGACGATATTCAATGTCGCCAGATAGAAGGGGTTATCCTGCCCCGACAGCTTCACGGCATCACACGTATACCGTATGACTTTCGAATGGCTGAGGTCCGGCTTCACCATCACAGGATTCGCCGGGTCGTATATGAGACGCCACTTCATGTTCTCAAACACGAGCTCGGATGGGAAAATCTGTCTGTATTCAGAGGCCATAGCATACGCTCCTTATGCTCAGGCTTACTTTTCGGCGCAGAACATCATGACTGCCGCCAGAGTATGCGTCGCTTCCTTCAGGAAATGCTCCACACTCTCCGCCTTTTCAATAGCAGTCATGAACTCTTTACCTTCCATGCGGATGATGTCCGCAATCTTGCCTTCCTTGAGATACTTATCCCATGTCTTGGGAGGATTTTCGACGACTTCGGCAGCATCGAGGATAAGTTCGGGCATGATGCGTTCGGCCCCGGCGACGACTTCTTCAAGTCCTTTGTCGCGTTTGGAACCACCCTTGCCCATACGTTCAAGCTGCTCGCTGAGCCGCTTGATTTCGTGCTTGAGATGCTCGACCGTTTCATCTTGGCGTCCGCCGCCTTCGTGAGCACGCAAATACCCAAGCTGACGAGGTTCATTGCGTCCTTCATCATCGACGAACCGCATGGTGTCTTCGGGGGAATACCCGCCGCTACGCATGAAATTGCGGCCTTCGCCTCGACTCTCGTACTGAGATTCGTTGCGGGGTTCTCCCCGCCGCGACTCATCCCGGCTACCTCCTCCGCCGCCATTCTTGCCCCGTGAAATCACAAGACTGATAGGCATGTGCTTCTCCTTGGAGAGAGGATTTAGGCAGCTGCGCCACCAGAGGAGGACGAGGTACGGTCACGAAGAGCGGCGAGAATGAGCGCGGTCTGGCCCTGCATTTCATTGCGGGTCTGCTGCGCATTGCCCGCGGCAAGAGCGGTATTGAACTGGAAGGCTTCAAGCTGAGCGATCTTGGCATCCTTGGCCGCAGATTCACGGAGAAGCTGTTCGCGGTCAAGCTGGCTGATAAGCGCGCGGGTCTTGTCCTGTTCGTCACGGATGGTGGCACGAGTGGCGCACCCTTCAGCAAGAATGACTTCGCGGGTCTGGCATCCCTGACGCTCGATGTTCGCATTGGTCGTGCAGCAGCAGTCTTTCTGGGAACTCACGATATCGAAGGTGTTCCTCATACCCTGCATCTCGGCAGCGTGAGAAGCATTGAGCTGAGCGATCGTGTTGTCCTTCTGCTGAATCTGGCCGTTCAGACCGGTCGTCAGAACAGCCGCTTCCGTCCGGCACTGGCCCTGCGACAGCTGGCTGCCGAGGTTCGCAATCTCGGTGGCGATGCCGCCAAATCCCTGACAAATCCCCTGCCCGATCTGCTGCGTCTGGATAAGCTGGTCACGGCCGATGCCGTTGACGTCGGTGCGCATGGTGGTCAGGGTGCCCATAATGAACTGGTCGTTGTTGTTGCAGCAACCGCCACCGCCATTCCCGCAGCACCCGTTATTATTTCCACGCCCCCAAGCGGCACCGGCGGCACCACCGATAGCGGCACCAATAAAATCGCCCCACCGATTGTTGCCGTTATCGCCACTGTTCAGCGAATAAGCAACCGGAAGACCTTCCATAACTGGAAACTCCTATTTATAGGTTATTGAATATATACGCAGGTAGCAAACAATGATCGATTTACGGGTGCTGTACCATAGCCGCCAAATTCACATCGCCTTCCACCTTCGTACCATCAGTCATTGTGAGCGTCAGCTTGATTACCCACGGGTCGGCGGTCGTATTGGTTCCGGTCAACGTGCCGGAAAGGGACTCCACCGTGGGAGGCAACGCCACTTCCGCAAGGGGGGACTCTATAGGCGCGCCGCTGTCCATCGTGGCCGTGGTCTTGGCCGTCAGGTACTTGACACCTTCCCGGTCCTCGAGGGCAAGCGTATCAGAGACCGCCGCCAGCGTACGCGGCATAGGTACCTGAACCTTCTCGGCCGTGGCCACAATCTTGGTGCCGTCGCTCTGCGTTACTTCCGCCTCGACCTGCATACTCGTGACCGCAGGACCGCTATCAGGCGTCTCCGTCGTAAATACCGGAGTCGTCTTGACCGCCGTCACCACCACGTCGTCAGGAAGCTGTACTTCAGCCGCCGTAGCATTGACAACGGACGTGTCCGCAAGCGTCGATGCGGAATCAACCTTGAGGAACCGATGGCCTTCCTTCTCGGCAATCGTCGGCGTCGTGGTGTACGACTTAAGCACCGGGACACGAACTTCAGAAGCGAGCTTTTCTTCGCGGCCGATGATTTCCACCGAGCTCTTGTCATCGTCCCACCGCGTCTTCAGCGTCGCAGTCAGCTCGTGCTCGGCATTCACGCCGAGGAAGAGGTCAGTTTCATCCGGCTTGATATAAAGCTCGGCTTCGTTCGTATCAGCATCGACGACGATATTGCCTACGGCATCAGCCGCTTCGCTGAGATTGAATCTGACAATGGGGGGCGTGCCAGCACCCGCATCCCTTTCTACCGCCGTAAAAGGACCGGAGAAACGGAACGTATCCACGACCTGACCATCGAAACCATTCAGCACCATGTCCGCAGCGGCAAGCGTTTCGGCGACGGAGGCGGCAGTAAATTCGAGCTTCGACCCAAGCGTCGGGCAAGCCCGCTCATCAGGGTCAGGGACAAGCCCAAGAATCTTCTGCTCAGGGTCAAGATTGACCGCCACCGCACGCACTTCCGTCCCGTCATGGGTAAAGTGCTTGGTGAGCGTGATGCCTTCGCAGACCGCCACCTCGAACTGCTTGCCGAGGCTCTCGGGGTCCTCGGTAACCACAAGACCCGGCCCGGCAAGATCGGTGAATCCGGCCTGCAAGCATCCTGCGTCGTCGAAGGAAAGCCCCGAATCACGCGGTGCAAGCTTCACATTGACCGCCATGTCGTGAATCTCAATGCCCTTACCGGACGTGTACACATCCTTCAGGGACGACATGTCCACGTAGGTGTTCACGACCGTGCCGTCCGACTTGCGGAAGGCGAAGTGCAGATACCGGCCTTCAGGCTGCCCGACGGGATTATCCTCAAGCGTCACGCTCTCCAAAATGGAGGTCGCCGTCGGAATGGACACGGTCGCAACGGGAGCGTTGTGCGTGTCCAAAAGGTCCAGCCGACCCGAAAGCGCGTCGTAGCGCAGCCCGAGCTTGAGCATGAGCTTGTTGGCGTTGCTGAGGACGATGAGATTGTCCGGCAGGCACCTGTCTCCACGGTCAATGATGGAAGCCGGAAGCACGATAAGCCGCCCGGAGTCGTCGACCGTGATGCAGTTTGCGGCATTGGCCGAGGAAACGGTAGACGCCGTCACCTTGAGCTTGTTTGCCGCGTCGGAAGCAATCATGTTCCCGGCATCGGGCGACACGACGTCCGCATAGAGCAGAAGAGCGCTGTCGTCTGCGCGGTCTTTGGTGATGAGATTTCCCGCCTGCTCAGAAACGATAGGCGGAATCTTCGGCAACAGACAAGGATTCAGAAGAATCTTCCCGTCCGCACCTGTGGTGAGAGGGTTGCCCGCCGTGTCGGACAGGATATCCGGACCGGAGATGTAAAAGCCGCCGTCGTTGCCATAGCGGAGATAGTTGTCCTCGTCGGTGGAAAGCTCACGCGGCTTCACCGCAAGCTTCTTATCCGTACCGAGCTCAAGAATACTGTCTCCGTCCGCCGAAACGACGTCGGAAAGCCGCAACATCAACGCACCGTCACCGCCAAGCTTCAGCGCGTTGTCCGCGTCGCCCGAAAGCGCATCGGCAGCGACAGCCGAAAGGCCCTTCTCGACATCGTTCTTGAGCAGCGGCTTGCCCTGCACAGACGAGTCGACCGGGATGAGCGAGGGCTTCAACGTGTCCCCGTCACCCGCTGGCCGATGGCTGTCGTTTTTGTAGACCAAAGGATTGATTTTCGCCATTCTGTAAAGATCCTCACATTCGCCCGTTCGTTGAATTCATTACCACGCGGCTGATGTAGAGTCAACCATGCAGCACCGTAACCATTACTTATTCAACTCAGTATAGACTTCAGGCCAATCGTACACCAAGCGTTCGACTGCCTGTATGTACGCCGCGCTCAACTGGCGCAGCGATACCGCCCGAACCACATTATCCGCCATGACCCATTGCACCACAGTGGAATCCGGCTTGGCATCCAACTGCGCCGCGAAAAGGACCGCGTTCATGCGGTAGATGGAATCAAGAGAGGCATTGAATACGAGCCCATCGATTTCCACAACCGCAGAAGACACCGACAATGCGCGACGTTCCTTGGCGCGCCGTAACTTCGCGGCGACGACGGCTTCCTCCGGCAGGCTCTCCAGAACATACGTCTGGACATAACGCCCGTCGGCAAAAACTATCTCCCCCTCTGCAACACGCTGTTCATCGACATCGAAACCATAAGGACGCTCGCCCTCATGCAGGAGCCACCAATCACCGATTTTACCAGTTCCGTCAGGTACGGACATATTCAGCAAAACGGTCAAATCACGTTTACTGACGATCTCTTTCGTCAAAGGATTAAAATATCTCATACCCCGGCTCCCTGCCTGTTATGTGTTGCGCGCTCGTCACGAGCACAACCGCAGGCGGAAACCTTGCACGATGATTACAGCATCGTGTGGGGCCGTGGTCCGGCGTATCGCCGCCGGGCCGGTGGGGGAGGCTCCAATCTCCCCCGCCTCTGCCTGAAAAGATTATAACGGGTTACGCTTCCGGGGTCACGCGCCGCAATTCCGGCGGCGACTGCCTCCCCTCCCTCTCGCTCTCATAACTGCTTTTGCAGTGTTCCCTCTGCCAAAAGAACAGCCCGTCCACGAGCTTGCGGGGCCATGCCCTCACCCCGTCCCGCGCCCAACGGTAACAACGGCTGCTCAATGTTTCGTCCGGCCAGCCGCCCGCCAACGCGTTGACGAGCTGGTCGAAGGCTACAAGAACCTTCTTCCCGTAGGTCATGCGCCCGCCTCCACGCCCGGCATGAAGATGTTGACGGTGATGCCCTGCACCTCTTCCAGCGTCGTACAGGCATCAAGCCGATCCTCCAGCGCCTGCCGCTGTCCGATGATGGAGCCGGACGCCACGGCGAAGGCGTCGGCCTTCACGAGCACGCGTCGCGCCAGTTCATCCAGCGGGACGCCCCGAGCCTGCGCCAGCGCGGAAAGAAGCGGCGTTGAAGCCGTAGAATCGGCGGTATAGGCGCGTGCCTCCGACTCTTGCTTATCAAAAGTTGTCAGCTCACGCTCCGGATACGTCGGCGTCAGCGACTCCAGCATGTGCTGGCATTCCGCGTTGATTTCGGAGAGCTTCGCGGCCTTGGCCTCGTCGAGCGTCGGTACGGGCGGGACGTAGGGCTGCTCCTCGGTCACGCATTCGGGGTGTGCTTCGGCGTAGGCGAACACGGCGTCCCATTCCTCCGCGAATTCGGCGGCGTAGGGATAGACGTGGTAGGGCATACCGTTCTTTGTGATAACATAAGAATCGTCAGCGGTCCGGTGGATGATTTGTCCGTAATCCATATTCATATCCTTCTAAGCAACCCTAATTGCCATAAATACACCATTTCTAGTCTGTACAGCAGAGCCTCCAGCGACATCAGATACCTCACCATCGCCGTTTCTTGAAATAATGCACCTCCAAGTTCCTCCGGCTGGGAGCACTGAACCATTAGTGCCAACGCGAACGTTAGGAGTGTACAGGCAGAAGTTAGCTGCACCAGCAGAGAGAACTCCGGGACTACAAGGCACCATGTCAGATCCGCCCGCCGGCAAACACCACACGTATAAGGGGGATTGCCCATACGGAGTGCTTCCCCACTTTGTGTTTCCCCAACCACTAACAAAGAGAGTTTCAGAAGCGTTAGCTACTTGCGCGCGGTCTGCAAGCGCAGCTTGTGGAGCCTTTATTGCTCCCCCCGCTGTTGTTACGATGTTTCCTAGGTAAGTGCTGTCAGCCTGCGCCTTGAGCCCACTAGCGTCAGTAGCCCAACCTATGTAGACCTTATTATTTCCCTGCCCCGTGCCGCCACCTTGCTGTATCGGCGTAAACCCAAGTTTCGGCTGTTTGCTGTTCGCCAAGTTGTAAGCTGTCTTCACCGCAGTGGCGGACGCCGCCGTCGTCGAATCCGCCAGACTCACGCTGTCCGAAATCTTCGTGAGCGCGGGCTTATACTTCCCGCCTCCGGTCAAAAAGCTTTCCTGCTGCCCGGCGCGTGCGGGCGGAACAAGGCCGCTTGTCCCGGCGGTCGATGCCGTCGCGCCCTCATACTCAGGTACGGAGATGATGCCGTTGGTGACGCAAATGCCGTCACCAACTTTGTTTCCTGAAAGCAACTGTTGCCAAGCGGTCCATGTCGTTCCTGTCGGATCTAGAATAGTCCTCCACGTAACCGCGCTACCGGATATCATGATCTGAAAGATGCGCCCATTCTCTCCCAAAGTACCAGCTACAATAAGAGAACCGATGGAAGCTCCGGAGATATTGAGAGGCAAAGAAGGACCGTTAGTGGGATTCCCCGTTATTCTATAGTTTCCCGGAGTTGTAAGCGTATTAAAGTCCAGATTTGGCATCTCTTTAGCATCTCCAATCTGTCCCCGTCCACTGGCCATATCATTTTCATTCCCGCCAATTGCGACATCCGTAACCAACGACCATTTTCCGTCACCATGCAGGAACTTGTTCTGATCGCCCGCAGCAGGCGCAGGAACAAACCCCGCAGCGCCGGCCGCAGATGCGGTAGCGCCGACGAAAGGCTCGCCCGTGTCACCCTTGGGGCCTGCCGGACCCACGGGACCCTGAGGGCCTGCCGGACCCACGGGACCCTGCTCGCCCGTGTCGCCCTTCTCGCCCTTCTCGCCCTTCTCACCCTGCGGACCCTGCTCGCCCGTGTCACCCTTGGGGCCTGCCGGACCCACGGGACCCGTATTGCCTGCCGGACCCACGGGACCCTGCTCGCCCGTGTCGCCCTTCT
>OJKY01000180.1_pt1 | contig 60766 bp, 38 predicted proteins | sample 1596571 | NCBI WGS metagenome assembly OJKY01 (sample SAMEA4350170, study PRJEB24818) | metagenome | biome: human; feature: gut; material: faeces | place: Denmark | collected 2013-09 | reverse complement strand
TGTTCCGCGTCTATGCTTCGAAAGACAACCTCCCGGCGGCCTACTCGCCCCGGAACGTTCCGTATCGTCCGAAAAAACATTTCACGATATCAACGAAAGGGATCAAAGAGGGCGATTTCACGATGATCTACGGATTCCCGGGCAACACGCAGGAGTATATCCTTTCCGACGCCGTGGCCTACATCGCCGAACGTTCCGATCCGGCCAAGATCGCTATCCGCACGGGGCGCCTCGACATCATCACCAAAGCGCAGGAGTCCGACCCCGCGCTGCGCATCCACTATGCCGCCAAACACGCCTCGATCGCCAACGCCTGGAAAAAATGGCAGGGCGAAGCGCTGGGCATCAACCGCCGCGGGACCGTCGCAGCAAAATTCGATTACGAGACGCAATTCGGACTCTGGTCCGTGGAGCACCCCGAATACGCCGTAGTGATGGGCCTGCGCGCCGAATACGGCCGTATCATGGATGCCTATTTCGCTTACGAGATCACCCGCGAAACGCTCTCGACGCTGCCGGCAGCCTATACCCCCAAAGAACGCGCCGAGGAGTGTTTCGCACGGCGCAAGCCCACCGAGCGGGCGCTCTGGCGCCAGGCATTCCGCGAATACGGCCGTTGCCCGCAAATCTACCGCATACCCTCCTTCGCCGAAGGCATAACCCGCTACAAATCGCCGGAAGCCCATGCCGACGCCCTTTTCGAGGCCATCTGGGAAGGCACCGACAGCGTGGCCATGCAACCTGCCGCCCGACTGCGCGAGGAGACCAAACGCATGCTCGACCACATCTCGTGGATGCTGGGAACCAAGTCGCTGCGCAACCTCAACAGCAAAATTCTCAACGAACTCTACACCATCTATATTAAAGGTCTGCGCGAATGGGACCGCGAGCGGGCCTTCTACCCCGACGCCAACCTGACGCTCCGCGTGGCCTACGGCTCCGTGGCCGGATACGAGTACGCCGACGGAGAGTACCACAAGCCGCAGACGACGCTCGACGGCATCATCGCCAAGGACAACCCCGAGATTTACGACTACGACATTCCGCAGTCGCTGCGCGACCTCTACGCGTCGAAAAACTACGGCCGCTGGGGCACGGTGATCGACGGCCGCAAGACCGTACCGGTCTGCTTCCTGGCGACGAACCACACCACGGGCGGCAATTCGGGATCGCCGGTGCTGAACGCCGAAGGAGAACTCATCGGCATCAACTTCGACCGCACGTGGCGTTCGACGATGAGCGACATCGACTACGACCCTGCGATCTGCCGCAACATCGCCGTAGACATCCGCTACGTGCTGTTCGTCATGGACCGTGTCGGCGGAGCGGGCTACCTGCTCAAGGAGATGAAGCTCAAATAAAGCGTTCCGGGACCGCCGCAGAATGGTCCGGACGGTCCCGATGCAAATTTTATCGTTTTTCGCGCAAAAATTTTGCGAATCGCAAAATAGTGTCTATATTTGCACTCCCGAAAGTTGATTCGGGAGTGCAATGCCCAGGTGGTGAAATTGGTAGACACGCTACTTTGAGGGGGTAGTGAACAATTACGTTCGTGCAAGTTCGAGTCTTGTCCTGGGCACTGAAGGACGCTGGTAATCAGCGTCCTTTTTTCTTTTACAGGATAAACAAGGCTTTTTGCGTGATGGGCTTGATCCCTTCAAAGTAGCTCGGAGTGACGAGTGGACCAGAAACTGTCGGGCACAAGGTCACGGACTTGTGTCCGGGCGCCGAAGGCTATAATTCTCAACGGCAATTTTCGCCGCAGGAAGGCTGGGACCGTGTTTGGCCGCGACTGTAAAGTAGTCGCGGCCAAACAGGGCGGACCGGAGATTTCTTTATCCTGCTTTCTTTGGCTCTACCGTGTAAAAAATGGGTTGACAGCCCTGCCCGAGCCGTGGGACGCCCGCACAGACCATTCGCACAACCACCTGATGCTCGGCCACCTGCAGGAGTGGTTCTACGCACAGGTCGGAGGGGAGGGGTATTCAGCGCGACCCCACGGCCGCGGCCTACAAACGTTTCGTCGTGAAACCTGCCGGACGGATCAGCGCACGGGAAACTCCGTGATACGCAGCGTCGTACAGCCGTAGGGAATCAACTCGATCCACTCCTCTTCGGGCGACATGTACATCCGCTGCGAGGAGACGAAGGCGATCGGTCCCGCCGATCCGCCATACAACGCCCAGTCACCCAGGCGGTTGGCCCGCGTGCGGATCTTCACTGGAGAGCCGTCCAGAGTCCAGGGATAGGGCACCATTTCGCCATCGTCCTCCACCACGAAACTTTCGGCGACCGCTTCGGGCCGGACGTTCGCTTTCGGAAGGCAGAAATTCCACGGGGAATCCGAGGTCACCTCGTAATAATAAGGGCCGTAAAGAGCTTGTTTCCCGGGTTCCATCTCACGACGCTCCCACTTCTCGTCCATACGCAGGGCGTAGACCAGCGGACCGCGCTCGACGACGGCCGCCTCGTCGTACCAGCGACGCACGGCGACGCACGCCGGGAAAGTCACGTTCAGACAGTCGCCCGAACGCCACGCGCGTTCCACGACCACGATCCCTTCGCCCACGTTGCGGAATGCGACCTTTTCACCGTTGAGCGTGATCCCGGGTTCGGCGCACCAGCCGGGGATGCGCAGGTGAAGCGGGAATGCCGCCGTCGCCCGCTTCCCGGCCCCGGGCAGCGTCACACGGAACGCGATCCGCTCGCGGAAGGGATAGTCGGTGCGCTCCTCGATGGCGACTTTCATGCCGCCTGCCGTGGTCTCGACCGTCGAAGGGGCGTAGACCAAGGCGGCCAGGCCCCCGTCGCGGGTCGCATACCAAAGATTCTGCACCAGCTTGGGCCACCCCTGGTGCAGGTTCGACGTGCAGCACGGATAACCCGTACAGAGGCCGAAAACGATGTCCGTGTCCTCGTGGGGCGTCGAGAAGGGACGCACCTTGCGCGTGACCTCCACCTGGTTGATCTGCTGGTAATACTGCCGGGCGTCCTGCGCATCGGTCGTCTGGGTCGGCAGGGCGTTGTAGGCTACGCGTTCGAGATAGTCGCCCCACTCGCGGCCTCCCGTGATCTGGAGAATCTGCTCCAGCGAAAACATCATTTCGACGGCCGTGCAGAGTTCCGACCCGAGTGTCGGATCGCCGAAGCGGAGCTTCTCGTCACCGGCCCAGAGACCCGTCGGAAGCCCGATCGTATGGCGCATCTTCTCCACGGCGCGGCCCACCGCCGCAAGATGACGCGAATCGCCGCTCTGCTGCCAGTAAACCGCCGGTTCCTTGAACCCCTGTCCCAGATCGACGCAGTGGAGGCTGTAAGGGCGGCTCAAGTGGTCGCCGTGCAGGAAAGCCCCCGTCCAGTCGAACGTCTGTTTATGGATCAGCTCGCCCAGTTCGAGCAGGTATTTCTCTCCGGTGAGGTTGTAGAGCCAGTAAACCACCGCGAGGTTGTCGCCGCCGCGCTGGCGCCCCCATTTGGTCCAGTTGTCGAGCGGCGTTCGGGGCAGCTGCGCCAGCTGGTAGCGGAAATAGCGGTCCATGAAATCCAGTACGCGCCGGTCGCCGGTCGCCGAATGGTATTGCTGCAACACCTTGAGAACCACCATGCGGGGCCACCAGTCGCGGGCCTTGTCTCGTTGCAGCCCCGGTTCGGCGAGGCGGTCGGTCACGGGACCGAAATTCCCGTCGGCCGTCTGCGAGGCCAGCGCCCACTCGACCCACGGTTTCACCTTGGCGATCAGCCGTTCGTCTTCGAGGATGTAGGCCAGCGGCAGCAGGCCGTCGATCCAGTAGGGACCGCGTTCCCACACATCGCCGTCACCGCCCAGCCAGCCGTTGCGCGGCCCCATGACCTGCGGGTAGAGCGAATCGAGGTGTCCGGTCATGCCGTCGCGCATCCGCACGAGCTGCTCGCCGAGCCAGCCCGCGGGCTTTACGGCACCGATCGGCAGTTCGGCATAGGGCCGCGGCTGGAGCGGCGCGCGGTTGAACCGCATGTCGGGCTGGGCGGAGACCGCCGCTGCGGCCGCAAGGGCACATAAAGTCAGGATAAATCGAATCGGTTTCATCGTGTTGCCGTCTATGCGTGTGATCTCTTCGACACGAAGAGCGCCAGGATGAACGAGAGCGCCGAAGCCGCGATCCAGAAGATGATCGCCGTATCGAAATCGTAGGTCGTAACGCCGTCCGTGACCGTCTTGCCCGAATTGATGAGCCATCCGCTGACAATGTCCTGCAACCCGGCGCCGACGTAGCTGGCCATACCCACGATGCCGAGGGCCGCACCCGTGGCTTCGCGCGGCACGATGTCGATGGCCATGAGTCCGCCGAGGAAGCAGATCAGCACCCCGATCGCCATGCCGAATAACACCATGCTCAACAGATTGACGAACATGCCGTCGCCCGAATAGAGGAACAGGCACAGGGCGACGGTGTTCAGCACGCCGAAGCCGAATGCCAGCACATTGCGGCGGCCGTGGAACAGCGTGTCGGACAACCAGCCCGAGAAGATCGTCCCGACGATGCCCAACAGGGCGTTGACCGAGATGACCTGCGTGGCCGTGGCCAGCGTATATCCCTTGACCTCCTGGAGGAACAGCACGCCCCAGCCGTTGATGGCGTAGCGCGAGACGTACATGAAGGCACTCGACAGGGCCAGCACCCAGACGAAGGGATTGCGGATCACCGAACGCTGCAACTGGGCCGTAGAGCCATGATCGTGGCTCTGCTCGGGCGACTCCTCGCCGGTCAGCACCTCGATCGGGGGCAGGCCCTTCGATTCGGGGGTGTCGTGCAGCAGGAAGACGATCACCAGCACGCCCAGCACCCCGGCCACCGACGAGCCGACGAATCCCCACTGCCAGCCGAAGATACCGACGACGGCCCCGACGAAAAGGAACGAAAGGAACTCGCCGAGGTTGTGGCTGGCGCTGAAGAATCCGTAGTACGTGCCGCGCTTGCTCAACGGATACCAGCGCGAAAGGGCGATGATCGCCGGGGGTGCGCCCATCGACTGCGACCAGCCGTTGACGCCCCACATCACAGCGAAGGCCACGAAGAGCGTCATGTTGCCCGCCATGCCCCCGCCGTTGGCGAAGCCCAGCGCGCCGACCAGCAGGTTGGCGACGGCCGAGACGCACAGTCCCGCGGCCATGAAACGCTTGATGTTGCTGTGGTCGGAGAGGAATCCGTTGACGAATTTGCCGATGGCGTAGGCGAACAGCAGCGCCGAGCCGATGACGCCCAACTGCGTGGCGTCGAGCGCCCCGCTCTCGAGGATCGGCTTCTTGACCACGTTGAGGCTCGTGCGGCAGACGTAGTAGAGGCTGTAACCGACCGTGCCGGCGATGAAGCTCTGGAAACGGAGCTTTTTGTAGAGTTTCATGCGCGCCGCGTCGTCACCCGTGAAGGGCGCCGAAGGTTCGCTTTTGCGAAAAAAGGAAAACAAGTTCATTATCAGTTCGGAAATAGTTTCAGGTTCTAAAATTCGGTCATTCGGAAAAGGCCAGCTGGACCTTCACCGGGAAATGGTCGGACGGCGTGCGGGCGCGGAACGGCTTCGTGCTGCCCGCGGGTTCCTCCGAACGGTAGGTATCCGTGAGGATGCCGTAGCGCAGCACCCGGAAGCCGGGCGTCACGAAGACGTAGTCGATGTGGCGGAAGGTCTTGCGGTCGGGGTCGAAGCCGTTCTCCGTGCCGGTCCAGGCGTATTTGATCTCCGCCAGGTCGAACGTGTCGTACAACAGTCCCGAGCCGCGGAGCACGGCGTAACTCTCGCTCGTCTCGCCGACGTTGAAATCGCCCGTGAGCACGGCCCGCTCGCCGCGGCACATGGTCTTGATCTTATCGAGGACCAGGCGGCAGCTCTCGGCCTGCGCACGCTCGCCCTTGTGGTCGGTGTGCAGGGTGAAGAACCAGAAGCGTTCCTCGGTTTCGCGGTCGAGGAAACGGCCCCAGCAGCAGATGCGAACGTACTTGGCGTCCCAGCCCCTGTTCGGACGCGCGGTGTCCTCGGCGAGCCAGAAATGGCCCGAGTCGAGCAGTTCGAAGCGGTCGCGCTTGTAGAAGACGACCGAGTATTCGCCCGCCTCGGCGCCGTCGTCGCGGCCCACGCCCGTGTAGCCGTAGCCGGGCAGCGCCCCTAAAAGGTCCTCCAGCTGGCTGTGGAACACCTCCTGCGCCCCGAAAATATCGAAGTCGTGGAAGCGGACGAGCGACGCGATCACCGGCAGCCGCCGCTGCCAGCCGTTGCCCTTCGTTTCGTCGCCCGCGTTGAGCTGGCGGATGTTGTAGGTTCCCGTCGAAAGGGTCTGCGCAGCGGCGGGGAGCACCGTCGCGGCTGCAACGGCGCAAAAGAGAATAAAAAGTTTCTTCATATCGTTTTTCAGTTTGTCGTTCGTTTCACTCCGAATCCGGCCAGTAGCCCTTGAACTGCGGCGAGCGGCGGAACCAGCGTATCGAAATCGAAATGTGTTTTTCGACCGTGCGCTGCGCAATGTGCAGCGTCTCGGCGATCTCCCGGTTGGTAAGCCCGTCGATGCGGCTCATGCGGAAGATGCGCGCGGTCTGGGGCGGGAGTCGGTCGCACAGGGCCAGCACCTCCTCGACGAGCAGCGTGGCCAGCGGCGAGTCGTTGGGGGCGTCGAGGAAGTCACGCATGGCGAGCGTCTCCCACGCCCGGGTCTCCTGCAATCTGTTGAGGTCGATGCTGTTGTAAAGGATCTTGTTCTGCCGCAGCCAGTTTAGGCACTCGTTGTGAGCCATCGAGAAAAGGTAGGCCGGGACCTTGGACCGGTCGAGGCAGGGCCGCCGCTTGAGGAACTTGTAAAAAATCTCCTGGATGATGTCGTCCGCAAGGTCCCCGCGGCCCGTCACGCCGTTGACATAGGCGCACAACCGCGGATAAAGAGCCGTAAACACCTCTTTTACCTCCCGTTCGGTATATCCGAAATATGTGGTTCCGGAATAAAACATCCAATCTTACAGGTTCCGTCCCGCCGGACTTCCGGCTAAAGGCCGGGTCCGGAGCGGTTTACGGCGACAGCATCCAAAATCATACCTTACCAGCTTACGCGTTCCACATAAGTCGTCCCGAAACGGTCGGTCACGCGAACCTCGCCCGCCTTCACGCCCGGCTCCGGCCTGATCCGGAACATGTGGAACGACTTGGCCGGCTGACAGTATTTGCGGGTGGTCTTGTCGGTCACCGTGGCATAGAGGTCCACGTAATCGGGGTCGAACTCCTCGCATGGCTCCATTTCGCCCGCCTTGACGCCGTCGACCCACCATTCGACAGGCCCCCAGGCATCGTCCCAGGTCCAGACGTTGGCCAGCACGTAGTCGCTTCCGGTCCGCACGGGCGAATAGAGGCGCATCTGGTGGTTGCGATCCTTGCCGCAGGAGTGGTAATACCACGACACATCGCCGCCGTCGACATCGACGATCATGTAGCCCTGGGGCGTGCCGTCGTTGTTGAGGTGCTTGTTCAGACGCAACGAACCGGTCGAACGTGTGACGGTAACGGCCGTCAGGTTGTCAATCTTCATCTGCTCCGAACGGTTGTAGTTGTAGATATATGTGTGGTGGTTGTGCCCGGCCCACGAATAGACATTCTTGAACTTGAGCAGTTCGTCGCGGTAAACCGGGTAGTTCTTGTTGCGGGTCGAGAAGCTGCTGTGCTTCTTGAACATCTGCGAATGGGCGCAGATCATAATCGTCTTGTCCTTCGGCACGTAGCTCAAATCCTGCCTGAGCCAGTGGGCGATCTCGTCGCTCAGGCCCAGTTCGTAGGACTTCGTGGCGTCGTCGCGCCCGTAGAGGATGTTGTCCACGAAGACGTAATGCATGTCGCCGATGTTGGCCGAATAGCAGGTCGGACCCAGGTACATTTCGAAATAGACCGTTCCCAGCGAGTCGCTCAGGATCGTCGTCTGGTCGTGGTCGTGGTTGCCGATGACGTTGAAGGTCGTCGTGTTCACCCGCCCGGTGTTGTCGATATAAGCGTTGTAGACGTTCATGTCGTTGTAAACCAGGTCGCCGAGGTTGATGCCGTAGCACGGGGTGGTGATTGTACTGCGCATGCGGATCATGTCGGGAATGACCACCGACCGGTAGGCCTCGGCCGATCCGTCGACGCCGTAGTTCTTGATCTGGGGATCGCCCTGCACCAGCAGCGTGTGGTGCACGGCGGGAACCAGGCGGGGTTCGAGCACGAAATCGGCCTTCACCTCCTCCTGGAAGCGGTCGATGCGCCTGAAGAACTGCGGACAGCCGTGGCGCGCCGGGATTTCGTACTCGGCCGGAACCGACACGAATACGAAGCGGCGCAGTTCGAGGTCGCTCGTCAGCGCATAGCGCCCGTCGGCGTCGGTCTGCGTACAGTTGAGCCCGTCGCTCACCACGACGCCCCCGATGGGCAGTCCGCCGGTCGAGGTCACACGGCCCGTCACATTCGGAGCCTGGGCATAGGCGGCGCAGCAGAGAACCGTCGCCCAGGCATATGAGATCAAACGTTTCATAGCTTCACTTTTTTAGTTGTTTCCGTCCCAGTAATAGCAACTCGCACGGTCCACGACCGCCTTGTTCTTCACGACGTTGCGCCCGGTGATGAACTGGTCGAAGTTTTCGGGCGCAGCCTTCGGGGCCGCATCGCGCCCCTGCGCCGCCGTGCCCACGCCTCCGCCGACGCCGCACGACGCGACGCGGTCGCTCCCGGTGCGGCCTTCGCCGAGGATCGACCCGGCCAGTCCGAACATGCCCTTGACCACGCCGCCGTTGCGGCAGGACTCGATGCGGGAGTTCCCGCCGTTCCACGTCGTCGCAGCGATGCCGCCCGCCTGGCCTTTCGACCCGGCCAGCACGTCGCCCCGGTTGGTGCATCCCCGGACGGAGCCGTTGTCGAACGCCGCGACGATGCCGCCCAGCAGCGCCCCGGCCCCTTCGACAGCACCGAGGTTCTCGTTGCCGTCGAAATCGCAGTAGCTGGCGAACCCGCAGATGCCGGCCGCCCGCCCCGACTCGGAGCGCACCCGGCCCGTGTTCACGCAGTCGCACACGTCGGCGCTCACCGCCTCATTGCCGTTGACGAAACCGACGATGCCGGCCGCCTGGATGCCCCGCGCGCTGTTGCGCGTGTTCTCGCCCAGCCCGCAGGAGACATCACCCTCGTTGCGGCAGTCGCGGACCGAAGCGGCGTAGACGGCGTCCTTCTTGGCGTAGATGTCGCCCACGATGCCCGCGGCCGTCGAACGGCGGTCGACGCTCGTGCCGTCGAAGCGGACGGCGCCCTTGTTGCGGCAGTGGGAAACGACGACGGGACGCCCCGACAGCCCGACGATGCCTCCGACCGAAGCCTGATAGGTGCTCACCGAGGTCACGGGCGCGAAATTGCCGCAGTCGCCGACGGTCAGCGACTCGTGGGCCGATCCGCAGATGCCGGCCGTGAGGCTGTACGCATGGCCGCGCGTGGTGACCGAGCCGAAATTGTCGCAGCACATCACGTCGCCCTTGGCCATGCCGCAGATGCCGCCCGCCATCTCCTGACAATAGCGGTCGCTGCCCTCCTCGACGCCGCGCGCCGCGGAGACGATCTCCCCGCGGTTGATGCAGAACTTGGTCTTCACGCGCATGTTGTAGCCCACGATGCCGCCGATGTGGGAGACGATGAACGCGCCCGAATAGCCGACACGCCCGGTGTTCTCGCAATAAGCCACGAAAGCCCCCGGCAGCGAACGCCCGAGGCTTCCGCCCAGCACGCCGCCCAGGTACATCCGCGGCTCGGCCGCCGGGGCCAGCGACGGGCAGCTGCCCGAAGAGGAGATGTCGCCACCGTTCTTGCAGCGGATGACGACGTATTTGTTCATGCCGCAGACGCCGCCCACGTAGTTGTCGCGGAGCGACCGCGCCGAGCGGTGCGCAATCGAACCGTAATTCTCGCAGCGTTCCAGAGTGCCGTGGTTCACGTCGGCAACAAAGCCCACATAGAGCGCGTCGTCGCCATCGTCCGACACCTTCATCGAACAGCTCGCCGCAATCACGAGGTTGCGCACGACGCTGCCCTCGGCGACGAGCCGGAACAGTCCGCCGTCGGTCTTCCAGTTGAGGATCGCGTGGCCTTCGCCGTCGAAGACGCCTTCGAAATTCCCGATCCGCGCAAACCGCTTTACCTTACCCATGTCGATGTCGGCTTTCAGGTGCACTTCGCCGCGCTCGTCCTGCCAGGCGGCGATGTCGCCGCCCGCATTGACGGCCTCGGCAAAGGCCGCGAGTTCCGCGGCGGAGGAGATGCCGCCCGCCGCAGCCGCCAAAGTTACCGCCACGGCAAGAAGAGTCAATAACAATTTCTTCATAATCCGGTTAAATTTTCAGGTTCGTTACCATGTTACGGTGGTCGTATAGTGTTCGCCGAAACGGTCGGTCGTCTCGACAGTCGCCCGATCCGCCCCCGCCGTGGGCAGGATGCGGAACATGTGCGAGGTCCGGAAAGGCTCGAACGTCGCCGTGGTCTGGACCGAGTTGTAATGGTCGGCCATCCGGACGAAAGCCCCGTCGCAGACGGTCACGCGCTTCATTTCGGCGCCGCTTTTGCCGCTGTCCGTATAGCGGACGGCACCCCAGCGGGCGTCGTGGTTCCAGACATTGGCGTAGACGTATCCGTCGCTGTACCAGGCGCCGGGGGCGTAAACCCGGATCTGGTGGCTGCGGTCCAGCCCCGAAGGTACGTCATTTTCATAAGAATAAGGCTTATAGTACCAACTGACCGTCTCCCCGTCGACCTCCACGACCATATAGCCCCGCGGCGTTCCGTCGCTCGACATGCTCTCGTTGAGCCACAGCGCCCCGGTCGACCGGGCCAGGATGTGCGATTCGACGTTGGGGAACTTCGCCGCCGTCTCCTCGGCCGAATAGGCATAGTTGAAGTTGATGTGCGAATGGCCTGCCCAGGAGTGCACGCAGCGGTACTGCGCCAGGCGCGAGGCGTAGTCCGGCCCGTACCTGTCCCGGTCGGCAGGTTCGGAATCGGGCTTGCGGAACATCGAACTGTGGGCGCAGAGCATGACGGTCCTGTTCTTGTCGACGTACTTCAGGTCGTTGCACAGCCAGCTGTACGCCTCGTCCGAAAGCCCGTCGCTGTAAGCCCCGACGCTGTTCGGATCGAGCGTGTTGTTCTTCATGACGATGTTGTCGAGAAAAATGAAGTGCAATTCGCCCAGCTCGACCGAATAGCAGGTCGGGCCGAGGTACTCCTCGAACTTCTTCACCGCCTCGCGGTCGGTCGCCACGTTCTGCACATGGTCGTGGTTGCCGATGACGCTGAACACCGGGAAATCGAAATCCGCAATCCCGGCGCAATAGGTCGGATAGAGCGACATGTCGTTATGAACCAGATCGCCCAGCGCAATGCCGTAAACGGGGCGGTCGGTGATCGACGCGGCCGTCTCCCGAAGGTCGCGGCACATGTCCTCGTACATGTCGATCGAATGGAACGCGAAATTGTCGTAGCGCGCGCCGCGCGGACGGATCTGCGGGTCGGCCGTCATCAGGACCGTGTAGCGCGAAGCGGCCTTCCGGCGTGCCTGCAACGTGAAGTCGGCCCGGAATTCGGTCGCCCCTTCCGGAATGCGCCGCCAGAACTGCGGAATGCCGTTCTTCACGGGGATTTCGTATGCCGCGGGAATGGTCACCTGCACGAAGCGCCGTTTCGAAAGGTCGCTTCCGAGCGCATAGTTCCCCGACCCGTCGGTCAGGGTCGTCAGCAGTCCGTCGCTCACGACCACGCCTTCGACAGGCAGGCCCCGCTGGTCGACGACCGTTCCGGTGACGGTCGCATTCCCGCCGTTCGGACCGGTTCCGCCCGGCGCGTCGTTACCGCCGCAGGCGGTCAGCAACCACCCGACAAAGAGTGCAAATAGTATTTTCCGAGCCATTCGTCGCATTGTTTTAAAAAAACGGGAACGGAACGGAGGCTTCCGCCCCGTTCCCGACCAACTAACCAACCGTTTATTTTCCGTCCCAAAGAGTGTTCCCCGAGCCGGTGAAGTTCGTATCGCTGCAAATGTTTCCGAGTTTCATCTCGAAGGTATGGGCGTCGTCCGCGCCCTTGAGCTGTCCGCCGAACCCGCAGGTTTCGATCACGGTCCCCTTCGCCGAGACACCGGCGATGCCGCCGCTGGTCAGGACCTTGTACTCGGGTTTAGCCGTGCTGCCGTAAATCTTGGGATAGACGACCCCGTAATGCTTGCTGCCGCGGACCGCGGAGTTCTCGCCGAGGTCCCCGACGATGCCGCCGACCTTGACCGTCACCGCATCGCCCGCACCGTCGGCAAACACCAGCGCCTTGTTCAGACAGCCCTCGATCTGCGCGTTGAGCACCTGCCCCGCGACACCGCCCGTAACGCCGTTGCGGTTGGAAGTCGGGAAGCTGCTCGTGTTCGTACAGTCCCTGATCCCGACGCCGTCGGCATAGGCCACCACGCCGCCGCCGATACCGCGGTAAATCGGAATCAGGCCCGAGTTGGAACACGACGAGATGACGTTGGGTTCGCCCAGCGTAGAGGCCGCACCCACGATGCCGCCCGTGCAGTTCGTCCGTTTGGTGCTTTCCGCGGCATCGAAGTCGATGTTGTTGTTATAATAGTCGTTGTTGACCTCGCCGCTGTTGGTGCAACCGGAAACCGAGGCTGCCGACTCATAGATGTAGCCGACGATACCGCCCACATAGGCGGGCATGCCGTTGCTGCGGACCGTCGTGCGCTCCTGCTTGACGAGGGCCAGATTCTTCGACCCGGCGACCGACGCTTCCGCATAGGTCTTGCCGATTTCACCGAGCAGGCCGGAGATACCGCCCAAACAGCGGACCTTCCAGGCGATGGTTCCTCCCGAAGCGGGGCTGGCCGACACCGTGACGGCCCCCGAGTTGACCGTATTGGAGACCTTGCCGAGCTGATGCCCGACCACACCGCCCAGGGCGATGATGTCCTCGGTACTATATTCCATCTGCTCGATCGTGACGGCGCCCGAGTTGGTCGTGTCGCCGTTGCCGGTGACCGTTCCGTCGATGCGCAGCTGGCCCGCGATGCCGCCGACATAGGCGTAACGGGGACCGAAATACTTTTCCTTGAGTGCGCCGTTGGTTCCGCCGGGGTTGCCGGGAACCGAGACCGCAGCCACATTGACCACGTCGGACACGGCTCCGTCGGCCGAACCGACGATGCCGCCCATGATGACGAACTTGCAGATCGCCGCGGCGGTCAGGTCGCCCCGGTTCTTCGAGCCGGTGAGCGCACCGACCGACTTGCCGGCCACGCCGCCCGCATAGACATAGCGGCAGGCGTCGCCCAGGCGGTTGGCTGCGATCGAAAGGGGTTGTTTGTTGGTGCATCCCGTCACGGAGCTGTCGGCCCAGCCGACGATGCCGCCCGTGTAGCTCATGTAGCCGGCCGTAATCTGCAGGGCGATCGTCTTGCCGCCCTCGGTGGTGCAGTTCTCGACCGCGCCGCCGGCATAGCCGACCACGCCGCCCGTGTAGATGCCCGCCGTGTTGGCCTTGGGCGTTGCGCCCGAGGAGGAGATGCCGCCCTCGTTGGTGCATCCCGTCACGACGGACCCGGCCTCCGTTTCGGCCACCACGCCGCCGACCGAGATCTTGTTGCCGACGACATTGCCGCTCAGGGTGACGAACGCCGTATTGACGCAGTTCTCCACACGCCCGGTCGCACCGACGAGGCCCGCAACACCGGCCACGCCGCACGCACCGTTCACCGTAGCGGCGGCATCCAGCGTCACGGCCGCCATGTTGCGGCAGTTTTTGAGCGTTCCGTTGCAGACACCGGCGAACGCCGCCGCATAAACGTCCTTCGCAACATTTTTCACCGTGACTTTCGACGTGGCGTCGATCGTCAGATCGCGAATTTCCGACCCCTCGGCCAGGTGGCCGAAGAAGGGCTGCGCCGCGTTCCAGTTCAGAATCAGATGCCCGTTGCCGGCAACGACGCCGTCGAACGGACGCTCCGCCGTACCGATGGCCGTCCATTCGACCCCCTTCATATCGACGTCGCCCAGCACTTCGACGGTCCTGCCGCCCTCGCCCGACGTCCAGTCGGAAATGTCGCCCCCGGCGTTGAACGCTTCGGCGAACATTTTCAGGCCTGCGCCCGAAACGATGCCGCCCGCGGGATAGAACGCCTGTTTGACAGTCGGCAGTGCGGTTTTCGCCGCGATGTCCTTGATCGAGAACTCGATCTCGCCTTCGCGCTCGGTCTTCGTATCGCTGGGGTTCTCCGCAACGGAGAAGGTATAGGTCGTCCGTTCGCCGTCCGGCTCCGCCGCATAGGTCACCCATGCCGGGCAGGTCACGCCGACGACGGTTTCGGACGGAGCCACCACGTCGAACGTGATTTCACCCTTCGCCGCGAGGTCGAGCCTGTTGTCGGCATCGAACGGCACGCCGGTTCCGAACTGGTAAACGGCGTAGTCGGTGCTGTAACCGTGTCCGTCGGTCGGCTCGATGGTCAGCGTGCCGTAACGGCCCGCAGCGCCCGTATTGGCGTCGCAGCGGATGCGGAGCGTTGAGGTGGTCATGCCTTCGGCATCGGGTTCCGAAGTGCTGACGACCTCGGCGTGAATCCACTCCGAATCGACCGGCTGCCACTTCGAGAGGGTCCGGACCTCCACTTCGATGGCCTCGGTATCGTCGGGAGCCACCACGGAATAGACCTTGTCGAGAATGAAGATGTTGCCCGACTGGTCGACGGTCATACGGCAGGTGAAAGCGCCCGCCGAAAGGGTCACCACGGCGTCACGCGACTTGAAGTCCTCGTTGGCGGTCACCTCGACGGTGAATTCGCCGCTGCCCACGTGGCTCGTCTCTTCGTCGACGACGCACCATTCGCTGTCGGAGGTCACCGTCCAGTGCACGCTCTCCACGTTGAGCGCTACGGCCACGGTTTTGATCTGGCTCGAACTGGTCATGCCCCGGGCAGCGTCCCACGCCGGGGTCAGCACGACCTCCAGTTTACCGGGATACGCCGACGTTCCTTCGTCGGACGAACAGGCTGCGAAAACGGCCGTCGCCGCCGCCAATATCAGAAAAATGAATCTTTTCATATCGTTGGTCTCCTTTTATTTGCGTTTGTCGGTGTGGTCGGCCCACCAAACGTTCGTAGTCATGTTATTCGTGCCTCCGAGCCAGCCGTTCACCGCCTCGAAATAGTGGGTTTTGTTGCGGAACTCCTCGTCCGAGGGGTAGCGCAGGCGCGTGGGCAGGATGCCGTCGTTGGCGGCCAGCGCCTTGACGGGCATCTCGGGATAGCCCGTGCGGCGGTAATCGCACCACGATTCGATACCGACCAGGTAGTTCGAAATCCACTTCTGGGTCATGATCCGTTCGAGGACCTCCTCGCCGTCGAGGGCGTCGAGCGACACCCTGGAGTTGGCGAGGAACGACGTCAGGTCCGCCGACGCGTCGTCGGTCCACTCGCAGACAGCCTCGGAAACGGCCTTCACGTAGTACTCCTTCGGGGTCCCGGGAATCCAGCCGCGGTAGGCGGCCTCGGCCCAGATGAAATAGAGTTCCGAGTAGTTCATCAGCGCGAAATGGTCGCGGTCCTGGATCACGTTGCGCCGGTAGTGGCCCGCCGTGTCGTAGTAGCCCATCAGCTCGTTGTAGGTCACCTGCGTCGGCACGCCCACGAGTTTGTCGAAATAGAAATTCACGCGCGGGTCCTTCAGCCCGACCGACGAGTCGTACATCTCGTCCATCAGCCGTTCGCAGATCATGTTGGCGTTCCAGAGTCCTGCGCGGACGTTGTGGAACGGCGTGTACTGCGCGTTGACGTTGGCATCGAACTTCACGTTGGCGGCGTCCGCACGGCTCTCGAAGACGGGATAGACCGACGGGTAGGAGAAAATCTCGTTGAGTTTCGACACGGCGTCGAGGCGCTCGCCCGTCCGGTCGCTCTCGTCCTTGAGCGCGGCGCGCATCAGCAGGCGGACGTACAGCGAATTGCCGAACTTGCGCCACCGGGCGACCTTCCCGTCGTACATGTAATCCTCCAGAGCGTCGAAATCCTTGCCTTCGGCCAGCAGTTCGTTGGCCAGTTCGAGTTTTTCGAACATATCGCGGTAGATCTCCTTCTGGCTGTCGTAGGCCGGGTAGAACTTGCCTTCGGTATACCCTTTGCCGGCCTCGAAATAAGGCGCGTCGCCGAAGGCGTCGGTGATGTGCGAAAGGGTCAGCACCTTGAGGATGCAGGCGATGGCCAGGCCTGTCCGGTCGTTGTCCTTCTCGGCCTGCACGCGCATGGTCTCGGCATTGCCCGCCCAGCGGTAGATGTTCTGCCAGAAGTAGTTGATGATCGAGTTGTTGAAACGGTAGTTGTAGATGCGCTCCGCCTGCGTCTGCGCCTGCACGGTGTACTGCATGAGCTGCGAGTTGACGTCGAATGAACGTTCCAGCAGCGCATATTCGAGACCGAAGGTGATCGGCTGCACGTAGCTCGTGGCATTGGTGGTCTGCAGCGCATTCTTGTTCACGTTCATCTCGTCGAAATTGTCGCAGCCCGACAGGGCGAGCGCGCCGAACGAGAAGAGTGCTGTCAGTTTTATAATCGTGTTTTTCATTTTTCGGTTCCTCCAGGGTTAGAAAGTGATCTTGATACTGCCGCCGATGGCGCGGGTTCCGGGCATCTGGGCGATTTCGAAGCCGGGAACGACCGACGAACCGCGCATGAAGGCGCCTTCGGGGTCCCAGCCCGGGAATTCGGACCAGCAGAAGAGGTCGCGTCCGTAGACCGACAGCACGAGACCCTTGATGAAACCGGTCCTGGCCAGCAGTTTCTTCGGGAATTCGTAGTCGAGGCGCAGTTCGCGCAGTTTGAGGAACTGCGTGCTGACGAAGTTCTGCTCGGCGTTCTGGAACGCGTAGGCCAGGCCGTAGTACTCGGTGATGTCGGCCGTCTTGTGCGTGTTCTTCACGTAGTTACCGTCGGGTAGCAGGTTGACGCCGTCGAGCACCAGTCCGTCATAACGTCCCGGAAGCGAGATCGTACCCTTACCGCGCGAACCCAGCAGGGCGTTGGAGTAAGAGTAAACGTGCCCGCCGAACTGTCCGTCGAAAGCCACCGAAAGGGTCAGGCCGTTCCACTTGACGCTCGTGCCGAAGCCGCCCTTCCAGTCGGGCATGCACTCGCCGATGCGCTGCAAGTCGTCGGAATACTGCGGGTAGCCGTTCTCGTCGATCACCAGTTGTCCGCTGACGTCGGTCAGCGAACCGTCCTTGCCGACGATGAACGAACCCTCCGGGGCGCGTTTGTAGCCCAGGCCGTACATCGTCGAGAGCGACTGACCCTCGTAAGCCGTCATGTAGGCGTGCGACGAGTAGGAAGCCACGATCCACGAATCGACGCCGTCGCCCAGTTCGAGCACGCGGTTGCGGTTGAGCGCCCAGTTGGCGTAGGCTTTCCACTGCACCTTCTTGGTCTTCACGAGCGTGCCGTTGACCGAAACCTCCCAGCCCCAGTTGCGGATGCGGCCCGTGTTGCTGTAACGGCTCGCAACGCCCGAAGCCTGGCTCACGGGCATGCTCACGATCTGGTTCTTCGACTCGCTGTCGTAGTAGGCGACGTCGAGGTTCAGGCGGCTGCGGAACAGCCGGATGTCGGCGCCCACCTCCCACGAGCTGACGATCTCGGGCTTGAGGTTGAGGTCGGCCGCGGTGCGGGGAATCTGGAAATTGCCGGCGAAATCCGACGCCGTGAGGTAGTTCGACGTACGGTAGGGCTTCGTGTCGTTACCCACCTGCGCGAAGCTGCCGCGCAGTTTCACCAGATTGACGATGTCGCGCGCCATGCCGAAGTCGATCAGCTCGTTCAGCAGCACGCTGGCCGAAACCGACGGATAGAAATAGGAATTGTTGCTGCTGGGCAGCGTCGACGACCAGTCGTTGCGGCCCGTGATGTCGAGGTATACGGCGTCGCGCCACGAGAGCGAGACCAGTCCGTAGATGCTGTTGGTCTGACGCTCGTAGGAGTAATTGTTCGTCTTGATGCGGTTGACCGAGTTGGCCAGCGAATAGACGCCCGGCTGCTTGAGCTGCTCGGCGGTCTTGTCGGTCTGCACGAACGAGCGGTTGATGATGCTTCCGCCCAGGTTGGCCGTGATGTTGAAGCCCGCGCCGAGCTTGCGGTCGTACTTCAGCAGGAAGTCGGTTGAGAGTTGCAGCGAGGTGAGTTCCTGCTCGCTGTACATGCCGTATTTCTGCGAATAGGAACTTTTCGGATGGCGGACCGTGCGCAGGTCGCGCGAGAAGTCGAGACCGCCGCGGAGCATCAGGTCGAGGCCCTTGTAAAGATGGAGGTTCAGCGCCGTGTTGCCGTACATGCGGTCGCGGTCGAGCGTGTTGATCTGCTCGTAGGCCACGAAATAGGGGTTGTTCTTCCCGCCCGAAAGGTCGGAGTCCTGCTGGATGCCCTCCTGCCCAGGATACCAGTATTGCCTGGCCCAGTTCATGTCGATGTTGGGCGACATGCACCACAGCGAATACATGATCGAACTGGAACCGTAACCCATCACGGGCAGGTTGTCGTCGTCCTTGCGGTAGTAGGTCAGCGAGGTATCCATCGAGAGCCACTTGTTGACCTTGTTGTTGCTCTTGAGCGAAATCGACTGCTTGGACCACGGCGAATTGGGGACGATCGACTCGCTGCGGTAGTCGGTCACCGAGAAACGGATCGAGTTGTTCTTGTTGATCTTGCCCGAAACCGAGAGCGTGTTGGTCGCCGTCCATCCGTTCTGGAAAAAATTCTTGAACCAGTTGCCGTAGCTGACGAACGGCGTCTTGATACGCGCACCATTCTCGTCGACGCCGATGCCGCGATTCACGTCGAAATACTGGTAATAGAGCGTCCCGTCCATCTTGGGGCCCCACGACGACACGTCGAGTGTGCTCGTGCCCTCGCCATCGACCGGGTCGCCGTAGTGGAAACCGTCGGTTCCCTTCGACGAACCCTGTCCGTAGACGTACTGGAAGTCGGGCGAGGAGTTGATCTGGTCGACGACGAAATTCGAGGTGAAGGTCACCGACACCGATCCGTCCTGCCCTTCGCCGGACTTCGTCGTGATGATGATGGCGCCGTTGGCGGCCTCCGAACCGTAGAGGGCGGTCGCCGCGGGGCCTTTCAGCACCGTGATGTTCTCGATGTCCTCGGGGTTGACGTCGCCCGTACCGTTGCCGTAGTCGATCGAATAGGCGCCCGACTCGCCTCCGGCGGCCGAGGTGTTGAACATCGGCACGCCGTCGATCACGAACAGCGCCCCGTTGTTGTTGAGGTCGATCGACGACTCGCCGCGCAGCGTCACGCGCATCGAACCGCCGCCGCCCGTGTTGGCTTTGGCCACGGAGAGGCCCGCCACCTGGCCCGAAAGGCCCGACATCCAGTTGGACGACGAGGCCGACGACGAGAAGACGTCGCCCTTGACCTTCGTGGCGGCATAACCCAGCGATTTCTCCTCACGCTTCATACCCAGCGCCGTCACGACCACGTCGTCGATGGCCTGCGCCGTGCTGACCAGGGCCACGTCGATCGTCGTCTTGCTGCCGACGTAGACATCCTGCGTCTTGAAGCCCAGGAAGCTGAACGACAGCTGGTCGTTGGGGCGCGCCTTGATGCGGTATGAACCGTCGCTTTCGGTGACGGCTCCCACGAGCGAACCCTTGACGATCACGCTGACGCCCGCGACGGGCTGTCGGGCATCGTCCCGGACGACGCCCTGAACCAGCGCCGGAGCGGCCGGGGAGGCGCTACCCTGCTGCCGGGGGGGGGAGACCGGACGGTCCACACCGGCGGCCTGCCCGCCGACATCCGAAGCAGTCCCGGCCTCCTGCGCCTGCGCGGCGGATTTGTCGGCGTTCCTGCGTTTGATCAGAATCTTATCCTCCCGGAACTCATAGGTGAGGTCGCTCCCAGCGAAAATCTTCGCCAGCACGTCGGGAACCGGGGCCTGCTTCACGGAGAGTGTCACCGGAGCGGCCTTGCCCACCAACTCGTTGTTGAAGAAGAACGTGTAGTAGGTCTGGGCCTCGATCTTCTTCAGGACCGAAGCCAACGAGGCTCTCTCGACGGTAAGCGTTACGGTCGAAGCGGGTTTCTCCCCGGCTTCGGAGGCGCGGGCGGCGCCCGCAACCGCCAGAGACATCGCTGCAAGTCCGCACGCCAGCCAGCGTCGCAGCATCGTACAGCAACCTTCGAATTTGTTAAAATTGCTCATTCATTCAATCGTTTAGGTAGTTTGATAATCCGTCTGTTATTTTCGTTTCGCCCGGGAGAGGAAATACTCCCCGTCGATGTTGGTGATGGAAAGCTTCACCGGCGAGGTCGCGGAGATCATCCGCAGGGCCTCCGGCAGCGTCTCCCGGTCCACCATGCCCGTATATTGCAGGTTGGCGATCTCGTCGTGAATGTTGATCTTCACCTGGTAATAGCGCGAAAGTTTGTTGGCCACGTCCTTGAGCGGATGTCCCGAGAAAACCAGCCGCCCCTCGATCCAGCCGATCGAATCGTCGACACGCACCTCCCGCTTGGAGATCGTGTTGGTCGAAGCGTCGATCTGCAGCTCCTCGTTGGGATCGAGGATGATGACGTCCTTCCGGACCTGCGCCTGCAAGCACCCCGTATGAAGCGTCACCACGGCGAAATTCTCCCGGGCATAGGACTGGAGGTTGAACGACGTTCCCAACACCGTATAGTTGTTGTTGGCGCTGTGGATGATGAACGGACAGTTTTTGTCGGGCGAAATGGTGAAAAACGCCTCGCCGTCGAACTCGATCTCGCGCGTTGCCTTCCCGAATCCCGGGTCCACGGTGAGCGTCGCCTCGGAATTCATGCAGACCTTCGATCCGTCGGGCAGCACGATGTCGAGTTTCTCGCCGCGCGCCGTGCGGTATTCCAGAGGCTGTGCGGCGCTGATCTCCGTCCCGGTCCCGGCTTCGGGCGCGACATCGGGGGTGCGCTGCCAGAACCACGCGGCGCAAACGCCCGCCGCAACCACGGCGGCGGCCGCCACATAGCGCAGGAAGGGCCTCCGGCGCGGCCCGGCAACCTCGGGAACCGCGAACAGAATCCTGTTGCGGGCGGCGAAACGCGCCCATTCCCGCTCCGCCCTGGCCGACGCAGGCAGTTCCCGTCCGGCGAGACACTCCCTGAAATAAGCCCGGTTTTCATCCGACTCCTCCAGCCATTCCGCCAGCATACCGGCCTCCTCCTTGTTCAAAGCGTTGCTCCGGTACGAATCGATCAGTCTGTCTATCTCTTTCCGCATATCATTTACACAAAACAGATTTTCCTCTTTGCTTTCACCCGGTAGACACGCCGTTTCCGAATACCGACCCCCGCCGTGCGATTTTTTTTTGCGCAGTCGGAGCGGCCCTGGGATTGGGTTTTGTGCGAAATTTGCCGTATCTTGCCGAAAATTGAGAACCATGACACAGCAACTCCGATTCATACCTTTCAGATCGCGCTCGGACAAGGGCTGGGCCGAGGCATGGGCGCTTTACGAGGCCTCCTTCCCCGACTGCGAACGCTGGGACGGCACGGGTTACGACCGTGCCTTCGGCGACCCGCATTTCGAGGCCGACGGCATCTGGCGCGGCGACGAGTTCATCGGCATCCTCTTCCACTGGAACGCCGGGGATTACCACTATGTCGAGCACCTGGCCGTCTCGCCCCGACTGCGGGGACAGAACATGGGATCGAAAGCCCTCGCGGCTTTTTGCGAAGGGCGGCGCGTCATCTTGGAGATCGACCCGCCGGAGGATGAAATCTCGGTCCGCCGCCAGCATTTCTACCAGCGGCTGGGCTTCGTCACCAATCCCTACGAGTACGTCCACCCCTCGTTCCGGCGGCCGTTCCACCCTCATCGGCTGGTGCTGATGAGCTACCCCGAGGTCCTTACATACGAAGAAGCCCGCGGTTTCGCGGACTTCATTCGGGAACGGGTGCTTCGCTACTCCGAGCACGAAAACCCGGCGCTGCCGAAGCTGTAAAGCGGCCGCTACAACATGCCGACCACGTATTTCGTGACGAAGTAACCGCCCGCCACCAGCCAGACGTAGAGCAGGCCGGCCAGCACGAAAGGCCTGGCCCCCGCCTGCCTGAATTTGTCGAGGCTCGTTTCGGTCCCCAGCGCCGTCATGGCCATCGTCAGCAGGAAGGTATCGACATACTCGATGGCCCCGTTGAGCGGAATTTCCCGGACCGTCTCCACCCCGCAAAGGTATTGCAGCAGCGAATTGAAGCCGATGACCCCGATGAACCCGAAGGCGAACCACGGCACGGTGATCCTGCTTTTTTCCGCCTCGCCCCCGGACCTTTTCCGGCGGCCCGCCAGCACGAAACCCATGATCACGAGCACGGGCGCGAGCAGCATGACGCGGATCATCTTGGTGATGGTGGCCGTTCCGGCGATCCCCAGCGCATCGGTGGGGTCCATCGCATTGCCCGCCCCGGCCACATGGGCCACCTCGTGCAGCGTACTGCCCGTGTAGACGGCCACTTCCGTGTCGGTCATCCCGTCGAGCATGCCCGTGCGGTACATGACCGGATAGAGGAACATCGAGAGGGTTCCGAAAATGACGACCGTGGAGACGGCGATGGCGGTTTTGTACCCCTCGCACTTCACCACCGGCTCGGCCCCCAGTACGGCCGCCGCGCCGCAGATGGCGCTGCCCGTCGAGGTCATCAGCGCCGTGTCGCGGTCGATCTTCAGCAGGCGGCCCAGCAGGACGCCCCCCAGGATGGTGACCGTCACGACGATCAGGTCCACGACGACGGCCGGCACGCCCACAGCCGCCACCTGGGCCAGCGTCAGGCGGAACCCGTAAAGGATGATGCCCCAGCGCAGCACCTGCTTGGTACAGAATTTTATGCCGGGAACCCACGTCTCGGGCAGCCGGTTGCGCAGACTGTTGGCATAGAGCATGCCCAGCACGATGCCGACGATCAGGGGGCTGAACGAGAGCCGTTTGACAATGGGAACTTCGGCGATGTAAAACGCCGCGAACGAAAACAGGGCGATCAGGAGAATTCCGTGCAGGGTGTTCGCCCTGTTACCTTTTTCCAGCATATCCTTGCAGTTTTAATAACGACCGATAACTTTTGCTTTATTTCGACGGCAAAGGTCGCATCTTTTATCGGGATACGGAACAAGATTTGGTTATCCGGGATAACCTGAAGTTATGACACGGGGATAAGCAGCCGGGGTCCGGCGGTCAGAAATCCGCCCGGGCGAAGTCGATGAACCGCCGCGCCAGACGCGCGGGTTCGGCCTCGGCATGCACGAAAGCGAAATCGCGGGAGAGCGTCAGCCCCTCGATGTCGACGATCCGCAGCTCGCCGCTGCGCAGGCAATCCACCACCGAAATCACCGACACGATGGCCATGGCGTCGCTGTTGCGGACGAAGGCCTTGATCCCCTCGGTCGTGCCGAGGCGCATCGCCACGTCGAGCTGCGAAAGACGAATGCCCTTGGCCGCAAGGGCGGCGGCGATCACTTCGAGCGTCCCCGAACCGCTTTCGCGCAGCACCAGCGGGATGTGCGAAAGCTCCTCGGGGGTCACCGTCTCCCGGCAGGCGTATTTCCCGCCCGGACGGGCCACCAGCACCAGTTCGTCGGGCCTGAAAAGCGTGTAGTGCAGCCCCTGCCGGCGGGTGAGGCTCTCGACCAGCCCCAGGTCCACGGCGTGTTCGCCCAACGCCTGCTCGACCTCGGCGCTGTTGCCCGACGACATCGAGACCCGCACCCCGGGGAAGCGCGCCGTGAAGTGCGCCAGGATCGGCGGCAGCAAATACTGCGCAATGGTCGTGCTGGCCCCGAGACGAAGTTCGCCCCCGGCCTGGTCGGCGCAGAGGCTCATCTCGTATTCGAGGCGGCGGTAATCGTCGAGGAGCCGTTCGGCGGCCTCCAGCATCGTACGCCCCGCATCGGTCAGCTCCAGACGGCTGCCGCGGCGGGTGAAAAGCTGCACCTTATAACGGGATTCCAGCTCGCCGATGTGCTTGCTGACGGCGGGCTGCGAAATGTAGAGTTGTTCGGCGGTCCGGGTGAAACTCAACGTCCGGGCCGCGGCGATAAAGACCTTGAGGCGGAAATCGTCCATGACGGTCAGCCCAGATGGCCTTCGTCGGCGAACTCCCTCACCGAACGGATGTAGTGGTCGATGGTCTCCTGCATCGAGACGAACGACTTGCCCCCCGCGGCGTTCTTGTGGCCGCCGCCGCTGAAATATTTCCGGGCGAAGAGGTTGACGTCGACGTCGCCCCGCGAGCGCAGCGACACGCGGATGAACTTGCGGTGGGCGAGGAACATGGCCGACATCTTGACCTTCTTGATCGTAAGGGCGTAGTTGACGAACCCCTCGCTGTCGCCCTGCTGGAACTGGAATCGGCGCATCTCGTTCTCCAGCAAGGACATGTAGGCCACCGTCCCGTCCTGGATCACCTCCATCTTGCGGTTGATGGCGTAGCCGAACAGCCGCGCACGGCCTTCGGTATAGGCGTTGTAGACGCTGTTGTGAATGTCGGGGATCGAGATGCCCTTCTCGACCAGCACGGCCACGGCGCGAAACAGCTCCGGGGTGAGGAACGAGAAGGCGAAATTGCCCGTGTCGGTCATCATGCCCACGTAGAGCGACTCGGCCATGCGGCGTGTGATAGCCCCGGTGCCGCACATCGCCTCGACGATGCTGTAAACCAGAAAACACGTGCTCGACGAATCGGGATGCGAGAACATCAGGTCGAAACCCTCGTCGGGCGAGAGGTGATGGTCGATCAGCACGCGGCGGGCGGTGGTGTTGGCCTCGATGGTGTCGCTGAGGATTTCGAGCCGCGAAACGGCATTGAAATCGAGGCAGAAGATCATATCGGCCTCCGCGATGGCGCGCGCGGCGCGCCCTTCGGTGTCGGTTTTGAAGACCACGATTTCGTCGATACCGGGCATCCAGTCGAGGAAATAGGGGAATTTATTGGGAACGACACAGGTCACCGCATGTCCCATCGTACGCAGGACCTCGGCCCATGCGAGCGACGATCCGACGGCATCGCCGTCGGGGTTGGTATGTGAAACGATGACAATCCGCTGCCCGGGTCGGGCGAGCATCTCCCGCAGACGTTCGATATGTTCTTTCGATAGCTTCATTCGGTTTCCTCCGCTTTGGTGGATTTGACAAAGATACAAAAAAGCCGGGACGTTTCCAAAACCGAACCGTTTTGCGGTCCGGCAAAACGTCCCGGCTAATAAAAGTGTCGTTACGACACCCGAGATACAAAAACCGCGGGATACACCGACAGTCCTACCGGATATTCAGCAGCACGAGGTTGTCGAGCACGGTACGCTGGGCCGTACGCTGGAGATATTCGGCCTGCTCGGCCGGAAGTTCCGCGGTGAAGGCCGTCTGGTAGGGACGCTGGAGGATCGTCGTGAAAATGACGTTGGCCGCCAGATAGCTGCCCGGAACCGCGGGATGGTAGCAATCGGGCCGGTAGAGGATGCAGTCGGGCCGTTCGTGCCGCACCGTCCGCCACGCCATGCCCACCGGGGCGCACCATGCGCCGTTGTCGTAGGCCATTTCGAGGTAGCTGGTCTTCAGACGCTCCTGCATCCCCTCGTATCCGTTCGAAAGCGGGTATTCTTCCACAGGTATCCGGTGACCGTACTTGTGCCCCCAGGTCATGTAGAAGATCACCCGGGCGTCGGGCGACGCGGCATGCACCAGGCTGTCGAGCGTCCGGGCCGCGGGATAGACCTCGCGGGCCACCTGTCCGGTCGCCATCGCGGGAGCCGAGCTCTGCTCCTGCAGGACGACGTAATCCCAGCCGCCGTCGGCAATGGCCTGCAACAGCTTCTTGTTTTCCAGGTGCCCCGAGAAGCGTTCGCCGCTCTTGAGAAAGCGCGTGCAGGAGAGTTTTACCTTTTGGGTCGAGGCGATCTTCTGCACCATGCCGGGCAAATCGTTGCAATAGGAGAAACTGTTGCCGACCCACAGCACCCGCAGAGAATCCTGCGGCGTCCGGGCCATGCCGCCCAGGGGCAGCAGTATCAGCAAAAGACGGAAAGCGAGTCTTATCATTTCTTTGAGGTTTTAGGTTGTCGATGGTCGGCGGCGTATTTGCGGCACCACGTCGCAATGCCGCACTCGCCGCATTTCGGGGCCCGGGCCACGCAGACATAACGCCCGTGAAGGATCAGCCAGTGATGGGCGACGGGCAGCAGGTGGCCGGGAATATTCTTCTCAAGAGCCAGTTCGGTCTGGAGCGGCGTTTTCGAACGGGTCGTCAGCCCGATGCGCTCCGAGACCCGGAAAACGTGCGTGTCGACCGGCATCACCTCCTTCTGCCACAGCACGGCCCCCAGCACGTTGGCCGTCTTGCGGCCCACGCCGGGCAGGCGCTGCATCTGCTCCAGGTCGCTCGGGACTTCGCCGCCGAACTCCTCGCAGAGCATCCGGGCCATTCCCGCGAGGTTTCGGGCCTTGTTGTTGGGGTAGGAGATGCTCTTTATATACGGGTAAATCTCCTCGGCTGTGGCGCGGGCCATGTGGTACGGCGTGGGAAAGGCCTCGAACAGCGCCGGGGTGGTCATGTTGACCCGTTTGTCGGTGCACTGCGCCGAGAGGATCACCGCCACCAGCAGCTGATAGGGGTCCGTGTAGTGCAATTCGCTTTCGGCCACGGGCATGTGCTCCGAGAACCAGGCGATAATGCCGTCGTAACGCTCTTTTGTTGTCATAAACGCTATTTTTTACGTCGGAAAAGAATCTTTTTCACCAGCAGCCCCGCTCCTTCGGGGCAGAGCAGCAGGCGCGGGCAGGCCGCAACGTCGCGCCGCCAGCGCGCCACGTACTCCCCGACCGGACCTTCCCACGAAAGGACCCACAAAGCCACCGAACTGCGCCGCCGGAGAATGCGGAAACGGTTGCGGCCCGCACCGTAGCGGGCGTCGAACCAGAGGCTTATGTCCATCAGCGAGTCGCAGAAGGCGATCCGCTTCCGGTAAGCCGTGCTGTGGCTCACGCTGTCGGGCAGACGCCGGTGCACGGCCGTGATGTCGGGCATGTAACGGATCCGGCTGCACACCGAAAACCAGAGCCACATCGGAGCGTCGTCGGTCTTCCATTCGGGATGCTCTGCGGGGCGCACCTCGTCGTAATACCGTGCGATCAGCTCCCGGCGGGCCAGCGTCGCGCAGTTGGCGATCGTCAGGCTGCAAAGCAGACGGGCAAAATCGGTGTAATGGTCCGGGTGGTCGGGTTCCGTGCGGTCCGTGGCCTGCCAGTAGTTCGAGGCGCGCGTATAGCACATGCCGCATCCGGGGTCCGACTCCATCAAGTCGGCCTGTTTTTGCAGTTTCAGCGGATCGCACCACCAGTCGTCGCCGTCGAGGTAGGCCACGTATTTCCCGCGGCACGCCTCGAACGTCCGGCGGTAGTTCCGCCGCCAGCCGACGTTCTCCGGCGAGGTCACCAGCCGGATGCGGTCGGGGTATTTCGCCGCATATTCACGACATATCTCCGCCGTGCGGTCCGTGCCGCAATCCTCCCCCAGGACCAACTCCACGCCGAACGAGGTCTGCTGCGCCAGCACGCTTTCGATAGCCCGGGCGATATAGGGTTCGTGGTTGTAGGTGGTCATACAGACCGAAACCAGCGGAGAGGGGTTCGTCATGCCGTTCCGGTTTACAGTTTGGTAAGTTTCGCAAATTTTGCCAGCAGGGTCTTTTCGCCCGCATTGTCGAAGGCCACCACGAGTTTGTGGTCCGTGGCGAGGGTCTCGATGCGCTGCACGATGCCCACGCCGAATTTCGGGTGCTCGACGCGCTGTCCCACGGCGTATTCGCCGCTCACCGACGCCGGATTCCCGGAGGAAAGCCCGCCGTCCATCACCTGCCGCACGCCGACACGGCGCATGCCGTCGGTCGAAGGCCGGGGCGTCTGCACGAGCGCCGGGTCGGGAGCCGCCGCCGGGCGCCGGGACTCCGCAGCCCGCGCGAAACGACGCGCAGGACCCGACTCCCCGGCCGCCGCACGGCCGCCGCTTCGACTACCGCTTCCAGCAGAAACAGCAGGGCGGCGGACGCGTCTCCGCGAAATCGGCGTCCGACTCGATGTACCGGGGGTCGATCTCGCGCAGGAAACAGCTCGGACGCGAAAACTCCATGTTGCCCCACTTGAAACGCATCTCGGCGTAGGAGATCGTCGCCGAAACCTTGGCGCGGGTCAGGGCCACGTAGAACAGGCGGCGTTCCTCCTCGATGCCGTCGGGCGACTCGGCCGCCCGCTGCGAGGGGAAGAGGTTTTCTTCCAGACCCACGATATACACATATTTATATTCGAGTCCCTTGGCCGAATGGACCGTCATCAGCGTCACCTTGTTCTTGCTCTCGGGGTCGTCCTGATCCATGTCGGTCATCAGCATCATGTTCTGCAGCCACTCCTCGATCGTGGCCTCCTCCTCTTCGGAACGCTCGCCGCCCCGGATTTCGGCGTCGACCCGCTCCTTGAACTCCTGCATCGAGTTCAGCAGCTCCTCGATGTTATCCAGCGCCGAAGCCGCCTCGGGAGTGTTCTCGGTGCGGTAGGCCGCGATGATGCCCGACCGCGAGGCGATCTCCATGCCGAAGTCGTACAGGCTCTTGTCGTTGCGGGCCAGCGACATCGCCCGGATCATCGCCACGAAATCCGCCACCTTGCGCGCGATGGTGCGCTGCACGGGGTCCGTGACGGGTTCGGCGACCAGCGCGTCGACCGCCTCCCACATCGAGACGCCCCGCTCGGCGGCCAGCTGCGCGATGCGCTGCACGGTCGTGTCGCCGATACCGCGCGCCGGGTAGTTCACGATGCGTTTGAACGCCTCGTCGTCGCGGGGATTGATCACCAGCCGGATGTAGGCCATCATGTCGCGGATCTCCTTGTGGTCGTAGAACGACGAACCCTTGTAGATGCGGTAGGGAATGCCCCGGCGGCGGAGGTTGTCCTCCAGCACGGCCGACTGGTTGTTCGTACGGTAGAGGATCACCGCCTCCGACCATTCGTCGTCCGCCGCACGGACCTTGTCGCGCAGGTCCGTGACGACCATTTCGGCCTCCTCACGGTCGGTATACGCCTTCAGGATGCGGATTTTGTCGCCCACGTCGCCCTCCGAGAAGCAGTGTTTCTCCATGCGCTTCGAGTTGCGGACGATCACCGAGTTGGCCGCGTCGACGATCGTCTGCGTCGAACGGTAGTTCTGCTCCAGTTTGAAGACCATCGCATCGGGATAATCCTTTTTGAAGGAGAGGATGTTCTCGATCTTGGCCCCCCGGAACGAATAGATCGACTGCGCGTCGTCGCCCACGACGCAGACCTTCGAGTGGGTCTGCGACAACCGGCGGATGATCGTATACTGCGCATAGTTGGTGTCCTGGTACTCGTCGACCAGAATATATCGGAACTGCTCCTGGTAGCGGGCCAGCACGTCGGGGCAGTCCCGCAGCAGGATGTTGGTCTGCAAAAGCAAATCATCGAAGTCCATCGCGCCGTTGCGCTTGCAGCGCTGGCAGTAGATGTTGTAAATATTGCCGAATTCGGGGATCTGGGCCTGCCGGTCCTCGGCCGCGCAGGTCGAATTGGCCAGATAGGCGCCCGGCGTGACGAGGCAGTTCTTGGCGTAGGAGATCCGCGAAGAGAGCACGTTGGGCTTGTACTTCTCGTCCGGAAGGTTCAGTTCGCGGACAATGGTCTTTATCAGATTCTTGCAGTCCGAAGGTTCGTAAATCGTGAACGAGTCGGTGAAGCCGATCTTCCCGGCGTTCTCCCGCAGGATGCGCGAAAACACCGAGTGAAACGTACCCATCCGGATATAGCGGCTGCGGTTGTCGGGCAGCATCTGCGCGATGCGTTCGCGCATCGACTCGGCGGCCTTGTTCGTAAAGGTCAGGGCCAGAATGTTCCAGGGCTTCACGCCCTGCTCGATCATGTATGCGATGCGCGAGGTCAGCACGCGGGTCTTGCCCGACCCGGCGCCCGCGATGATGAGCGACGGCGAGTCGTAATTGACCACGGCATCCCGCTGGGCGGGGTTCAGACCTTGTAATATCAGAGATTCCATAAGCATTTGCAAAGATACCGCAAAATCTTTTTATGGCATTCCGATCGGCGAATATTTTTCGACCGTACCGCCCCGTTATCGTACCACGAGGTCTTTCACCCACGGCACGATGGTCTCTCCCTTGAAATAATGGTTCTTCGGATCGACATTGGCCAAACGGAAAAAATCGTCACGCGAAATGCCGTACGGAATGCTGTCGACGTCGTGCCGGACAGCAGGATCGGCGAAACGGGGCTGATGAAGACACCGGCATCCCGAAGGATTCCCGGCAATGGCATAGGCGCGTTCCACAAGACGGAAATCACGGTCCATACCGCCTTCGGTACAGATCACCGGACGCGGGGCGAGAGCCGCTACCAGGTCAGGGAAATCGAACTGCGTGAGCATACCCGGAATCAGGTGGCGGATCGAGTTGGGAAAGTGCCGACGGCCGTCGTTGCCGGGCAGGGTCATCGCCAGCGCCCGTTCACGCGTGCGGCAGAGAAAATCATTGTAGACGAAGGCGTAAATCTCCCGGTCCAGCGCACCGAGGATCATCAGCGTCTCGGTACCGAGCGAGAAGCCGCTCACCACGATACGGTCGTGCCGCACAGCGGGCTGCCGCTTCATCCATTCGAGCACGTATCTGTCAATGAACGAAGCGTATCCCTGATAGCTCCAGCCCAGTTCGAGCAGTACGCGCGAAGCATCGTCGTAATCGTATCCCCGGTATTTCGGCGAGACCCACTCCAGATCGGCCGTTTCGCCCGTGCAGGGATTGTCAACCGCCACCGCCACCATTCCCGCCCGCACGAACTGCCGGGCCATGTCGTTGCGCTTCTCCGCCGCCGGGAGTTCGAATGCCGGAGCCAATTCCGGTTCGCCGGCCATTAGTTCCTTCGTCTGCCCCGAACCTGGAATGCAGAGCACCGCAGGTGCGGGCGCGGCGGCCGACACTCCGCCGGGAATCAGCACCAAAAACCGCACGGCGCACCCCGCAAGCGGGTAGCACTCCCACTTCTGCAACCGGTAGCCGTCGCGCTCCTCGTCGGAAAGCAGTTGCGGCGCAGGGTCCTCCCCGGCCGCCGGATGCTGCATCAACGCAGTCACGGCACGGCTTACGTCGCGTTTCCAGCGGTTGAATTCTTCCGGAGAAAAACCGGGATCGAAAGCCAGCGCGGGCTTGCGGGTTTCCAGCAGCAACTGCACCGCAGCCCGGGTATTCACCGCGCGTCCGTCCGCACGCACAGCGGCCCCGGGGGTCGGCTGCTGCCCCCGGACAACGGCCGCCGCCAGCAGGCAAAGGGCCGACAGAATCGTTCGTCTCATCGCAAAAAACGGTTTTGTACAAAGATACGATAAAATCCCGAAATGGTCCGGAAAGGCTGTTTATCTGAAAAAATTACTATTTTTGCAATAACATTGACGGTACACCCGTTAAAAAGCATGCACGCGAACCGATAAAATCAAAAATAGACACAATGAGCGAAGTCATCAACATCAAAGAACTCAACGAGCGCATCGAACGCGAATCCGTTTTCGTCGATACGCTCCGCAACGAAATGGGAAAGGTCATCGTGGGCCAGAGCCACCTGGTGGACACCCTGCTGATCGGCCTGCTGTCCAACGGCCACATCCTTCTGGAAGGCGTTCCGGGACTGGCCAAGACGCTGGCCATCACCACGCTCGCCAAGGCCGTCGACGCCTGTTTCTCGCGCATCCAGTTCACCCCCGACCTGCTGCCCGCCGACCTGATCGGCACGCTGATCTACTCGCAGAAGAACGAGGATTTCGTCGTCCGCAAGGGTCCGATCTTCGCCAACTTCGTACTGGCGGATGAAATCAACCGCTCCCCGGCCAAGGTGCAGTCGGCGCTGCTCGAAGCCATGCAGGAGCGTCAGGTGACCATCGGCGACAACACCTACCCCCTGCCGCAGCCCTTCCTGGTGCTGGCCACGCAGAACCCCCTGGAGCAGGAGGGAACCTACCCGCTGCCCGAGGCGCAGGTCGACCGTTTCATGCTCAAAGCCAAAATCTCCTACCCCAAGAAGCAGGAGGAGCGCGACATCGTGCGCATGAACCTCTCGGGCGCCGGCATGCCCGAGGTGGGCAGGGTCATCACCCCCGACGACATCGTCAAGGCCCGCAAGGTGGTCGAGGACGTCTACATGGACGAAAAGATCGAGAAATACATCATCGACATCATCTTCGCCACGCGCGAACCCGCGGAGTACAACCTCCAGAAATTGCAGAACCTGATCGCCTACGGCGGTTCGCCCCGTGCGTCGATCTCGCTGGCCAAGGCCGCCCGCGCCTACGCCTTCATCCGCCGCCGCGGCTATGTCATCCCCGAGGACGTGCGCGCCGTCTGCCACGACGTGCTGCGCCACCGCATCGGCCTGACGTACGAAGCCGAGGCCGAGAACATCACCTCGGAGGAGATCATCACCGACATTCTCAACAACGTAATCGTACCCTAACGATGCAGGAAACCGAGAACGATATTCTCAGACGCGTCCGTAAGATCGAGATCAAGACCCGCGGTCTTTCGAACGAGATCTTCGCCGGAAAGTACCATACGGCTTTCCGCGGGCGGGGTATGTCGTTTTCCGAAGTGCGGGAGTACCGTGCGGGCGACGACGTGCGGGACATCGACTGGAACGTCACGGCCCGCTCGCGCAAACCCCACATCAAGGTCTACGAGGAGGAACGCGAACTGACGATGATGCTGCTGGTCGACGTGTCGGCCTCGCGCATGTTCGGTTCGACCGACCGTCTGAAAAAGAACATCATCACCGAGATCGCCGCCGTGCTGGCCTTCTCCGCCGCGCAGAACAACGACAAGGTGGGCTGCATCTTCTTTTCGGACCGGGTCGAGAAGTTCATCCCCCCGAAGAAGGGCCGCAGCCATATTCTGATGATCATCCGCGAACTGATCGGCTTCCGCCCCGAATCCGCGGGCACGAAACTCTCGGAGCCGGTGCGTTTCCTCACGAACGTCAACAAGAAGCGCTGCACGACCTTCATCCTCTCGGACTTCATGGACTCGACCGGCGACAAGTCGGCGCTGGACGACGCGCTGAAGATCGCCGGGAGCAAGCACGACCTGGTGGGCATCCGCGTCTACGATCCCCGCGAGACGGAGCTGCCCGACGTGGGCATCGTCGAGCTGAAGGACGCCGAGAGCGGCCGCAAGGTATGGGTGGACACCTCGTCGCGGGCCGTGCGCGACCACTACGCCGCCTCGTGGCGGCAGCGCAGCGGCGAAATAGACACGACGCTCAAGCACAACCGCATCGACACGGCGATGATCTCGACCGACGGCGACTACGTGGCCGAATTGATAAAACTGTTCAAACAGCGATGAAACGACTCTTTGCAATAGCGCTTCTTTTCACGGGACTCGCGGCCCGGGCGCAGGAGACGCCCACGGTCACGGCGCGCGTCGAACCCGACAGCATCATGATCGGCGACCGCTTCGATTACGTCATCGACGTGGAGAAGGACCTGGTGCAGGTCGTGGAGTTCCCCGTGTTCGACCCCCGCGACGGCAAGATCGAACTGGTCGAAAACTGCCCGGTCGACACGCTCGAACGCGACGGCCGGCGGCTGAAACTGCGCAAGCGTTACCGGCTGGCCGCCTTCGACGAAGGCAAATACAACCTCGGGGCGGCGCAGGTGCTCTACGCCGACAAGAACATCCTCGACACGCTCCGCAGCACCGATTCGGTCTATCTGGAGGTCGCGACGTTCCAGATCGACTCCACGTCGCAGTCGATCTACGACCTGAAAGCCCAGAAGAACCTGCCGTTCCGCTTCCGCGAGGTGAGCGGCTACGTCAAGTGGGGCATCGTCTTCCTCCTGGCGCTGCTCGTGGCGGGCTATGCGCTCAAGCGTTACCTGGCCAGCCGCGGCAAGGGCTTCGGCGACCTGTTCAAACCCGCCCCGCCGCTGCCGCCGCACGTGGCGGCCATCCAGGCCCTCGAAGCGCTCCACAACCAGAAACTGTGGCAGAACAACAGGCATAAGCAGTACTATTCGGGACTGACGGACATCCTGCGCACCTACATCGCCGCCCGCTGGGGCTTCGGCGCGATGGAGATGACCTCCGACGAGATCATCGAGACGATGCGCCCGGAGGAGCTGCCCGACAAGGCGCGGATGGACCTGACGGCGATCCTGCGCGACGCCGATCTGGTGAAGTTCGCCAAGGCGACGCCCGAAGCCGAGCAGAACGAGGCCGACTACCTCAAGGCGTACTATTTCGTCGAGGAGACGAAACCCGCCGATGAGGAGACTCCCGCCGAGGAAGAATCCCCGAAGCAAAACTAAACGCGACAACGATGTACAAGTTACTCTATATCATCCTGTTCCTTTTTGCCGCCGCCGGAGCGCAGGCCCAGCAGCTGCCCGAACGCTCGCTGGTGCGCAAAGGCAACCGGCAGTACAACAAAGGCAACTACGAGCAGTCGATCGGCCGCTACGAGCAGGCCCTGCAAGCGGCTCCGGGGCAGTTCGAGGCGATCTACAACCTCGGCAACGCCCTCTACAAGGCCGAACGGTTCGACCGTGCCGAGCAGACCATGCAGCAGGCCGCGGCGGACTCGCTGCGCGCGGACACGGAGCGGGCCGAAGTGTTCTACAACCTCGGCAACGCCCAGTTCAAGCAGCAGAAATACCAGGAGGCGCTCGAAAGCTACAAGCAGTCGCTGCGCCTGAACCCCTCGGACATGGAGGCCAAGTACAACTACGCCTACACCAAGCGGCTGCTCGACCAGAACAAGAACGGTGGCGGCGGTGGCGGCAACGACCAGAAGGACCAGAACAAAGACCAGAACAAAGACCAGAACAAAGACCAGAACAAGGATCAGAACAAGGATCAGAACCAGAACGGCCAGGGTCAGCAAAACCCCGATCAGAAGGGTGACCAGAAAGACCAGAAAGGCGATCCCAAGGATCAGCAGGACGATCAGAAACAGGACCCGCAGGACGGCAAGGGCGACAAGGGGGACAAAGGCGACCAGCAGGGCCAGCCGACGCCTTCGGGCATCTCTCCGCAGGAACAGCAGCAGATGCTCGACGCCATCCAGGCCCAGGAGGACAAGACCCAGGAGAAACTCAAGGAGAAACAGGGCGTGGTGGTCCGCGGAAAGAAAAACTGGTAAAACGTAAACGACTATGCATTTTGCTTCACCATATTATCTCTGGCTGCTGACGCTGCTCGTGCCGATGATCGGCTACTACGTCTGGCGCACGCTGCAGGGCGGGGCCGCGATCCAGATTTCGAGCGTCGCCGGCGTCGTGCGCGCACCCCGGACCGTGCGCTACTACCTGCGTCACCTGCCCTTTGCGCTGCGCGCGGCGGCCTTCGCGCTGCTCGTCGTGGCGCTGGCGCGCCCGCAGGACGTCGAGCAGAACGTCCGCACCAACGCCGAGGGTATCGACATCATGCTGGCCATCGACGTCTCCGGTTCGATGCTGGCCCGCGACTTCAAGCCCGACCGCATCACGGCCGCCAAGGAGGTGGCCGGATCGTTCATCGCCGACCGATACGGCGACCGCATCGGACTGGTGGCCTTCGCCGGCGAAGCCTTCACGCAAAGCCCGCTGACCACCGACCAGAGCACGCTGCAAACCCTTTTGGCCCGTATCCGCAGCGGGCTGATCGAGGACGGCACGGCCATCGGCAACGGACTCGCCACGGCGATCAACCGCCTGCGCGAGAGCGATGCCAAATCGAAGGTCATCATCCTGCTGACCGACGGTGTGAACAACCAGGGCCAAATCGCGCCGATGACCGCCGCCGAAATCGCCAAGGCACAGGGCATCCGCGTCTACACGATCGGCGTGGGATCGGAGGGCATGGCCCCCTATCCGGCCATCGACATGTTCGGCAACCTGACGTTCGTCAACCAGAAGGTCGAAATCGACGAAAAGGTGTTGAAAGCGATCTCCGACATGACCGGAGGAAAGTATTTCCGGGCCACGGACAAGGACAAGCTGAAGGCCGTCTACAACGAGATCAACCAGCTCGAAAAGAGCAAGATCGAGGTGACGGAGCACATCTCCTACCACGAACTGTTCCTCACGTGGGTGCTGGCCGCGCTGGGACTGCTGATGGCGGAGTTCCTGCTTTCGAACCTCGTACTGAAACGAATACCCTGACGGAACGGCGATTCCGCTCCCCGGCAAAGTCCTCCCTTTGCCAAAGGGAGGATTTAGGAGGAAATGTCGATATTCAACGGGGCACTGCAAGTGCCCTAATGCAGACCCGGCGGGTTGAATATGGGCAAAAACAGGATACAATCCGCCGGGGCTGCATTAGTTATGTTCAGATTCGCAAATCCGCAATATCTCTGGCTGCTGCTCCTCGTCCCGGCACTCGTCGCGCTCTACTGGCTGGCAGCCCGCAACCGCCGCAGACGGCTCGCTCGCTTCGGCCGCCCGGGCATTCTGGAGGAGCTGATGCCCGAAGTCTCGACCGGGCGCACGGCTTTCCGGTTCATCCTTTTCTGTGCCGCCGTGACGCTGGTCATACTGGCCGCGGCACGCCCGCAGTTCGGATCGAAACTCCGCGAGGAGAAAGCCCAAGGTATCGAAATGATGCTCACGGTCGACGTTTCGAACTCGATGCTGGCCGAGGATTTCGAACCCAACCGCCTCGAACGGACCAAATACGCCATCGGCAAACTCTTCGAGGGGTTGCAACAGGACCGTGTGGGACTGGTCGTCTTCGCGGGCGAACCCAAGGTCCAGCTGCCGATCACCTCGGACTACCGCATGGCCCGGGCCTTCGCCCGGCGGATCGACCCGTCGCTGGTATCGGTGCAGGGCACGGCCATCGGCAAGGCGCTGGAACAGGCGCTGCTCTCGTTCTCGGGCGATACGGAAGAGAGCCACGGAAGGGTCATCATCCTGATCACCGACGGTGAGAATCACGACGACGACGCCATCGCGGTGGCTGAGCGCGCCGCACAGATGGGTGTGAAGATCTTCACCATCGGCATCGGCACGCCCGAAGGCGCCCCGATTCAGATCGGCGGCGAATTCATCAAGGACGAGACGGGCGAAATGGTCGTCTCGAAGCTCAACGAGGAGATGCTGGCCAAGATCGCCGACATCACGGGCGGCGCCTACGTCCGCTCGTCGAAACAGTCGATCGGTCTCGACGAGATCGTCAGGACGATCAACGAGATGGAGCAGACCGAACTTTCGATGGTTCGCTTCGAGGAGTTCAACGAGCAGTATCAATACCTGCTCATCGCCGCGCTGGTGCTGCTGCTGCTGGAATTCGTCGTGCTCGACCGCCGCAACCCGCTGCTGGCGCACCTGAACATCTTCCGCGAGAAATAGCCGCACCGCGGAGTGTGGCAGCGGCTTTGCAAGGTTCCGTCACAACCCCAGATTAACGGCCTATGTCCCTCGAAAACACCCCTGCCGCACGCATTTCGGCCCTCGCGGCGGCCCAGAAAACCTACTTCCGCTCGGGAGCGACGCTTCCCGAAGCGTTTCGCCGCACGATGCTCCGGCGCCTGGACGCGGCCCTCGCCAACTGGGAGAAACGCCTCTGCGACGCCCTGTGGACGGACCTGCACAAATCCCCCGAGGAGGCCTTCCTCACCGAAATCAGCATCGTCCGGGGCGAGATCCGCAGCCACCTCGGCCACCTCGGCAAATGGATGCGCCCCGAACCGCGCCCCACGCCGCTCAAGCTCCTGCCGTCGAAAAGCCGGATCGTCTCCGAACCGCTCGGGCAGGCGCTCATCGTCGCACCGTGGAACTACCCCGTGCAGCTGCTGCTCAACCCGCTGGTCGGGGCCATCTCGGCGGGCTGCACCGCGCTGCTGAAACCTTCGCCCTATACGCCCCACGTCGCGAAGACGATCGAGGGGCTGATCTCGGAGATTTTCGACGAACAGTACGTCGCCGTCGTGCAGGGCGACCGAGAGGTCAACACCCTATTGTTCGGCATGCGCTGGGACGCGATCTTCTTCACGGGAAGCCCCGCGCTGGGACGGATCGTGATGGCCGCCGCGGCGAAAAACCTCACGCCCGTCGTGCTGGAACTGGGCGGCAAAAGCCCCTGCATCGTGGATCGCGGAGCCGACATCGAGGTCGCGGCGCGCCGCATCGCCTGGGGCAAGACCCTCAACGCCGGGCAGACCTGCATCGCACCCGACTATCTGCTGATACACCGATCGCTGCAAGACCGATTCACGGAAGCCTTCGCCCGCGCCCTGCATCGGCTTCACGGCGACGACGCGCAGCAAAGCCCCTGTTACGTACGGCTGGTCAACGACCGGGCTTTCGAGCGCGTAACGAGTTATCTCGCGCAGGGGAAAATCCTTGTCGGCGGCCGCACGGACGCCGCCGACCGCTACATCGAACCGACACTGCTCGCGGAGGTTGACCCCGCGTCGCCCGTGATGCAGGAGGAGATCTTCGGTCCGGTCCTGCCGATGCTCCCCTTCGACGACATCGGCGAAGCCGTGGCGCTGGTCAACGACCGCGAAAAACCGTTGGCGCTCTACTACTTCGGACCCGAAAAGGCGGGCCGCGAGGTCCTGCTGCGCACCTCTTCGGGCGGCGCGTGTCTCAATGACGTGATCATGCAGATCGCCAACGACCGCCTGCCGTTCGGCGGCGTGGGCAACTCGGGCATGGGCCGCTACCACGGCCGTGACAGTTTCGACGCCTTCTCCCACCGCCGCGGCGTGGTCGAGTCCCCGGCGCGGTTCGACCTGCCGTTCCGCTACCCGCCCTACAAAGGGTTCCGGTGGGTAAAGAAAATACTTTGACAACCCTCCGATACGCATTCATCCCGTCCTGCAAATCGCAGGTCCCGTATTCACAGCCAAGGGCCGTGCATGCAAATCCGCCCCTCCCCCAGGTTCCCTCCTTGGAGGGGATTTGAAGTTTCCATCCCTTCCCGGCCGGTTTTACCAATTTATTCCGTATCTTTGTCACGGCAGGTCCGCTCTGTCGCTGCCGGCCGCAGGCCGGGAGAGGAAAGTCCGGGCAACGCAGAGCGCCACGCAGGCTAACGACCTGACAGCCGTGAGGTTGTGGTAGCGTAACAGAAAACGACCGCCCGCAGGAGTCGGTGAAAGTTCCGGAGATTCTCCCGAATCGCGGATTTTCCTGATGGCTCCGGCGGGTAAGGGTGAAAAGGCGGGGTAAGAGCCCACCGCGGGGGCAGCAATGTCGCCCGGCAGTACGTCCCGTGGGTTGCAAGACCGTGTATACCGGCAATCAAGGGTTGCTCGCCCGATGCCGGGGGGTAGGTTGCTCGAGACGGCAGGAGACTGCCGCCCTAGATAAATGACAGGGACCCGGGGTTCGCCCCGGGGACAGAACCCGGCTTACAGGACCTGCACGTACGGAGGTGCCGCAGCAATGCGGCGCCTCCTCTGTTTTCAACCGTGCCCCGCCGCAGAAGTCCCTGCCGGCGGCATCCGACACTGGCACTTTTTTTGAGCCCGCCACCCCGAATGACGACACTCCGCGAACATATCCGGCAAGGCGGCGGCTACAAATGGTGGATTCTGGGCATGATCATGCTCGGGACCTTCATGGCCGTGCTCGACGTCACGGTGGTCAACGTCGGGCTTCCGGCCATCATGTCGGCCTTCCGCATCGGCATCTCCTCGGCCGAATGGGTCATCACGGCCTACATGATCACCATGACCGTCATGCTCCCTTCGGCCGGGTGGTTCGCCGACCGCTTCGGCAACAAACGCGTCTATATCCTCGGAATGGCGCTGTTCACCCTGGGTTCGTGGCTCTGCGGGAAAGCCCCCAGCGACACGCTCCTGATCGCCTCACGGGCCTTGCAGGGCCTCGACAGCGGCATCATCCAGGCACTGGGCCTGGCCATCGTCACCCGCGAATTCAAGCCCGGGGAACGCGGTCTGGCACTGGGTCTCTGGTCGATGGCCGCGGCGGCCTCGATCTCGTTCGGGCCGCTGCTGGGCGGCTATCTGGTCGACGATTACAGCTGGCACCGGATTTTCGACGTCAACGTCCCGGTGGGCCTCGCGGCCATCCTGCTCTCGGCGTGCATCCAGAAAGAGTGGCGGGGCGGCGTGCGCCGGCCCTTCGACTGGAAGGGGTTCGTGGCCATCGTGCTGTTCATGCCCCTGACGATCTACGCCCTTGCCCGCGGAAACTCGCCCGCCAACCACGAAGGCTGGGCCTCGCCGACGGTGATCGCCTGCTTTGCCGTCGCGGCGGCGGCGTTCGCGTTCTTCATCGTCACGGAACTGCGCAACCCCGCGCCGCTGCTTCAGATCCGGCTGCTGGGCGAACGGAATTTCGGCGTTTCGATGAGCGTACTGACGCTCTTTGCGGTCGGGATGCTCGGCGGAACCTATCTCCTGCCGCTCTACATGCAGCGCGGGCTGGACTACACGGCCCTGATGGCCGGGAGCGTCTTCCTGCCCGTGGGACTTATCCAGGGGGTGCTTTCGGCCGTCTCGGGTTACATGACCCGCTATGTGAAACCCCTCCTGCTGGTCGTCGCGGGCATCCTGGTCATGGCGCTGAGCTTCTGGCTCGCAAGCCGCTTCACGCTCCACACCACCCACCGCCATATCCTGTTCGTGCTCTACCTGCGCGGCCTGGGCATGGGACTCACGTTCGCGCCCCTGAACCTCTTTTCGCTCAAAAACCTCACCCAGGAGGACATGGCCGCAGCGGCCGGCATCTCGAACAGCATCAAGCAGCTCGCGGGCAGTTTCGGCATCGCCATCCTCACGGCCGTCCTCGCGGCCCGCACGGCCTACCACACGGCGCACGAAACGCTCCCGGAGGCCCAAACCTATGTCGAAGGGGTCACCGACGCGCTTTCGGTCGTGGTATGGCTCACCCTGGCATCGGCCGTGCCGCTCGTGTGGGTGCTCCTGAAACGCAAAAAACGGGGAAAAACCGGGTAAGGCCCTACATCAGCCCCATGCGCTTGCGGGCGAACTGCATGACCCACGCCGGGGACTGCTCGCGCGCCAGCATGTCGCGCATGTACTCCATGTAGGGTTCCGAATGGCGGAACCAATGCTGCAACCCCTCGCAGAGCGAGTTCTTGCGGCAGCCGTCGGAGCCGGTCTCGAAACGGTGCTTCGGGCATTCGCCCCGGCAGGCGAAATAGTATTTGCAGCGGAGGCATTCGCCCGGCAGGGCGTTGCGCTTGGCCAGTCCGAAATCGCGGCGCTTCTTCGTGCGGTAAATCTCCTTCAGCGACTTCTCGGCGATGTTGCCCAGCTTGTGTTCGGGATAGACGAAGTGGTCGCACGAGTAGACGTCGCCGTTGTGCTCGACCACCAGCGCGTCGCCGCACGTCTCGCCCATCGAGCAGACGCCCGGAGGCACGCCGCACCACTGGGCCAGCGTCGCGTCGAACATCTGCACGAACGTACGCCCCACGTCGCTCACCACCCACACGTCGAACACGTCGCACAGAAATTCCCCGTAGCCCTTGGCCGTCACCGACCATTCGGCCAGCCGCGCGCCTTCGCGGTCGGGCGAGACGATCAGCGGCCGGTGGAACCCGGGCTTGTCGACGACATGCTCCACGGCAGGCAGGAACTGCATGTACTTGCTGTGCACCGTGTCGCGGAAGAAACGGTAAATCTCCCCGCCGCGCCCCTCGCACAGTTTGTTCACCACGCTCAGCGTGTTGTACTCCACGCCGCTGCGCTGGAACATTTCGATTGTCCGCATCACCCGCTCGAAGGTGGGCTTGCCGCCCTTCGTCAGGCGGAATGCGTCGTGGATGTCCTGCGGTCCGTCGAGCGAAATCCCCACCAGGAAATTGTTCCCGGCGAACAGGTCGCACCACGCCTCGTCGACCAGCGTGCCGTTGGTCTGGAGGATGTTCTCGATCTTCTTTCCGCCGGCGTACTTTTCCTGAAGGGCCATCGCCTTCCGGTAGAAATCCACCCCCAGCAGCAGCGGTTCGCCGCCGTGCCAGCAGAACTGCACCGTCGGGACTTCGTTGGCCTCGATGTACTGCTTGACGTAAAGTTCGAACAGTTCGTCGCTCATCACGGCCTGCCTGCCGCCGTACTGCACGGCCTTGTCCAGGTAGTAGCAGTAGTGGCAGTCGAGGTTGCAGGCCGAACCGGCCGGCTTGAGCATCGTCGAAAAGGCGACGGGACCAGCCTGCTTCTCCGCATCGCGGAAAGTGAAAATATCCTTGTTCTTCATGTAACGTTCCCAGATTTACGAATGAAACGGACCGAGTCCGCAATTATTTTGACAAATATACGGAAACGGCAGGGCAATCGGGAACATTTTATGGTCAAAATTTGTCGAACGGTGTCCCAATATGCCACAATTATCCGGAAAAAAGAGGGACCGAAGGATCAAAACCACTATCTTTAACGGCTGAATTCCCCTTAATCCGATGAACCCGAGAAAAACGCTGCTGCTCCTGCAATTCCTGCTCTGCGCCGCGGCCGCCGCGGCACAAAGCGCAGAGGTGCGTTTCCGCGTCGCCGACCGGACGACGCGCGAGGCCGTCGTGGGCGCCGTGGCCGAACTGCGCAGCCGCACCGACACCGCGGCGGCGCCCCTTTACACCACCTCGGACATCGAAGGGCGCGGCACGTTTCCCCGCGTGCCGCGCGGCGACTACCGGCTCACCGTCACCTCGCTCGGTTACGACTCGCTGCGCCGCGATCTGCGGGTCAGCGCGGCGGCCGTCCGGCTCGACTCGCTGTGGCTCGCGCCCCGCGCCGAAACCATCGACCAGGTGACCGTCGAAGCCCCGGCGCTCCGTTCGTCGGTGCGCGGCGACACGCTCTCCTACCGCGCCTCGGCCTACAAGGTCTCGTTCGGCTCCGACGCCGAGTCGCTGATCTCGAAGATGCCCGGACTGGAGGTTGCCGACGGGGGCATCGAAGCCCAGGGGCGCACCGTGCAGCGGGTCTACGTTGACGGGCGCGAGTTCTTCGGCAACGACGTGATGTCGGCCATCCGCAACATCCCGGCCGACATGATCGAGAGCATCGACATCTACAACTCGCAGAGCGATCAGTCGGAGTTCACGGGCGTCGACACCGGCGAGGGGCACACGTCGCTCAACATCGTGACGCTCCCCGACAAGCGGCGGGGCGCCTTCGGCCGCCTCTACGGCGCCTACGGCATTGCGGACAAGTACATCGGGGGCGGCAACGTCAACATTTTCGACAACGACCGCCGCATCTCGGTGGTGGGTCTGGCGAACAACATCAGCCGCCAGAATTTCTCGTTCGAGGACATCCTCGGCACGACGGACCAGTCGGGCCGGAAGAGTTCGAACAACAACTTCATGGTCCGCCCCCTGGAGGGCATTTCGACGGTGCAGGCCGTCGGCGTCAATTACAGCGACGACTGGGGCGCGAAGGGCAAGGTCACGGCCAGCTACTTCTTCAACCGCACCGACAACCGCAACACCAGCCACAGCGACCGGCAGACCTTCACCTCGACGGACAAACTGGTGCTCTACAACGACGAGAACCGCTCGAAGACGCTTAACTTCAACCACCGCTTCAACTCGCGCATCGACTACAGGTTCTCCGACCGCCACTCGGTGATGATGCGCACCTCGTTCAGCCTGCAGGACAACAACTACCGCAACGAGCTGCGGAGCCGCACGGACAACAAATTTTCCGACGACGACATCCGCTTCGTCTACCGCCGCCGCAACTTCGGCCACAACAACAGCGACGGCTACAACGTCTCGAACTACCTGCTCTACCGATACCGCCTGCCGGGCGCCACTTCGCACAACCTGACCGTAGGGGCCGGGGGAACCTACCGCAGCTACGAGCAGCTGAGCCGCCCGCGACAGTACACCTTCCGCGATCCGGACAACATCGAGTGCGACACGTCGGACTACTCTTCGCGCAACATCACGCGCACCGACCGCGACCAGCCGGGCTACGACGCGAACGGCAACGTGAGCTACACCCGGCAGCTCTCGAAACGCTCGCGCCTGAGCTTCGAATACCGCATCAACTACACCGACAACAGCGTCGAACGCAATACGTTCGTACTCACCAAAGAGAACGTCTTTCCGGACGAGCGCAACCCCAAGCAGTCCACCGAATACGACTACGCCTACCTGACCCACCGCATCGGCAGTACGTACCAGTACTATTTCAAAAAGACGAAGATCGCCGGAACGCTCTACTACCAGCATGCCGCCTTCAGCAGCGACTACGCCTTCCCCTATGCGCGGAAGACCGGGGCGTCGTTCGACAACCTGACGTACAGCGTGGTGGCCAACATCAACGTCAACCGCAACAACACCCTGAAGTTCAACGCCTCGGGGCGCACGTCGAATCCCCGCGCCACCGACCTGCAGGACATCGTCAACACCACCAACCGCCAAAACGTCTTCGCCGGAAACCCCGGTCTCGACCCGGTCTACACCCACCGTCTTTCGGGCCAGTACATCCGCTCCAATCCCGCCAAGGGACGCACCTTCACCGTCTCGGCGGAAGCGACGGTCAGCCCCAACACCATCACCGACTCGCTGGTGATCGACTCGCCGGATTTCGTGATCGACGACGAAGGGACCAAATTGGGCGAAGGCAACCAGTACACCAAGCCGGTCAACCTCGCGGGGCTTTGGAGCCTGCGCGCCAGCGTCAACTACGGCATGCCGGTCCGGTGGCTGCGCTCGAACCTCAATTTCCGGGCGGGCGTCTCGACGGGGCGCATCCCGAGCATCATCAACGGCGAGCGCAACTTCCTGAACAACAACGTCTACAACGCCGGTCTCACGCTCGGAAGCAACATCTCGGAAGCGGTGGACTTCCGCCTGAGCTATACGGGCCGCTACAACGTCAGCCGGAGTTCCTCCGAGGTGCGCACGCTCGACAACACCTATTTCAGCCAGACGGCGAAGGCCGAGACGACGTTCGTCCTCTGGAAACGCCTCGTCCTGCGCGCCAACGCCGACTACAACCAGTACCGGGGGATCACGGACACGTTCCTCGAAGAGCGGCTGATCTGCAACGCGATGCTCGGCGTCAAACTCTTCCGCAACGGCCTGGGCGAAGCGAGCGTCGGGGTGAACGACATCCTCGACCAGAACGGCACGACCTTCCGCCGCACGGTGTCGGGAACGACGCTGCGCAACGTGACGAACCTGGCCATCGGCCGCTACCTCTCGTTCCAGTTCACCTACAACCTGCGTCTTTTGCGCCGCCAGCGCAACGCCGTGATGGACGCATTGCAGGGAAAGTAGCCGATTTTTCGCCCGAAGCGCCTGTTATTCGCGGTTTTTTCACTAAATTCGTACCCAAACCCAATAATCCATTATGAAAAAACTACTTCTGACACTTCTGCTGTTCAGTGCCGGGACCGGAATTTCCGCAGCCAAAACTTACGATCTGAAATCCCCCGACGGGAAAATCGCCGTACGCGTGGATGTCGGCGCCGACGCCGTCACCTACTCCATTTCGCGCGACGGCAAAGAGCTGATCGCCCCCTCGCCCCTTTCGCTCACACTCGTCGACGGGCGCGTGCTCGGACAGAAGGCCACGGTGCGCAAGGCGTCGGCGAAAAGCGTCGACGAGACCATTGAGGCGCCCTTTTACAAACGCAGCATCGTCGAGGACCGTTACAACGCCCTGACGCTCACGTTCAAAGGGGATTACGGAATCGACTTCCGCGCCTATGACGACGGCGTGGCCTACCGGTTCCGCACCTCGGTGAAGGGCGAAATCACCGTCGCCGACGAACTGGTGGACATCCGTTTCCCGGAGGACTTCACGACACTGGTTCCCTACGCGCGGGACGGAAAGAAGGAGCCGGGACTGGCCCGCTACTACTTCAACAGCTTCGAAAACACCTACTCCACCCAGCCCGTCTCAAAGGTCGCCGACGACCATCTGGCCTTCCTGCCCATCCTGGCAGACGCCGGAACGGCGAAAATCGTCATCACCGAGGCCGACCTGGAGGACTACCCGGGCATGTACCTCTACAATCCCACGGGCGGCAAGGCCCTGCGGGGCAACTTCGCGCCCTATCCGGCCAAGGAGGTGCAGGGCGGGCACAACGAACTGCAGCTGCTGGTGACCGAGCGCGAGGACTTCATCGCCCGCACCCCGGGGACCCGCACCTTCCCGTGGCGCGTCTTCGCCATCGCCGGACGCGACATCCAACTAGCCGACAACGACCTGGTATACCGCCTCGCCGCGCCCTCGCGCGTGGAGGACATCTCGTGGATCAAACCCGGCAAGGTGGCCTGGGACTGGTGGAACACCTGGAACCTCTACGGCGTGGACTTCAAGTCGGGGATCAACAACGAAACCTATAAATACTACATCGACTTCGCCGCCGACCACGGCATCGAATACGTCATCCTCGACGAAGGCTGGGCCGTGAACAAGAAAGCCGACCTTTTCCAGGTCGTTCCCGAGATCGACCTGCCCGAACTGGTCGCCTACGGTAAGGAACGCGGCGTGGGCATCGTCCTCTGGGCCGGATTCTACGCTACGGAACGCGACCTGGAACGCGTCTGCAAACACTATTCGGAGATGGGTATCAAGGGCTTCAAGGTCGATTTCCTCGACCGCGACGACCAGAAGATCGCCGACTTCACCTACCGCCTCGCGGAAACGGCGGCCAAATACCGCCTGTTCCTCGACATGCACGGCTACCACAAGCCCGCGGGAATCCAGCGGACCTATCCCAACGTGCTCAACTTCGAGGGTGTCTTCGGACTGGAGCAGATGAAGTGGACCAGCGAAAAGACCGACATGGTGACCTACGACGTGACGATTCCCTTCGTCCGCATGCTCGCCGGACCGATGGACTACACGCAGGGCGCCATGCGCAACGCCACGCGCCGGAACTTCCGCGCCGTAGGCTCCGAGGCCATGAGCCAGGGCACGCGCTGCCGCCAGCTGGCCGAATACGTGATTTTCGAATCGCCGTTCAACATGCTGTGCGACTCGCCGTCGAACTACATGCGCGAGCCGGAATGCACGGAGTTCATCGCCTCCGTTCCGACGACGTGGGATGAGACCGTGGGTCTCGACGGCCGCGTCGGAGAGTACGTCTCCATCGCACGCCGCAAGGGCGACACGTGGTACGTCGGCGGCATGACCGACTGGAATGCCCGCTCGCTGACCGTCGACCTCGGCTTCCTGGGCGAAGGTGCCTACACCGCCGAACTGTTCCGCGACGGCGTCAACGCCGACAAGGCGGCCCGCGACTACAAACGCGAGTCGGTCGAAATCCCCGCCGACCGGAAACTGACGGTGAAGATGGCTCCCGGAGGAGGCTTCGCCCTGAAGATCACGCGCAAATAACGCGCAGCCACACGCACGAAAAATCCGGGCGGCCTCGATGGGCCGCCCGGGTTTCGTTTCGGAGAACGGATTACTCCCGTGTCACTCCTGCGTGAAGACTGCCGTATAACGATTGCCCTGCGCGAGGATTTCACGCGCCAGGCGACGCACCGCGTCGGGTGTCACGGACGCGAACAGCGCCTCGTTGTCCTTGTCCAGGTCTACGCCGTCGAAATACTCCGCACGCATCTTGTCGAGCCAGTAGGAGGTGGATTTCAGGTTCTTCGACTTACGCTCGGCGTTGACTTTCTTAAAGTAGAGCATCGCCTCGTTCACCTCCTGCTCCGAAGGAGCCTCGGCGGCCAGCCGCTCGATGCCCTTCTGCACCTCGCCCAACAGCATTTCGCGCAGCTTGGGGTCGGTGTCGAAGCTCACCACCAGCTGGCAGTAGCCGCGGGGGCGTGCGCTGACCTCGTCGTGCACGCCGACGTAATAGGTTCCGCCCTTCTCCTCGCGCACCGTCGTCAGGTAGCGCGCGCCGAGGATGTAGGTGACGTAACGCAGCACGGCGTAATTCTCCGGGGTATAGTCGAACCGCCCGTGGTAGATGCGTTCGATCGACGATTTGGGCGTCACGGCGCCCGGGACGACCGCGTCGTATTCCGTCGTTCCGGGAACGATCCGAAAATCCGTCTTCGCGAATTTCCGCTTCGGGGCCGCGGGCAGCGAGCCGATGTATTTCTCGACGAGCGGACGCGCCTCGGCGGCCGGCATCTCGCCCGCGAAGAAAAAGACGAAGTCGGCGGCGTTGCCGAAAAGTCTGTCGTAGAGCCTGCGGGCCGCCTCGCGGTCGAAGCGGTCGAGCGTCGAGGGCGTCGCCCGCCGCAGCCACGGATGGCCGCCGTATTTCGCGCTGTCAGCGCGCTCGGCGAAAAGCGCTTTGGGCGACTTCTCCTTCCCGAGCGACGTGCGGGCCAGGTCGATATAGTCGCCGTAGGCCCGCTCCGAGAAATTGGGGCAGGTGATATAGAGGTGCAGCAGTTGCAGCAGCAGTTCGAAATCGGCTACGCCGGACGCTCCCGAAAAGACGCTTTCAGTCCGCCCCAGCGTCACCATCAGGTTGGCGTCGTGGGCGGAAAGCAGGTCGCGCATCCCGGTGCGGTCGAGGTCCTTCACGCCCATCGTGCGGACGTAGTTCTGAAGCAGGTGCATGCCCTCCACGTCGCTGTCGCGGGCAAAGCCGCCCTCGCAGACCGCCGCCACCGCGACCTTGCGGACGCCGATCACCTCGGGAACGGTGCGCCAGAGGACCTTCACGCCGTTCGAAAGCGTCCACTCTTCGGCCCCGAGGGGCGCCTTGCGGGTCCTGACGACCTTTCCGGGCGTCACCTTCTCCGTGAAGAGCGGCCCGACGGACTTCCCGCGGCGCTCGGGACGGGCGATCTCCGCGTGCTTCACCGAGTCGATCAGGCCGAAAGCCTCCGTCTCCGCGGGAATCTTGTCTCTGTACTCCTCGGACGACGACACGAGTACGAGCATCCCCTCCGGCGAGGTCATGCCGGCACGCAGGCCGTTCACCTCCTCATAGGTCAGGGCGTCGAGCTGCTCCCCGACGATCCGCGTCCGGTCATCGGGCGTCACGTAGGGCACGTTGCGCGTGAAATGCTCCACATAACGCCCGGCCAGGTCGGTGTTCGTGGCGAGCCGGTACTTTTCGAGCGCGGCTTTCTCGCTCCGCACCACCTTGGCACGTGCAGTCTCGAACTCCTCGCGGCTGAAACCGTAGCGACGGATCTGCTCCACGTCGGTCAGCACCCCGGCCAACGCTTCGCGCATATTGTGCTCCTTGGGCAGGGCCGTCAGCATGAAGGTGTTCCGGCATGTGGCGAGGCTTCCGAGAACAGCCACCACGCGTTTGTAGCGGGCTTCGGGGCATTTCTCCGCCTCGGCCAGCCGGGCGCGCGCCATTTCGAGGAAGACCTTGCGCGCCAGTTCGCCGCGCACGGCGCCCACCGTCGCACGCTCCTCCTCCGACGGGTAGGGCTGGTAGAAGATCAGCTTCACGGCCACGGCCTTGGTCTCGGGGTCGGTCACCAGGCCGTAGCGGGGCTTGTCGCGCTGCGGAATGTCGTAGACCTCCTTCTGCGCGGGATTCTCGGCCTTCGGGATCGACGCCATCACGTCGCGGATCTTCCGCTCCATCGCGTCCACATCCACGTCGCCAACGACGATCACCGCCTGCAGATCGGGACGATACCACTTATGGTAGAAGTCGATAAGCGTCTGCCGCCCGAAGCTGTTGACGATCTCCATGTCGCCGATCACGTCGCGCCGGGCGTATTTCGACCCGTCGTACTCGACCTCGGCCGACTTGCGGGCCATGCGCGAGCGGGCGTCGTTGCCGCGCCGCCACTCCTCGCGGATCACGCCCCGCTCCGACTCGATCTCCCCGGGTTCGCAGGCGATGTAATAGGACCAGTCGTGCAGGATCAGCAGCAACGAGTCCACCAGTCCCTCGCGCACCAGCGGCACGTTGGAAACGTTGTAGACCGTGCGGTCGCGCGAAGTGTAGGCGTTGACGTTGTAGCCGAAGCGCACCCCGTTGGCCGCCAGGTAGTTGAGAATACCCTTCCCGGGAAAGTGCTTCGTTCCGTTGAAGGCCATGTGTTCGAGGAAATGGGCCAGGCCGTTCTGGTCGTCCTCCTCCTGCAGGGCGCCGACGTCGTGGGCGATGAAGAAATCCGCCCGCTGCCGGGGATTGTCGTAATGCCGGATGTAGTAGGTCATCCCGTTGTCGAGGCGCCCGACCCGCACCTCGCCGTCGAGCGGCATCTTCTCTTGCGGGCCTGCGGGGACTTGCCCCGCCGCCGGAACGGCCAGCAGACAGAGCAGGGCCGCACGGATCAGAACGGATTTTTTCATCGTGAATTCGCTTAATTACGTAGTGTAGTCCTGCAAATATACGAAAAAGTCGCGCAAGAGGCGCTAAAAAACAACCGTCGCGTATCAATTACACTTCAAAATAACTACCTTTGCGTTACACACACCATTTACAACCCGAACAATGAAAAGAAAAAGCAATTGGTTAAAGAATTTGCTGCAATGGGGCACGCTTGCGGCAATCGTGGGATTCGTGGTCTACGGGCTTACGCTCGGGGAGAAACCCGCGGACGTGGAGGCCTACTGCCCGTTCGGCGGACTGCAGGCGCTGGGAAGCTACCTGGTCAACAACTCGCTGGCCTGCACGATGTCCATGACGCAGATCATGGTGGGCGTCATGCTCGCCGTGGGAGTGATCCTTTTCAGCAAACTCTTCTGCGGCTACCTCTGCCCGCTGGGAACCGTCAGCGAATGGATGGGCAGGGGCGGCAAGAAGCTGAAGGTCAGCGTTGAAATACGCCCGGGAAGCATCGCCGACCGCCTGCTCCGCGCCGTCAAATACGCCCTGCTGTTCTACGTATTCTACATGTCGGCGTCGAGCAGCGAGCTTTTCTGCAAGAATTTCGACCCCTACTACGCCGTCGCCACGGGCTTCAAGGGCGAGATCACCGTCTGGATGACCGTCATCTCGGTTGCGGTGCTCTTCCTCGGCAGCTTTTTCGTCAAAATGTTCTGGTGCAAATACATCTGCCCGCTGGGCGCGTTGAGCAACATCTTCAAATTCACCGTCACCTTCGTGTGCATCGTCATCCTGCTGTGGGTGCTCGGGCTGCTGGGCGTGGCTTCGGCCTGGGTATGGGCTTTGGGCATCGCCTGCCTCGCGGGCTACCTCTGGGAGATGATCTACCTGCGGAGCAAAGTCTTCCCGCTGCTGCACATCGTCCGCGACGAGGCCACGTGCACCAAGTGCGACGTCTGCCGCCGCAAATGTCCCTATTCGATCGACATCAAGAACCTCGACAAGGTGAAGCACATCGACTGCACGCTCTGCGGAACGTGCGTCTCGGCCTGCCCCGAAGATTCGCTGCAGGTCGGCGGCAAACGCTCGCTGCGCTGGCTGCCCGGCATCCTGGCCGTCGCGCTCTTCGGCGCGGCGCTGTGGTTCGGCAGCCACTGGGAGCTTCCGACCATCGACGAGAAGTGGGGCGAATACGAGCAGGTCGAGGGCATGCAGACCTACGAAATCGAGGGGCTGACCTCGGTGAAGTGCTTCGGCAGCTCGAAGGCCTTTTCCGCGAAGATGCAGAAAGTGCCGGGCGTCTACGGCGTGAAAACGTTCGTCAAACGCCACGCCGTGGTGATCAGCTACGATCCCAAGGCGATCGACGAGACGAGCATCGACAAGGCGATCTTCTCGCCGACGACCATGAAGTTCGCAACGCCGAAAGCCGGCGTCGACTCGCTGTCGGTGGTCCGCATCGGCGTCGAAGGACTCCACGATAAGATGGACATGGTCTACTTCGGAGCCATCCTGCGCAACATCGACTGCATCTGCGGCTTCGATGCGCAATACGACTGTCCGGTAGCCGTTACGCTCTACGTCGACCCGTCGGCCGCGATTCCCGAAAAGATGCTCCGCGACTCGATCGAGGTCAAGGAGGCCCACATGCTGGCCCACGGCGGCAAGGTCCGCGTCATTCCGGTCCACTACCAGCTCAAGAGCTACGACCCCGCCGCCGGCAGGATCGGCCGCCGCGAGTTCCTCGACCTGATGTTCGAGCAGACCCGCGACCTCTCGGCGCCGTTCAAGCATAACACCGAGACCTACGGCGACGACGCGAAGTATCCCAAGGGCGTCTACGAAGTCGAGTGCCGGGGTATCGAGAAGCCGCTCATCAAGCGCAGCTTCCCCTACTTCCGCGGGTTCCTCTCGCTCAAGGAGGGCATCACGCGGCTCGACGTGGCGCTGAACGACGAGGAGGTTCCCGTACTGCGGATCGTCTACGTCAAGTCGATGTGGGACGATGCGAAGATCTGGAACGAACTGCTCAACGCCAAGGTGTGGCCCGTGAAGTACAAGGACGGCACGCTCAAGGACGAGGAGCCGAAGTTCACCTTCAGAACCGAAGGGCACACGCTCTGACACAAAATACGTACAGGGGGCTTGTGATACGCAAGCCCCTTTTTTCGAGATAAACCGAGAAGACTATGAAAAAAGCGATTTTTTACCTGCTGGCCTGCGCCCTGCTCCCGGTTGCGGCGTCGGCCGACGAGGGCATGTGGCTGGTCAGCACGTTCCGGGACGTGATCTACCCCCAGATGAAGAAGGAGGGGCTGAAACTCAAACCCGGAGAGATTTACAACGAGGAGTCCCCGGCGTTGTGCAACGCCATCGTGGCCGTCGACGGCGGCATGGGCACGGGCAGCGTGATTTCGGACAAGGGACTCGTCATCACCAACCACCACGTGGCCTACGGCGACATCCACTCGCTGAGCACCCCCGCGAAGAACTACCTCGAAGAGGGCTTCTGGGCGCTCCGCCAAAAGGACGAACTGCCGCTCAAAGGCAAGACCGTGACCTTCCTGCGGCAGGTCCGCGACGTGACGGACGAGGCCCTGGCCATCCGCGACTCGCTCGAAAAGGCCAACAGCCTGGGGGTCTTCGGGACGCGCAAGGTCTACGGCATCCTCGAACGGAAATACGGCAAGGACACCCCCTTCGATGTGGAATGCGCTTCGATGTGGAAGGGCAAGAAATACCTGCTGTTCTACTACGAGACTTATAAGGACGTGCGCCTCGTGGGCGCACCTCCCGTGAAGATCGGGGCCTTCGGCGGCGAGCAGGACAACTGGGGCTGGCCCCAGCACAAGGGCGACTTCGCCCTCTACCGCGTCTACGGCGACGCAAAGGGCCGCCCGGCGGCTTACGCGGAGGACAACGTGCCCATCACGCCCCGCAAGGTGCTCAACGTCTCGACGAGCGGCATCCACGACGGGGACTACGCCATGGTGATCGGCTTTCCGGGCCGTACCAACCGCTACATGTCGTCATTCGCCGTGCGCGAAAAGGAGCACGTGACCAACCCCGTGGTGATCAAGGCGCGCCGCGACCGCCTCGACATCATGCTGCGCCACATGGAGGCCGACCCGGACGTGCGGCTGATGTACAGCGACAAGTATTTCAACATCAGCAACTACGCCGACTACGCCAAGTGGGAGAACATCTGCCTGCGTCGTTACGACGTAATCGGCATCCGCGCCGCCGAGGAGGCGCGCCTCGCCGCCTGGATCGATGCCGACCCGGCCCGCAGGGCCGAATACGGCGACCTGCTCGCCAACCTCAAGAAGGGCTACGAGGCCCGCGCCGAAGCCGTGCGCGAAAAGTGCTACTACCAGGAGACGTGGATTCGCCCGAGCGACGTGATGATGACGGCCAACCGTCTCGGCACGCTCGTCGACCGCATGCGGCGCGACGGCATCGCCTCGGTGCAGGACGGCGACAAGAACTTCGCGGGCGTGAAGTCCAACACCCGCCGGATGATGAAGGACTTCGACCTGGCCACCGACAAGGAGGTGCTGACGCGGATGATGGAGAGTTTCACCGGCAACGTGCCCCGCGAAATGTGGGGCGAACAGCTGCCGCAGCTTTACGACCGCTTCAAGGGCGACGTTCCGGCGCTGGTCGACTACGCGTTCGAAAACACCTGCTGCACCAGCTACGAAAAACTCTGCGCCTGGTTCGCACAGCCGCGCACCGCGGAGGAGATCCTCTCCGACCCGATGGCGGCGATGGCCAACTCGGTCAGTTCGCGGCGCTTCGCCGAGAAACTCAAGCAGGCCGAGGAGGCGTCGGGCATCGACGCAGACAAGGAGGAACTCCGCTACGCCCACGCCATTTACGAGATGCGCGAATCGGAGGGCACGCCCCAATATCCCGACGCCAACTCGACGATGAGGCTCACCTACGGAACCGTGGGTCCGGTTTCGCCCAAGGACGCCGTGCACTACGACTCCCGTTCGACGGTCGACGGCTACCTCGAAAAATACAATCCCGACGACTACGAATTCCGTGTCGACGAGCGGATGTCCTCGCTCATCCGCAGCAAGGACTGGGGCCGCTGGGGAGAAAACGGCCGGCTGTACGTCAATTTCCTCACCGACAACGACATCACGGGCGGCAATTCGGGCAGCCCGGTGCTCGACGCCCGGGGCGACGTGATCGGACTGGCGTTCGACGGCAACCGCGAGTCGATGTCGGGCGACGTCTATTTCCACCCGACCAACTTCAAGACGGTCTGCGTCGACATCCGTTTCGTGCTGTGGATCATGGACAAATACGCCGGTGCCGGGTCGCTGATCGACGAAATGCGCCTGGTGAAATAACCTGCCCCGCACTTTCTACGAAGGAACGGACCCGGCAAAGGTCCGTTCTTTTTTAGGAATCCCCGCCGACAAAAACCCCGCAGGACTTTGCATGTCCTGCGGGGTTTTTACGAATGATCCGCGGTTCAGAAGTTCAGACCCACGGCCGCGAACAGGCCGCCGCGCCGGCTGCCGTCCATCAGACCGCTGCGGCCCCACGCCGCACGGCCTTTCAGATCGACGTACAGGCTCATTTTCTTCGCCGGGAAACAGTGCGTATAGCGCAGGCCGGCCTCGCCGTTCAGACGGTCGTTGGTCAGGAAAGCATACTCCCGGGCCAGCAGGTCGGCGCGGTAGTTCTCGTTGTCGATCTGCACCCCCTCGGGGCAGCTCTTCTCCAGTTCGGTTCCGCCGCCGAACGTATAGCCGCCGCGCACCGTCGCGTCGAGCCAGCTGCGGCCGCTGAACCGGAAGTTCTTCGTCACGCCCAGCATCAGCTTCGAATAGTGCAGGTCCTGGTTGTAGCGCGCCGGGGAGATCGTATATTCCGATTCGGTCTTGCAATAGTCATAGGCCACGTCGACGATCCACGAACTGCTCCACTCGTTGCGCTTGACGTAGAGTTTGTAATCGGCATCGACGCTGCGCTGCTTCTGCGAGAATTTCAGGAAGCGGCCGTACTGTTTGTAATATTTCAGATTGGTTACCGGATCAACGGCCAACTCCTGAATATTGTTGTATTTCAACAGGTCTCCCCACGAAGCATCGACCGAAAGCCGCTGATCCACACTACGCCCCGTAACATTGAGCACGCCCAGATAGCGGTAAGTTAACCGGTCGTTGTCGCCCAAATGTTCATCCTCTTCCAAATGATAACGCTCCATCTTACCATATATCGCCGAAAACTGGTTGAACAGGCTCACCCGGGGAGAGAACTTCAGTTCGAACTGTGCAGCCCCGCCGTACTCCGACTCTTTGTAATGGATCGGATTACTGTTACTGCCCGACGGAACCAGCTCGGCCATATAGAACCAAAGCCCCTCGAACAGATAGAGCGGAATAGCCTGTTCGTTGGTTCCGAAAGAGAGGTAATTGACCGTTTCGGTGGTGCGTTCGTAGGTGAAATTCAGACCCGCATCGACCGTCTTGGAAGTGAACATCACACCGGGGCGAACGCTCAAATGCATGTACGTCGTCTTGTTGCGCGCATCGCGCCGCTTGGCAAGACTCTGGTTCTCGTATTCGCCCTGCAGACCGATCACCCAATTTCCCATCTGATAGGCCACTCCGGCTTTCAGCAGATAGGTTTCATTGCGCGTATTGCCGGGAACCGAGTCGCCCACGTTCATCGGCGAGGTATAAAGATGTGTATTACCCGCCCAGTTGCGGTCCGAGCCTGCGGTATAGTCATAGCCCAGTTTGCCGTAGAACGAAAGACGGTCCCACCGTTGGAAGGATTCCGACTGTATGCCCGTCTTATGGGTCCGGGCAGCGTCGCCGACGTTACGCAGGCCGCCTTCTTCGAAATCGTAGCTGACGTCGGCTGTCGAGAGCGAAGCACGGTTGAAGATCAGGCCGGCGGCGTTGTCCGAGACCAGCCAGCCGCTTTTGGAGCGGATGCGCTCCATCGTATAGTATTTTTCGAGGTTCTCCCCGCGGGCTGACTGCGCCGACGCCGTGCATGCCATTACGGCCGTTGCCAGGAATACCGCATATATCGTATTGATTCTCATGATCTGTTTCGTTTTGAGTTAATTGCCCTTGTAAAGAGTCGGCCGCGGAATCATCATCCAGTCCTGCGAAGAGTCGTTCGTATCCTGATAAACGGTATGTCCGGCGGCAGCCGTCGCCTCTTCGTCGACTTTACGGATGTAGGAGATGCCCGAACCCATTCCCGAAGTGATCATGAGAGCCTGGAGACTGATCTCCGGACAAAGACGCGGGACCTCGTTTTCGGCAATGCGGAATTCGACTCCGTCGTAAACCCACTCCTTGGGAATCATGATGGAATATATTTTACCGGTGTATGCCGGCGGCGCGGAGATCATGTGTCCGCCCGGCTCTCCGAGTTTGACCCCGTCTTTCACATACTCCTCGGCGCTTCCCTCGATACGATAGATGACGACCGTCGGAGAAGTCCGGGAAATCGTAAATGCGGTTCCCAGCCCCTGCTGACAATAGGGATTCAACCTTCGCTCCTCGGGAACTTCCGGAGTCTTCTGACCTTTAAACGCCGGAATCCACATGGCCCAGGTGTTCTCCGTCGCCAAATTTACAGGCACAGTCGTCATAGCACCCGTATGGTTGATCGCACTCAATGCGATCACCACCTCTTCGCCGGGCTGAAGCGGATGATCCGTTCCTTTACCCGGGAAATTGAATCCGAAAGCACTGATGGGAACCGAATCGCGCGGATCGGTATTGTCGTCGCCCAGCCACGATTTCACGTAAATCCGTTTGGCGTTGGAGTTATAGGTGGAGTGCGTGCCCAGACCGATGCCGTCGAGATACTGCACCTTGTCCGAATTGTTGTAGAGCGTAAAATACTGATCGTAATTGTAATTGGCGCCGCTCGGCGTCTTGGCCAGGTGGAAATAGACCTCTTTCAGGATAATGGTTCCCTTATTCGCGGCGGTAAGTTCGGCGGCAAGCGTTTCGACCTGCTTGTCGTCGCGCGACAGCACGATATTCTGCGAGGCCGACAGGATCTTGACGGCCCCTTCCACCTCGATCTGCTTGCTCACGATTACGCTGTACGTGCCGTATTCGGCTTCGAGGCGCGCCACGCCCTGCGCATCGGTCACAGACGTCAGGACAACACCCGTCTTCGAATTTCGCAGCATGACCTTGAAATCGCTTTTCGGCTCGGCAGCCAGCGCTTCGGGCAGCGTAATGCTCACTTCGACCTCCTTGCTGCCCTCGAAAAGTTCGCTGTCCTTCATGTCTTTCAGGCAGCCGCTCAACAGAAAGGCGGCCGCCAAGGGTAAAATACAGGTTAAAATCTTTTTCATCGTCTGCGGCGTTTAGAATTTGAGTTTGAGTTCCGCACCGAAATACATCTCGGTATTGACCATTCGGTAACTGCCCGTACTCTGCAACTTCATCTTGGGACGGGAATTCGTGAAGTTGTTGGCGTAGAACGAAATCTGCGCGATATTGCCGATCTCTTTGGTAATGCGGATATTGGCCATGAAATAGGGTTTGAACGAGTTCTGCACGAACAGGCTCGAATTGGTCGACGTCGTCCGGTATATCTGAAAAGCGTTGCCCAGCTCCCCGTCATACAGGCTGGGATCGAACGGCAGCACGTTGCCTGCGGCATCCATATACCAATCGGGGTCCTTGTAAAGCATACCGTCGACCTGTCCTTCGAAATCGTAAATCTTGTTGCCCTCGGCATCTTCGTAATAAACTCCCCTGTTCTTGAAACTCCGGCTGCGGTCGAGCCACACGCACTGGACCGTCAGCGAGGTGATCAGGCGCAGTTTGGGAATGTGGGTGATAAAACTGAAATTGGAATTGAACCGCTTGCGTATCGCTGTGCCCTGTAAGCTCTTTCCGCCGTCATATCCTCCATAAACGGGATTATAGACGTTTTCCCCATTGATCTGTATTTTTCCGGAGTTATAGGAGAGATCGAAAAGCTGCTTCACGCCGACGTCCGGCATATTTTTCATCTGCATATAGGCGCCGTTGACGATGATCGAGGTGCGGATCGCACGGATCTGCCCGAAATCGAACGTGTACTCGACGCCCTGCTTGTCGTACTTGTTGTTGTTGCCGGGTTTGGCAATGCGTTTGAACTTGGTGACCGTCTCGTAGTCGAGGGGTTCACCGTTGACTCCCAACACCTTCTGCCCCGGATTATTCGGGTCGTCGATGTAGACCGGGGTTTCCGCACCGGAATAATTATACTCCCGGTAAGAGTATACGCCGGGGGTATACATCGTGGAATAACCGTTTCGCATCTTTTCATTGTAGTAAGCGATGCTTCCCTTGATGCCGAACATCTCGAAGTCGACGCCGACCTCGAAGTTCTTGCTGTACTGCATCTTCAGGTCACGGTTGCTCAACTCCTCGGCCGTCGTCACCTCGGTCGTCCATGCCTCCATGGCAGGCCGCTCACCGGCGGCAGGCAGACGCAGCGAGTAGTTGTCGATATAGGATGCGAACGGATAGAGCGTATAGAGGCCCGGCAGCGTGGTCTGAATGCCCCAACCGGCACGCAGCGACAGTTCGCGGACCTTTTTCGGCGCACGATTGCTGATGATCGTGTATTTGAGGTTGAAACGCGGATCTACGGCCCATTTGTCATTCAGCCGATCGGTTGCCAGATAGGTGAAACGCCCTCCGGCCTGCAACGTGAGCGAAGTCTTGCCGACCGGCAGGGTGACCTTTTCCTCGACGAAAACGGCCACCTGGTTCATGAAGGGGATATCGCTGAACGGCTGGGGACGGAACTGGATGGGACGCACGCCCTCGTAATACTGTCCTTTGCCGGTGTTGCCCGAATTGCTCCACTCGGCACCGAGCATCGCCTTGTTGTAGACCTTGCCGTAGCGGCCCGAAACCTCGGCCATCAGCTTGGCATTGGTGTAATAGGCCATGCTCAAGTTGCGGATGTCGCTCATGTAATCGTGAGGCGTGAACTCCACGAAACCTTCACCCGGTTCGGTCGCCCCGGGATTGGCAACGCCGACGAAGGTCGACAGTGCCTTGTTGCGGGCGTATTCGCGCGTCATGGTGTGGCTCAAGACATATTTCAGCGAGGTGATCCACGATTTGTTGAGCAGCCACGAGCCGTTCAGGTTGAGCGAAAGGCTCTTGTCGTCGAGGAACTTGCGCTCGTCCTGCGACAGGTCATCGGCATCGGGCTTGCTCGTGCCTTTCGAAAGGTAGCCGCTCACCTTCGCATTGAACTGGAACGGCGTACGGTCGCGGTTGAAGGTGTTGGAATAGTTCACCGAAAAGGTTCCGCGGTCATAGGCGTCCTTCGAAGTGCGGATGTCCTTCATGGCATTGGCATAGTCCAGCCCCACATTGAGGAAACCCTTATCGGGTCCCAGCGCGTAGCCTTTGGTCAGCGCCACGGCCTTGGTGTTGGGAACCGCCTTGACACGCACCTCGTAGGGTGTGCGGCCCTGCTTGGTCTTGACGATCACGGCGCCGGCGCTCATATTGCCGTACTCGGCCGAAGCCACGCCCCGGACTACCTCCACCGACTCGATGTTGTCAGTGGAGATCGTACGCATGTCGATGCCCTTGCTCACCGGCTGCCCGAAGCCCGTGGCCTTTTCGCCTACCAGCGAAGCGTCGTTTTTCACCGACGCCCCGTCGACGTAAATACCGACCGTACTGGAATTGACGCCCAAAGTCTCTACGGAGGTCATGTTGGGATTCAGGTCGCGGATACCGATAAAGTTATAGGAACTGCTCGTGAGATCGGGATTCGACGTCACGACACCCGGCAGCAGCTGCATCACGTCCTTGACGGAGGTGGCCTGCAGGTGGTCCATCGCCTGCCGGTCGATCGTCGACGAAGAGTTGATGCTGCGGCCCCGCTGGGCCGTTACGGTCACGGTGTTGAGTTGCAGGCTCGACTCTTTGAGGCGCAGCGAGAGCGCCCCGATCGAAGCGGTGATCGTCACCTTATACGAAAGGGGTTCGTAGCCCAGGCAGGTCGCCTCGATGGTGTAGCTGCCGGTAGTCACCGACGGCATCCGGAACCGGCCTTTGGCATCGGTCACCACCCACAGCTCGAGCGTCGGGATGGAAACCACGCAGCCCGCAATCGGCTCCTTCGTGTTGTACTCCGTCACGGTTCCCTCGATGGAGACCTTTTTCGGAGCCTGGGCCTGCACACCCAGCGGAATGCAGAAGCCCGCCAATAAAAGCATGAGTAAAAATTTCTTCACGGCAAACAGGGTTATGTGAATAGTAAGAATATCGTTCGTTTCTGAAGGGCAAAGATAGAGAACCGCCCGACAGACGGCAATCCCGAGAAATGGGGATTTTACCGGTCAGGGGACACAATAACGACTTCCGGCAGCTGCATGGCGCAACTGTCGGACATCGCAAAATACGCGGCTGTCAACAGAGGGTACGGCGATTCCCGCGGGGGGGGGAACCCGGG
>OJKY01000178.1_pt1 | contig 60882 bp, 59 predicted proteins | sample 1596571 | NCBI WGS metagenome assembly OJKY01 (sample SAMEA4350170, study PRJEB24818) | metagenome | biome: human; feature: gut; material: faeces | place: Denmark | collected 2013-09 | reverse complement strand
CCGCTATGGAATATTTCAAGAGTGAAGTCATGGAGATGTGCCACCGGGAGGGGCTTTACCAAATCGACCTCTTGAACGGCAGCAAGGAACGGATAACGGAACGGGAATACTGGGCGGCAAAGAAAGGGCAGCTTGCCCTTGATAAAGAGAACGCCGCCAGAGAAGCCGCCGGACAGCCGACCAAGCCCACCAAGTTTGAAACGGACAAGGCGAAGCTGCGCCGGACGATACGGCAGGCACTTTCCCAAGCTACCAGCTTTGACGAGTTTTCTTCCCTTTTGCTGCGGGAGGGTGTGACTGTCAAGGAGAGCCGGGGGCGGCTTTCCTACCTCACGCCGGACAGGACAAAGCCTATCACAGCCCGGAAGCTGGGGGACGATTTTGACAAGGCTACTGTCCTTGCCCTGCTTACACAGAACGCCCGCAGAGCCGCCGAACAGACCAAAGCCATACCCGAATAGCTAAGAATATGTCGCAGCTTTCTCTTGACTGGGATTGCGTGGAAAATCGTACAGATGAATTAGGAGTTTTACAAAAAAGTCTCAATATACTGTCTCGGAATCTTTCAACTGCTTTATCAGATTTGCAAAAAGCAAATTCAAAACTACAAGGGGACATTGAAAAAGAGAAAGCGTTGGAAAAAGAGAGGATGGAGTTTTTTTCTGCTGTATCACACGAATTAAAGACCCCTATTACGGTTATTAAAGGACAGTTAGAGGGTATGCTGTTAGATGTTGGGGCATATAAGGATCACAAGAAATACCTTACACGGTCGTTAGAAGTGGCAAATACAATGGAAAGCATGGTGCAGGAGATATTAACGATCTCACGCTTAGAAACATCCGGAGCCTCTATTGTGCATAGTCAATTTGATATTGCACAGTATCTCAAGACCTACCTTTCTTCCACAGAAGATTTGATGATCCGCAAGAACCTAACATTGCATACCGATATAGAAGTTCCGGCATTGGTTTTAGGTGATAGCCGTTTACTATCAAAAGTAATAGGAAACCTGATCAGTAATGCAATTTTCTATTCACCTCCAGATAACGACATTTATATTGCGGCCAAAACACAGAGTGGAAAGTTTAGGTTTCGTATAGAGAATACAGGCGTCCACATTCCCAATGAGGACTTATCCAAAATCTTTGAGCCTTTTTATCGTGTAGACCATTCAAGGAGCCGACAAACAGGTGGAAGTGGGTTGGGGCTTTACATTGTTCAAAAGATATTAAAACAGCATGGAAGTGAATGTAATGTCACCAATACAGAACGGGGGGTATGCTTTTCATTTTTATTATAAAATCGCAATTTCTAAGGGGCGGCTTTCAATAGCCGCCCCTTTTTTCAACTACACACAAATCACAAATTGCCCCCAATTCTATCACAAATATCTTTGCTAAGATATAACCATACAAAATAAGAAAGGGTGATTTCTCTATGAAAAAAATTCAAAAAGGAGTTGCCGCACTCCTGCTTCTTATAATGTTATGCGGCTTGGCTGCCTGTGGCGCTGCAGCTGCGGAACAGGCGGTTCCTGATAAACTTTCCAGCACTTCAGAAGTTGCGTCAAGCGACGCTGGGCAGACCTATGTGGAGCAGCACGAGCTACCCCAAAAGCAGGTATCCTATCAGGAGTACGAGACGTTTGGACTCAAATACGATGAAAGCAAAAATGAGCTGTACTTTGATGGTGAGCTGGTCAGGTATTTTTATGATGGTGTCGATGTGGCAGACGGTGTCCAAAGTGTCTACTGCGAATTTCTCAATGAAAACGGCACCGTAGATATTCACACGACGCGAGAAACAATCAAAAATGCGGATGGAAGTGTCAATCCTTTTGGTCGGCTGACAGGTATCGAACGGTACAGCCAGGAGGAATTTGACAACAGGGATCTATCAAGTTTTTATGATGCTCCTGGTGGGTCGGTCTATGTTTCAGGCTTTTATGATCCTACCGCAGAGAGTTTTGCAGATCGATTTGACAAATATAAAGAATTTGGGATCGAATATGTTGAGTCGGAAAACGCCAGCGGTACCGGAAATATCTACTATAACGGGAAACTCGTAAAGTATTTCTTGGATTTATCCCCAAGTGGAGACGTGTTTACGTTCCAGTCAACAGATGGAGGTAGCATCAATGTCCAAACGATTTACGAAAATGACAAAATAGTTGATGTAAAAGAGATGGAGTGACCTGCCGGACGACGGCAAAAGAAAAAAGCCGTCGTACAGCAGCCTTTTTAACACGCCTATTGGGAACGGCGGCTTGATTTCAAAGCCGCCGTTCCTTTGCGTTTACACAAACTAATGACGACTTGTAAGGACACGGAGGCCCTCTGGAGGTATTGCCGTGTCCTTTATCTTTTTTTCTCCTCCTAACCTGTCAAAAAAAGCCCACCCGCCCAACAGGATCAGTTTGGCAGCGGATGTGAAATTTGGCAGTACATAAATGAATTTATAATTTCACGTGCTTGTGTGGCCGTGTGTCACGCAAGCGCATTTTGTTTGTCCGACTTCTGGACACTTTGTCCAGAGGTGCGGGGCGGCTCCCCAGGGTGCCGCTCCCCGCCAGCTCCCCATTTTGTTTCCGCTCAACCCATCAACCGAAACAAAATGGAGGACAAGCTATGACAACGATCAATCTGAAAGATTTTTATTATTGGTACTTAACGGACGAGCTGGTGGAGGTGCCTGACGAGGTAGCCGAGGAACTCATAGCCAGTAAGCGGCGCGAGGCCGCCCATGCGGAACGGGCGCGCTACAACAAGGCTTATTATTCCCTGGATTGTGACGATGGGATCGAATACTCCGCCTGCCTGCACGAGCCCAGCCCCCAGGAACTTATGGATCGCAAGGAGCTGTTCTTCCGGCTGTGGAACGCCCTCAACTCCTTGCCGGAAATTCAGGGTCGCCGCGTGGACGCTCATTTGATCCTGGGAAAGAGTTACCGTCAGATCGCCCGCGAGGAGGGAGTGGACAAGAGCGCCGTCCGCTGCTCCGTGAAATGCGGGATTGACCGCATGAAAAAATATTTGCAGGAAAATTTCTAAGTTACCATCTCCATTCACCCCTCTTTTTCTGGTGGTATGTGAGAGGATGTTTTCTCTCCGCAAAGGAGGCGCGGGGGCCACAGGCCGCCGCCCCCCTTTGTGGGGGAGCGCCGCCGCCGAGTATGGCTGTCTTATAACAGGGCAAGAAAATGAGCGCGGCGCTTCCCACCGTTTATGAAAGTGAGGGATAACATAATGGACTATGATCTTGAATTGGCTGCTATGCTGTCCCAGCCGTGGGGCAACAACGCCTGCCGTGGCTATGTCATTTACGCGATGGAGAACTGCGGGTTTTCCCCTAATGACATTCGGCGCGTGGTGGCGGAGCTCTATGAGGTTTTCGACATCTGCAGTCTGGAAGAGGCCCAGCAGCATTTTGAGGAAAGCCCTTACTGACTTCTGGACAAAGTGTCCAGAGGCAGCCATTTAGCCGGACGGCCAGCACTTTCGCGGTGCTGGCCGTTTCTGCTCACCATTGGAAATACTGGCGAATAACTGCAAAGGAGGTTTTCTGTGAAGCTAAACGCACAAGTGATTGAAAAGATGCAGAGCGTCAATCTTGACGCGGTGGATAAGGAAACGCTTGTTGACGCAAGCGGTTTTGTTTTTGATAATTCGTTGCCGCTGGAAAAGCGAGCTGCTCGTATGCTGGAACAGTTGAAAAACCCCTATTGTTTCCGCTATGGCGATATGGCCATCAAGCTGGAATTTGCCGAGGACGGCCCCTCTCTCCAGGAACTGCTGACGGGCTTTTTCCTGCGGCAGAAAAGCGGACTGTAACGATCCGCTACTTCCAGACACTTTGTCCAGAGGTGGAGTCATCCTTGTTGTACCCCCGGTGCAGAGGTATAATATAGATGTAATGTGATAGGAAGGAGGACACATGGCAAGAACAGCAAACCGGGGGACAATGAGCGCCAGTTCCCCAACTTCATACAATGTGATGCGCTGGAGATTAGGGAAATACATTCGCCTTTCTAAAGAAGATTTACTCCGTGGCCGCGATGAAAGCAACAGCGTTGTAAACCAGCGGCGGCTCCTGGAACAATACCACCAGGCCCACCTGGATGAGTTCTATGAGGGCGCGGAAGCGGACGTATATGTGGATGACGGAAAAACAGGTACGGACACCAACCGCGAGGACTTTCAGCGGCTCCTGTCCGATATATCCAGCGGCAGAATTAACTGCGTGATTGTAAAAGACCTGTCCCGTCTTTCCCGGAACTATACCGATGCCGGAAACCTGATTGAAAATCTTTTCGTCCGGCTCAACGTCCGTTTTATCAGCTTGGCGGAGGGCGTGGACAGCTACCGCAACCCTGACAGCGTATCAAATATAATCGTCCCCATTACCAACGTAATGAACGATCAATACTGCTACCAGACCTCAAAGAAAATCCGTCAGGTGTTTGATATGAAGCGCCGCAACGGTGAGTTTATCGGCTCGTATGCTCCGTATGGATATGTGAAAGACCCCGGCGATAAACACGCTCTGCTGGTTGACCCGGAGGCCGCCGAAGTAGTCAAAAGCATTTTTTCCATGTTTCTGTCTGGCATGAATAAGCGCGGGATTACCTATTATCTGAACGATCATGGTGTCCTTTGCCCCACGGCCTACAAGAAACAGCAGGGGCTCAAATACAATGCTCCCAACGCCCAAAACAATCCTATGTGGAGCACGATTACCATAGACACGATCTTGAAAAACCGTGTCTATGTGGGGGATATGGTGCAGGGACGTCAACGGGTGAAAAGCTATAAAATCCATATCCAGGAGCGGGTGCCGGAGGAAGAATGGTTTATCGTAGAAAATACCCACGAGGCCATAATTGACCGAGAAACCTTTGATAAGGTGCAGGGCCTGCTCAAGCGCGACACGCGCACAGCTCCAAAAGCAAAGCAGCTTTACCTGTTCAGCGGCTTTCTGAAATGCGCCGACTGCGGCAGGGCGATGTCCCGGATCGCTTCAAAAGGCATTTATGTCTATTACCAGTGCGGAACATATAAAAGCCTTTCAAAAAAGGCTTGCACCATGCACTCCATCAAGAGTGACCGCCTGGAGGCGGGCGTCCTGTTTGCAATTCAACAACAGGTACATTTGGCTGTTGCCTATTCAGAGCTGGTGTCCCGTATCAATTCCGCGCCCCTCAAAAAAAGCAAGTCAAAGCGGCTGGAGGATGCCATCGCCGCAAAAGAAAAAGAGCTTGCTAAAATCATGCGATATAAGCAAGCCCTTTATCAAGACTGGAAAGACGGGGAAATCACCCGCAACGACTACCGCCACATGAGCGAGGACTATGAACGGCAAGCCGAGGCCCTAAATAATGTCCTGCGGACGCTGACAGACGAGCAGGAACAACTGGAAAACGGCGTGGATGCAGAAAGTCCTTTCCTGGCAGCATTTCTCAAATATCAGAACATCGACAAACTGACACGGGAAATTCTGGCCGAGCTCATTGATTATATCAAAGTTTACGAGGGCGGCAATATTAGCGTGAAATTCAAATACGCTGACGAGTTCCGCCGCATGGCTGAATATATCGAGCTCAACGCCCCTATGGTTCAAGAGGCTGCGGGCTGATATATAGCCCTATTACCTAATCCGTTTGCTGGTTTTCCTAATATATATTGCCCATATGGGCGTATACTATACACAGCTTTCACCGCAGGAGGTGCGCCATGCGCTTTTGTGAGCAGCTGAACGAATACATCACCCGGCTGGACTGCCGGGGCAAGGAGCTGGCGGAGGCCGCCGGGCTGTCCGCACCGTCCCTGAGCCGCTACCGCACCGGCGAGCGCACGCCGGGCCGCGACAGCGCCGTGCTCACAGCGCTGAGTGATGCTTTGGCCGATATGGCCAAAGCAAAGGCGCTGCCGGATATGGACGCGGACACACTGTATAGCGCGTTCCTGCAATGCGATGAATATGCCGGCACGGACAGGAAGATGCTGCGTGAGAACTTCAATGCGCTGATCGAGGTCATGGGACTCAGCGTGGCGAAGTTGTGCCGCTGCGCCAACTACGACCCGTCCGCCATCTTCCGCTTCCGCCGGGGCGAGCGTCAGCCGGCGGAGCCGGAGCAGTTCGCCGCCGCCGTGGCGTCCTATGTTTCCCGGGAGATGGACGGCCCCGCCCAGCGGGAAGTGGCCGCCGCGCTGCTGGGCTGTGCCGCTGAAGATCTCGGCGACCGCGCCGCCTACTGCCGACGGGTGCAGGATTGGCTGCTGGGCAGCCATGCGCCCCGGGAGGACAGCGTCTCCCGCTTCCTGACCAAGCTGGATGAGTTCGATCTGAATGCGTACATACGCTCCGTCCATTTTGACGAGCTGAAGGTCCCTGTGGCGCCCTTCCAGCTGCCCACCAGCCGCAGTTACTCCGGTTTGCGGCAGATGATGGACAGCGAGCTGGACTTTATGAAGGCGGCGGTGCTGTCGCGCTCCACAGAGCCGGTGTTTTTGTACAGCGATATGCCCATGACAGAGATGGCCCAGGACCCGGAGTTCCCCAAGAAGTGGATGTTCGGCATGGCGCTGCTGCTGAAAAAAGGTCTGCGGCTGCAGATCATCCACAACATTGACCGCAATCTGCCGGAGATGATGCTGGGATTGGAGAGCTTCATCCCCATGTATATGACCGGCCAGATCGAGCCGTATTACTTCAAAGCGCCCCAGGGCGGTGTGTTCCTGCATTTCCTGCGGGTATCCGGCACAGCCGCGCTGACCGGCGAGGCTGTGTCCGGCCACCATAGCGAGGGGCGGTATTACCTGACCAACAACCGCACAGAGGTGGCCTATTACCGCCGTCGGGCCGACGCTCTGCTGGAGAACGCCAAGCCGCTGATGGAGATATACCGTGCCGACGGCGCTTCCCGGCTGAACGCTTTTCTGTTGGCAGACAGCCGCACCCCCGGCCGACGGCGGTGTGTCCTATCGGCGCCGCCGTTGTATACCGCGGACCCCGCGTTTTTGACGGCGGTGCTGCAAAGACACGATGTGCCTGCGCCGGATCAGGAGCGTATCCTGGCCCACGCCAAAAGCCGCCGGGAGCAGGCCGAAACCATCCTGCGGGACAATGAAATGGTGTTGGCTCTGCCCCGACTGACAGAGGAAGCCTTTGAACGATACCCGATGTCCCTGCCCCTGTCAGGATCGTTCTATGAACGTGATATACCGTATACCTATCAGGAGTATCTGGAACACATCGATCAGACAGAACAGTTCGCGGCAGTGCACTCGCGCTGCCGCCTGGAACTGACCGCCGACAGCACCTTCCGCAATTTGCAGATCGTCATGCACGAGGGGCGGTGGGCCATGGTGTCCAAGGAAAAATCACCCGCCATACATTTTGTCATCCGTCACGTCAAGCTTCGTAGTGCTATTGAGAGCTTTGAGCCGCCGCTGGTGGAGGAGTGACAGCCCGCGCGGGCGGTCAGCACCGGCGTGTTTGTGGTCAAAATTATGGTCAAATCCCCGTTCTGGCGCAGAAGAAAAGCCCTGTAACCGGCATGGTTACAGGGCTTTTCACTGGCGCAGTGGGAGGGATTCGAACCCTCGTGCCGCTTTTGACGACAACACGATTTCCAGTCGTGCTCGTTATGACCTCTTCGATACCACTGCATATTCGATTCGCTGACAAACAGCATGGACTATTATACCAAAAATACCAGGTTTGTCAAGATGGAATTTTCGGGGTGAGTTGTGGAATTGACAGCAAATATCTAAGTTAACATAATGTATAATTTTGAACAATGGAAGTCTGCTGATTATAGGGCGGTGTATGGTTTACATAACCATACACCGCCCGGATGCGATACCGCGATTATTGCAGCCTGGAGCAGACCTCGTCCACGGCGTCGTCAAGGGCGCAGGTCAGGCGGTGGAGGGTTTTGCCCGCCTGGGTCTTGCGGAACTTGGGCGAGGGACGAAGGGCGTTGTCCAGCAGGACGCCGACAGCCATGCCGGCGACCATTCCCTTGAGGAAAGTACACGTTTTCATCGTGTTCACCTCTTTTTCGTTGCATTTTTATCCTTTATCGGCCTGTGTACAGTATGCCCGGCAGAGGTGAAAAAATGCGAAAAAGACGGCGGTGTTTCTTGCCAAGCGGGGGCGGAATTGGTATAATACCATGAGACGATGTCAGACACTTGCGTAGATGTTGTTTATAGGTTATCTATACACTATTTATATGCCATTTGTCATTTTGCGTGCTCTTAGCGCGTGTATATGGGAGCGCAAGGGTAAAAAAGGAGAACATGATGTTTGATTTGGAATTGCAGCGGCGTATCCGCGATAAAAAAACACCGTTGGCGCTGACGCTGGCGCCGGAGGCGGAGAAGCTGAATGGGAAGTTTGTGAAGAACTTTATCGATATGTTCGGCGACACGCCCATGGCCCAGGCGGAGGCGCTGCGGTATCACGGCACGACGCTGCTGGACGCGGCGGCGGGAAAGCTGCCCGCGGTGGTGCTGCGGGGCGGAGCGTATCTGCGTCACGGGATGATGGGGGCGGACGTGCTGGCGAACCTTGTCAGCGCGGCCCATGCCAAGGAACTGTATGTGATACTGGATATGAACACCGCGGAGCCGGAGTGCTGGGCCGGGTACGGGGCGGACGCCGTGACGGTGTGCCCCTACGGCGGAAGCGGGTGCCTGGAGGCTGGGGAGATGCTGCCCATCGCGGCGGTACGGACTGGCGGACAGGTGCAGAGTCTGGTGGCCGGCGACCGGGCGCTGTGGCTGTCCGTGGCGGAGCAGATGGCACGCCGGGGTGCAGCACTGGCTGTGTCCACGGGGTACAGTCTGGATGTGAGGGACGTGCGGAGAGTATGTCCGGGGGCGTTTTTGCTGCTGGAGGACTGCGACGGGGAGAATGCGCTGCCGGCCTTTGACGATATGGGTCACGGGGCGCTGGCGGCAGACAGTGCTTTGCAGTACGCGGCGGAGCCGGCGGCGGCGGTCGAGGAGGCGGCCCGCGCGTGGAAGCAGTGGGTGACGGTGGTATGACGCGGCTGTATCTGATCCGCCACGCGGAGGCGGAGGGAAACCTGTACCGCGTTGCACATGGCCACTGCAACGGGCTGATTACCAACTACCGGGGGTATCAGCAGATCGACGCTTTGCGGGAGAGGTTCCGGAAGGTGGACATCGACGCGGTGTACAGCAGCGACCTGTACCGGACGCAGATCACCGCACGGGCCATCTGGCTGCCCAAGGCCCTGCCGCTGCATCTGGAGCCGGCGTTCCGGGAGATCTGCATGGGGGAGTGGGAGGACCACACCTGGCATGAGCTGAACGTGAGATACCCGGAGGAGATGTACAACTTCAACCGGCGGGCCGACCTGTGGCGTGTGCCGGGGGCCGAGACGGCGCAGCAGGTGGTGGACCGGTTTATCCCGGCGCTGGAGCGCGTGGCCCGGGCCCATGAGGGCGGCACCGCAGCGGTATTTTCCCATGGGATGGCGCTGCGGACCGTGCTGGGCGTTTTGCAGGGGCAGACGCTGGCGGAGGTGGGGCAGACGCCCCACGGGGACAACACCGCCGTGTCGCTGCTGGAATGGGAGAACGGGACGTTCCGGGTGGTATACCGGGACAACAACAGCCATCTGACGGAACGGGGACTGTCCACCTTTGCCAGGCAGAGCTGGTGGAAGGAGAAGAACATGGTGGAGTCCGGCGAGGGCTACGGCCCGCTGCCGGAGGAGAAGCGGGCGGCGCTGGGTATGCCCGCCGGGGGCGAGGCTACCGGCGTGTGGTACGGCGAGGCGCTGATCGGAGCCTTCAGCCTGTCCGACGAGGGGGACGCCCTGCGGCTGAGCTGGTACGGCCTGACTCCGCAATGGCGAGGGAAGGGCCTGGGTATCCCGCCCATGGGGCAGGCTGTTGACGCCTGCCTGCGGCGGGGGAGGGATATCCTGCGGGTGGACTGCCCGGACAAGGGGCTGCGGCTGTTCTTCGCGCGGCTGGGCTTTGTGCCCACGGCGGGGGATACCATGGAGAAAGATGTGCGGCGTATTATGCCGCCGGTACCGGCGGCGTGGCAGTAACGGCGGGGGATTTTGCGTCAATACTTCGCGGCGGGGGGAGGGTTTCGCCGTCCTCTGGCGCGAGCAGCTTTCTTTCATCGTTGAAAGAAAGCTGGCAAAGAAAGCCGCTTGAAACTACGTTTCAAGACTTCCTTGGCGCGGGGACAAGCAGGTGCTGCGCCTGCGGGCGCGGGATGGGGAGTTTCGTGCTCCGGCACGAGTAACTTTCTTTTTTTGTAAAAAGAAAGTTACCAAAGAAAACCACTCAAACCTACGGTTTAAGGATCTCTTGGCGCGGGGCGGGTTTCGCCGCCCCGGCGGCGAGTTGGCTTTCCCCTGGCGGGGAGGCGGCCTCCGGCGGCCACATTTCTTTCTGCGAAGAAAGAAATGTGGGAAAGAAAGTCGCTTAGACCTACGGTCTAAGGGCCCCTTGGCGCGGGGCGGGCAAGTGCGAATTTGGCGGTGCTAATCTCGCGGAATTGGCGCGGCGGGGGTCGTTGTCGGTTCGGGGGATCGCTTGTACCGCTTGCGCCGCTGCCGCTGATGCAGTGAGAGGATAGGGGCTGGTGCGCTGATCGAATGGCGATTATCAAATCGCGCCTTTGGCGCCTTGCGGCGGCAAAGGTAGGTGTGCCCGTCGGGCACAGGATATAATTATTTCTTAGCCTGCGACACGGCAGAACGAATAATTTTTGCCGTAGTAGCAGGCAGCGGCAGCGGAAAGCTGTGCTGGCACAGTCGGGGGAACGACAACGATCAGGAAAACGCCGGTTACGTGAGGGAAAGCGCAGGTGGCAGTGAACAGGCATAGCGCGCTGAGGAAGTGCAGAAACGTAGTTTCTGCCGGTGCTTTTGGCTACTTTTGTCACCGCAGACAAAAGTAGCTCGCGCCGGGGCGCGAAACTATCCCCGGCGGAGACAAATACTACGCTTGCGCCGCTGCGGCGGCGAGTTGGCTTTCCCCTGGCGGGGAGGCGGCCTCCGACGGCCACATTTCTTTCTGCGAAGAAAGAAATGTGGGAAAGAAAGTCGCTTAGACCTACGGTCTAAGGACCCCTTGGCGCGCTGTGGGTCATGCAGATTTGGCGGTATGCACTCGCGCATGAAGTGCGGTGGGTAACATTGTCGGTTCAGGGGACTGCTTGTACCTCTTGCGCTGCTGCCGCTGACAACAGCGAGGGTAGGGGCTGGTACGCTGGTCGTTTTTGGCGATTATCAAATCGCGCCTTTGCCGCCGTAAGGCGGCAAAGGTAGGTGTGCCCGTCGGGCACAGGATATAATTATTTCTTAGCCTGCGATACGGCAGAACGAATAATTTTTGCCGTAGTAGCAGGCAGCGGCAGCGGAAAGCTGTGCTGGCACAGTCGGGGGACCGACAACGATCAGGAAAACGCCGGTTACGTGAGGGAAAGCGCGGGCGGCAGCGAACAGGCGTTGCGCCTGCGGGCGCGGGATGGGGCGTTTCGTGCTCCGGCACGAGTAACTTTCTTTTTTGTAAAAAGAAAGTTACCAAAGAAAACCACTCAAACCTATGGTTTAAGGACCCTTGGCGCGGGGAGGGCAAGTGCAAATTTGGCGGTGCTGATCTCGCGGAATTGGTGCGGTGGGTGACATTGTTGTCGGTTCAGGGATCGCTTGTACCGCTTGCGCCGCTGCCGCTGACAGCAGTGAGGGTAGGGGTTGGTGCGCTGGTCGAGTGGCGATTATCAAATCGCGCCTTTGCCGCCTTGCGGCGGCAAAGGTAGGTGTGCCCGTTGGGCACAGGATATAATTATTTCTTAGCCTGCGACACGGCAGAACGAATAATTTTTGCCGTAGTAGCAGGCAGCGGCAGCGGAAAGCTGTGCTGGCACAGTCGGGGGAACGACAACGATCAGGAAAACGCCGGTTACGTGAGGGAAAGCGCGGGTGGCAGTGAACAGGCATAGCGCGCTGAGGAAGTGCAGAAACGCAGTTTCTGCCGGCGTTCTTTCCCCCATTTCTTCCGCTGTTGGAAGAAATGGGGCCGTCGGAGACAAAGAAAGCGCTCGCGCCGGGGCGCGAAATAGCCCCTGCGCCGGCTGCCGCTGACAGCAGTGAGGGTAGGGGTTGGTGCGCTGGTCGAGTGGCGATTATCAAATCGCGCCCATTGCGGCGCGAAGCACCGCAATGGGTAGGTGTGCCCGTTGGGCACGGACATAATTATTCCTTAGCCTGCGGCGCAGCAGAATGAATGTTTTTTGCTGTAGTAACGGGCAGCGGCAGCGGAAAGCTGTGCTGGCACAGTCGGGGGAACGACAACGATCAGGAAAACGCCGGTTACGTGAGGGAAAGCGCGGGTGGCAGTGAACAGGCATAGCGCGCTGAGGAAGTGCAGAAACGTAGTTTCTGCCGGTGCTTTTGGCTACTTTTGTCACCGCAGACAAAAGTAGCTCGCGCCGGGGCGCGAAACTATCCCCGGCGGAGACAAAGAAAGCGCTCGCGCCGGGGTGCGAAATAGCCCGCTGCGGCGGGGACGGGGGGGTTACGCCGCTGCGCGACGGCACCTCATCCGTCACGGCTTCGCCGTGCCACCTGTCTCCCTGCGGGTCGGTCCGCGGGTCTGACACGCCACCGGCGTGTCATTCAACACCGCGAACCCTGCGAGGGGAAGGCTTGGGCTTGTGCGGCCTGGGAACCCGTCTCCCTGTGACCTCATCAGGGGGAAGGCTGACGCCTGCGGACGGGAGGGGGGACGAAGATAGGATGGAAGTTGGGAGTGAAAACACATGGAAAAAGGAATGGAATTTCTGCCGGTGAGCCGGGAGGAGATGATCGACCGGGGCTGGTATTACTATGACTTTCTGGTGGTGACGGCGGACGGGTATATCGACCACCCCAGCTTCGGCACCACGCTGATCGCTCGGCTGCTGGAGAGCAAGGGTTATCGGGTGGCGATACTGCCCCAGCCGGACTGGCACTCGGCGGAGGCCTTCCGCGCCATGGGCAAGCCCCGGTACGGCGTGCTCATCGGCGGCGGGAACCTGGACTCGATGGTGGCCCACTACACGGTGGCCAAGCGCCGCCGCACCCGTGACCTGTACAGCGAGGGCGGGCAGATGGGCAAGCGGCCTGACCGGCCCACGATCGTGTACGCCAACCGGGTGCGGGAGGCGTGGCCGGATGTGCCCATCGTTATCGGCGGGCTGGAGGCGTCGCTGCGGCGGTTCGCCCACTACGACTACTGGGACGACAAGGTGCGGCGGAGCATACTGTTCGACGCGCCGGCGGACCTGCTGGTGTACGGCATGGGCGAGAGCGCCACGGCGGAGATCGCCCGGCGTCTGGCGAGGAAGATACCGCCGTCGGAGCTGACGGACATACCGGGGACGGCGTACATCACCGACCAGGTGGGTGAGCTGAAGTTCCACAGGGCGGACGCGCCGGGGTATGAGGCGGTATGCGCGGACAAGGCGGCCTATGCCCGGGCGACGAAGATCGAATACGACGAGCATGATCCCATCCGGGGCTGCGCGGTGGTGCAGCCCTGCGAGGGGCGGTATCTGGTGGTGAACCCGCCGGCGCGGCCGCTGCGGCGGGAGGAGTTGGACGCCCTGTACGCCCTGCCCTACACCCGGCAGGTGCATCCCATGTACAAGAACGGCATACCGGCCATCGAGGAGGTACAGTTTTCCATCACCCACAACCGGGGATGCTTCGGCGGGTGCAACTTCTGTGCGCTGGCCTTCCACCAGGGGCGGATGGTCACCAGCCGGTCCATCGAGTCGGTGCTGGAGGAGGCGGAGCTGCTGACCCACGAGCCGGGGTTCAAGGGGTACATCCACGACGTGGGCGGGCCAAGCGCCAACTTCCGCCACACCAGCTGCCAGAAGCAGAAGCGGTGCGGTATGTGCAAGAACCGCAGCTGCCTGGCACCGGAGCCGTGCCCGAACCTGGACGCGGACCACTCGGAGTACACAGAGCTGCTGCGGCGGATGCGGGAGATACCGGGGATCAAGCGGGTGTTCGTGCGGAGCGGCATCCGGTACGACTATATGCTGCAGGACAAGGACAGGTCGTTCTTTAAGGAGCTGGTGAAGTACCATATCTCGGGACAGCTGAAGGTGGCGCCGGAGCACTGCGTCAGCTCGGTGCTGGACTACATGGGAAAGCCGCACTTTGACGTGTTTCTGAAGTTCTGGCGGCAGTACCAGAAGCTGAACGAGGAGGGTGGCACGGAGCAGTATCTGGTGCCGTATCTGATGTCCAGCCACCCGGGATGTACCCTCAGCGACGCGGTGGAGCTGGCGGAGTTCCTGCACAAAAACGGCAGGACGCCGGAGCAGGTGCAGGATTTCTATCCCACGCCGGGAACGCTGTCCACCTGTATGTATTACACGGGCATCGATCCGCGGGATATGTCGGAGGTGTATGTGGCCAGGGACCCCAAGGAGAAGGCCATGCAGCGGGCGCTTTTGCAGTGGTCGCGGCCGGAGAAGCGGGCGCTGGTGGTGGAGGCTCTGGAGGAGACGGGGCGGACAGACCTGATCGGGTACGAGAAGAAGTGCCTGATCCGGCCGCGGAAAGGGGAGCCCTACGGTCAGCCGCCGGTCAAGCCGGAGAGGCCGGAGAGGCCGGAGAGACAGCCGCGGCGGAAAAAGGAGGCCTACGGCAACCGGGGGCGGCGGGGGACACCCACGGCGAAGCCGCTGGCGCAGAAGGGGAAGATGTCGCCACGGAAGAAGGCGGCCTTCGCCAAGAAACGAAACGGGAAATAACGACGACAGAGCGCCCCACTGCTGCGGGGCGCTCTGCTTTTTGCGGGGCGGCTGGGGCGGCAGAGCGGGGGAAAAGACGGTGGGACTGTCAGATAAGGGGGGATGATAAAAGATGTGACGGTTTCTGCGGAATGTTGGAGGCAATGCGGCGAAAAAAAGCTTGTGTTAGCACAGGGTTTTTATTATAATAAAAAAGAAGTGTCAAGATGCCGGTACCGCACGTTAAGATTTCGACAAGAAATCGGAAGGGCGGGGTCGGCGCCGTGCCGCTTCTGCCGTTTTACGACGCGACGCGGCACAAAAATTTTACCGGATGTAAAAGGTGAAAGACGAATGGAAAAAAAGAAGAAAACAAGGTTCATTGTGGGGTGGCTGCTGATCACGGCGGCTCTGCTGGCCGGTTCTCTGCTGGTTCCCGGACACGGGAAGTCGGAGTCGGTGCAGGAGGCCATGCGTGACGCGGTGCTCCACGGGACGAACCGCATCAGCCTGTTCGGGCTGAAGGACGTGAACCCGGCGTACATATCCTCGCTGGTGGTGGTGGGCGCACTGCTGCTGGCGGCGATACTGCTGCGGGTGTTCGTCATCCCCCGGTTCAAGATGGTACCGGGAAAGCTGCAGATGGCGCTGGAGACGGCGGTAGGGCTGTTCGACGGGATGGCCAAGGGCAACAGCCCGCATCGCAACAAGTTCCTGGGCGCATACATCTTCGGCGCGGGCGTGTACATCTTCGTGGGAACGCTGTTTGAGCTGTTCGGCTTCCAGGCCATCACCACGGGCGGACACACCATCGCGCTGCCGGCCCCGCTGTCGGACGTGAACGCGGCTATCTCCCTGGGCTGCCTGTCCTACGGCGTGATCCTGGTGGGCGGCATCGTGGCCAACGGTGCAAAGGGCGCGGGCAAGGCCCTCAAGGATTTCTCCCTGCCCATCTCCATGAGCTTCCGTATGTTCGGTGCGCTGCTCAGCGGCCTGCTGGTGACGGAGCTGGTGTACTATTATGTGTCCCTGAGCTTCGTTGTGCCGGTGGTGGTGGGCGTGCTGTTCACGCTGCTCCACGCGCTGATCCAGGCCTACGTGCTGACCACGCTGACCTCCATGTTCTACGGAGAGACTACGGAAAAGCACGCACCCAAGCCCAAGAAAAACAAAAAAATCAAAGCTGAAACTGTAAATAACTGACGGAGGAAAGAGAAACCATGAAAAAGCTGTTCAATAAGAAGGCCTTTGCCCTGCTGCTGTGCCTGGTGCTGGCACTGACCGCCCTGCTCACCGTGACCGCGTTCGCCGATACCGCACCTGCCGACGGCACCGCCGCCCAGACCGAGGAAGCGGCCGACAGCGGCGTGAGCGCCAAGGCCATCGCTTCCGGTGTTGCCATCGGTGTGGCTGCCGCCGGCGGCGCCATCGGTATGGGTATGGCTATCGCCAAGTCCGCCGAGGGTATCGCCCGTCAGCCGGAGGCCGAGGGTAAGATCCGCACCACCATGATGCTGGGTCTGGTGTTCCTGGAAACGGCTATCATCTATGCCCTGCTGGTGGTCATCCTGATCATCTTCGTGCTGTAAGAAACGGGGAGAGACGCTATGAATATCCCTCTGAATATTGATTGGCAGCAGATATTGCTGCACTTCTTCAACTTCTCCATCCTGGTGGGCGGTCTGTATCTGCTGCTGTTCAAGCCGGTGAAGCGCTTTATGGAAAAGCGGGAGAAGCACTATGCGGATATGGAAGCCGCCGCCGTGGCCCGGGAGAAGGACACCGAGGCGCTGAAGGCCGCCATGGCCCAGCGGGAGGCGGACTTTGACGCCGTGCTGGAGGAGAAGCGTGCCGCCGCCGCCAAGGAGGCGGAGGCCTTTGCCCAGCAGCAGCGCGATGCGGCCAAGGCGCAGGCGGACAAGATCCTGTCCGATGCCAAGGACGCCGCCGAGAGCGAGCGCCAGAAGATCGTGGCCGAAGCCAACCGCGAGGCGGTGGCTATTGCCGAGGACGCCATGGAGAAGCTGATGGCCGCCCAGACGGCCCAGGCCTATGACGCCTTCGTGAATGCCGCGAAGGAGGAACAGAATGAACACTGATGCACGCCTGACGGCGAAACTGCTCAGCGCTTGTCCGCCGGACAGCGCGCAGAAAGAGAAGCTGGAGGATGTGCTGTCGAAAAAGTACGGCAAGGCCGTCGAGCTGGTCTGGCAGGAGGACCGCACCGCACAGGGCGGCTTCCGCATCGAGCTGGGCAGCGAGGTCATCGACTGGACGGCGGAGGGCCGGCTGGAGCAGCTGAAGGAACGGCTGACCGGACTGAAGAGTGAGGGCTCCGTCATCCCCCTGATCCGGGACGCGGTGAAGAGCTGGGTGCCGGAGGTATGCGCCCGCGAGGTGGGCAGCGTACTGACCGTGGCGGACGGGATCGCCTACGTGGAGGGCCTGGAGGGCGCTACCTACGGCGAGATCCTGCTGTTTGAAGGCGGCATCCGGGGCATGGTGCAGGAGTTGCGCTCCGGCCGTATCGGCTGCATCCTGTTCGGCCGCGTGGAGGAGGTCAGCGAGGGCACGGCGGTGTACCGCACCGGCAAGACCGCCGGTATCGGCGTGTCCGACGGCATGATCGGCCGCGTGGTGGACGCCCTGGGCGCGCCCATCGACGGCGGCGGAGACATCCGGGTGGATGAATACCGCATGATCGAGAGCCCGGCACCCGGCATTATTGACCGCCAGCCGGTGAATACCCCCATGCAGACAGGCATTCTATCCATCGACTCCATGTTCCCCATCGGTCGGGGCCAGCGTGAGCTGATCATCGGCGACCGCCAGACCGGCAAGACCGCTATCGCCATCGACACCATCCTGAACCAGAAGGGGAAGGATATGATCTGCATCTACGTGGCCATCGGCCAGAAGGCCAGCTCCGTGGCACAGATCGCCGAGCTGCTGCGGAAGCACGACGCCATGCGCTACACCATCGTCGTGTGCGCCGGCGCGGGCGAGTCCGCGTCCATGCAGTACATCGCGCCCTATGCCGGCGCGGCCATCGGCGAATATTTCATGAACAAGGGCAAGGACGTGCTGATCGTGTACGACGATCTGAGCAAGCACGCCATCGCTTACCGTGCGCTGAGCCTGCTGCTGGGGCGGTCCCCCGGACGCGAGGCGTATCCCGGCGACGTGTTCTATCTGCACTCCCGTCTGCTGGAGCGCGCGGCGCGGCTCAGCGACGAGCGCGGCGGCGGCAGCATGACCGCCCTGCCCATCGTGGAGACCCAGGCGGGCGACGTGTCGGCCTACATCCCCACAAACATTATCTCCATCACCGACGGTCAGATCTTTCTGGAGAGCAGTCTGTTCTTCTCCGGCCACCGGCCGGCGGTGAACGTGGGTCTGTCCGTGTCCCGTGTGGGCGGCGCGGCCCAGACCAAGACCATGAAGAAGGCCGTGGGCACTCTGCGCCTGGATCTGGCCCAGTACCGCGAGATGGAGGTGTTCACCCAGTTCTCCAGCGACCTGGACGAGGAGACGAAGAGCCAGCTGGCCTATGGCCAGAGCCTGATGTATATCCTGCGGCAGGGACGCAGCGCCCCGCTGAGCCAGGGACAGCAGATCGTCACGCTGGTGACGGCCATGGCGCACCTCTATCAGCAGGTGCCGGTGGCGCAGGTGTGCGCCCTGCGGGACTTCCTGCTGGGCGAGTTCGCCGCGCAGCGGCAGAGCCTGATGCTCCAGCTGGAGCAGGGCGCGGCGCTGGACGACGAGCTGCGTGGCCAGATCAACGACTTTGCCAGGACCGCGCTGGAGAAATTCAAGCGCACGGGCGGGCGGTGAGCGCATGGCCAGCACCAGTGAGATCCGCCGGCGCATCGGAGGCGTACGGCAGACCCAGAAGATCACCCACGCCATGTATCTGATCTCCCAGGCGAAGCTGCGGAAGGCCAAACAGGATCTGGACAACACACGGCCTTATTTCCAGGCATTGCAGACGGAGATCGGCCGCGTGTTCAACGCGGACAGCACCATAGAGAGCCGGTATGTGGATCCGGTGGATCCCAATGCCAAGCCCCTGCCCGGCGTGCCGGCGTGCCTGCTGATCACGGCGGACAAGGGACTGGCCGGCGCGTACAACCAGAACGCCATCCGGCAGGCGCAGCAGCTGCTGACCGCCCACGGCGACGCGGCGTTGTATGTGGTGGGCGAGTACGGCCGGCGCTGGTTTGCCCAGCGGGGGATCGCCATCGAGGAGAGCTTTCACTACACGGCGCAGAACCCTACGCTGGACCGGGCGCGGCACATTGCGGAGCTGCTGCTGGAACGGTTCGACGTGGGAGAGATCAGCGCGGTATGGGTCATCTATACCGACATGAAGAACGGCCTGGAGGCTGTGGTGCGGCAGGAGAGGATCCTGCCGATGCACCGGGAGCACTTTCACGCCGCCGCGGCGGCTGCCGCCGGGGATAAGGCGTATGAGTTCGTGCCGTCCGCAGGGGCGGTGCTGGACAACGCCGCCCGCAGCTGCCTGACCGGCTATATCTACAGCGCGCTGGTGGATAGCTTCTGCAGCGAGCAGAGCGCCCGCATGACCGCCATGAACGCGGCGGATCAGAACGCGGAGGAGCTGCTGAAGGACCTGTCTGTCCAGTACAACCGGGCGCGCCAGGCCGCCATCACCCAGGAGATCACCGAGGTCTCCGCCGGTGAGCGCGCCCAGCGCAGCAAGAAAGAAAAGGAGGGCTGACCTCAATGAAACAAGGTACTATCACGGGCATTTCCGGCCCTGTTATCGACGTGCGCTTCCCGGAGGGGAGCCTGCCCGCCATCAATGAGGCCTTGACCGTGGAGGCGAACGGTCAGCGCTATACCATGGAGGTGGAGCAGCACCTGGAGAACAAGACCGTACGCTGCGTGATGATGGCAGGCAGCGACGGGCTTGCCCGCGGGCTGACCGTCACCGCCACAGGACACGGTATCCGGGTGCCGGTGGGTGAGAAGACGCTGGGACGTATGTTCAACGTGCTGGGCGATCCCATCGACGGCGAACCGCCGGTGGACGAGAGCGCGCCCCGGTGGGAGATCCACCGCGCCGCGCCAACCTTCGCCGAGCAGATGCCCGCCGCGGATATTCTGGAAACGGGCATCAAGGTCATTGACCTGATCGAGCCGTATCCCAAGGGCGGTAAGATCGGTCTGTTCGGCGGCGCCGGCGTGGGCAAGACCGTGCTGATCCAGGAGTTGATCCACAATGTGGCTATGGAGCACGGCGGCTACTCTATCTTCACCGGCGTGGGTGAGCGCAGCCGCGAGGGCAACGACCTGTGGGGCGAGATGCGGGAAAGCGGCGTGTCCGACAAGACGGCGCTGGTTTTCGGGCAGATGAACGAGTCCCCCGGCGTGCGTATGCGCGTGGCGCTGTCGGGCCTGACCATGGCGGAGTACTTCCGCGACCAGGAGCACAAGGATGTGCTGCTGTTTATCGACAATATTTTCCGTTTTGTCCAGGCGGGCAGCGAGGTTTCCACGCTGCTGGGACGCATGCCCTCCGCCGTGGGCTATCAGCCCACGCTGGCGGGGGAGATGGGCGCTCTGCAGGAGCGCATCACCTCCACCAAGAACGGGTCTGTTACCTCCGTGCAGGCGGTGTATGTGCCCGCGGACGACCTGACCGACCCGGCACCGGCCACCACGTTCTCCCATCTGGACGCTACCACGGTGCTGAGCCGTAAGATCGCGGAGCAGGGCATCTATCCCGCCGTGGACCCGCTGGAGTCCACCTCCCGCATTCTGGAGCCCAACATCGTGGGCGAGGAGCACTACAACATCGCCCGGGCGGTGCAGTCCACGCTGCAGAAGTATCGGGAGCTGCAGGATATCATCGCCATTCTGGGTATGGAAGAGCTCAGCGACGAGGACAAGAAGACCGTGGCGCGGGCGCGCCGTATCCAGCGGTTCCTGTCCCAACCCTTCTATGTGGCGGAGAAGTTCAGCGGCGCACCCGGTGTATTCGTGCCGCTGCACGAGACGCTGCGGGGCTTTAAGGAGATATTGTCCGGCGCGATGGACGAGTATCCCGAGGCGGCGTTTTTCAACGCGGGCACCATTGATGACGTGAAGCGCAAGGCCGAGGAGCTGAAGAAAGGCGGTATGTGATGGCGGCCGTGTTCCAACTGGACGTGCTGGCGGCCAGCGTGCCCTTCTTTCAGGGCAAGTGCGTGTCGGCGGTCATCCCCGTGACGGACGGCGAGTACGGTGTGCTGGCCGGCCACAGCAACGCTGTGGGCGCGGTGTGCGCCGGCGAGCTGCGGTTCGAGACGGAGGACGGCGAGCACCGCCGGGCGGCGGTGGCGCCGGGGCTGTTCAAGATCGACGGGGACCGGGTGCTTCTGCTGCTGGACGCGGCGGAGTGGCCGGAGGATATCGACGTGAACCGTGCGCTCCGGGCCCGCCGGGAGGCGGAGGAGGAGCTGCGGCAGAAGCGCAGCATGGCTGAGTACCAGCTGGCCCAGGGCAACCTGGCCCGCGCGCTGAACCGACTGCGGATCAGCGGAAGAGGATAACAACACAAAAAAAGAACCGGCCCGGCCGGTTCTTTTTTTGCGCTTCCTGTCATTGCGAGGGTACTCCTTGTGTTTGCTTGTAGGGACCGGTGTCCTCGACGGCCCGCTCCGCAAGTGCATTCGGGGCATGGCCCGGTTTGTAGGCGCTCCTTGTATTCGCCCGTAGGGGCCGATGCCCACATCGGCCCGCCGCAAAAGCCCCGGTGTATATCCCGCCGCTTGAAGCAGATCAATTGTCCTCGCCCTCATCGTCCAGCCGGTCCAGCTTCCAGTCAAGATAGCGTATCGCCTTTGAAAAGAAAACGATGCTCATTACCAGAGCGACCAGCAGGACAAGTGGTATGATATAGCTGCCGATCACCGTGTAGGCGGTCCCCAGTATGGTCGCAATCATGCTGATAAAACTCATTTTTTGCCATCCTCCTTCGACTGATAACAAAATTGCTATCATATAGTATAACAATAACACATTTGCTATAAGCTGTCAACATAGGAGGGCTTATGGCATGATACAACGAATGATAGATGTGCGGGTCGATCACGACGAGAGCCAGCGCCAGCTGGCGGCGGCGATCGGCTATCATCAGGTACAGATCGCCCGCTATGAGACGGGGCAGAACACGCCGCCCATTGCGTACCTCGTTAAATTCTGCCAGCACTACCATGTGAGTGCGGATTATATCCTGGGGTTGCCGGAGGATGCCGAGTGGCCGCGAAAACCCTGAAAAAAGAGGCCGCGTAAGCGGCCTCTTCTCACTCTACCACCACATACACGACCTCGAGGCCGGAACGGAGGGCGTATTCCACCGTGCGGCGGGTGCCGCCGTCCTGACCGTCGAACACGGCGATAAGGCGGGCGGCGTGGTCCACCATGTAGCGGTTGCGGCGCTGCATACAGCCGGGGCCGTAGCGGTCCTGGACCACCGTTTCAAAGTCGCAGCGGTCCACGATGGCGTGCCAGCGGGCCTGCTGGTCCGGCGTCCAGCCGCCGCACTGGCTGGGGCAGGGGATGGCGGCCTCCAGCGTCAGGTCCGGGTATTGGGGACGCAGGGCCAGGACGATCTCGGCGCAGTAGGTGTCCACGCCGCGGGCCATGCCGCAGATGAAGTGGCGGAAGCCGTCGTCACAGGCGGCGCAGACCGCCCGGCGCAGGCGCTGCTTCAGCTGGGCGCAGCGGGGGTCGCATTCGTCATAGCCCCAGGGGAGCTTCTCCGGACGGTAGCCGGAAAAGCATACGGTCATCTGCCGTGCGGGCATGGGTCTCACCGCCTTTCTTACGGTATATTGTAAACGAAAACCGCGTCGCTGTAAAGTCGGAAATCGGTATTGACATCTGCGGGGCGGCGTGGTACTATACTTGTCGAAAACAACCGCATATTTGTCTTCGGGGCGGGGTGAAAGTCCCCACCGGCGGTATAGTCCGCGAGCTGCTGCGGCAGCAGGAATCGGCGCAATTCCGGTACCGACAGTATAGTCTGGATGAGAGAAGGCGTGTATGGCATTTTGCGATGCTCTTTTTTGATGCGTACACCTTGGAAGGCAATTTTCCGGGTGTTTATCATCAAGAAGGAGTGTTTTTTTATGACTCAGAAGCAAAAGACCCATCGTATCGCCGTGGCCGCCCTGCTGGCGGCGGTGGCCGCCGTCCTCCAGTTCGTGGAGTTCTCCATCCCCGTCATGCCCGCCTTTATCAAGCTGGACGTATCCGACCTGCCCGCCCTGCTGGGCACGTTCTCCCTCGGCCCCGTCTACGGCGTCGCCATCCAGCTGGTGAAGAACCTGCTGCACCTGCCCTTCGGCTCCAGCGCCGGCGTGGGCGAGCTGTCCAACTTCCTGCTGGGCGCGGTGTTCGCGTTTATTGCGGGTATCGTCTACAAGAAGCACAAGAACCGGGGCGGGGCGCTGTGGGGCTCCGTGGCCGGGGCCGCCGCCATGGCGGTCATCAGCATACCCATCAACTATTTCATCGTCTATCCCGCCTATGTGGTGCTGTACGGCCTGCCGCTGGAGGCCATTGTGGGGATGTATCAGGAGATCCTGGGGACGGTGGCGCAGGTGCCGACCTCCAACGCGCTGCTGAACTGCCTGATGGTGTTCAACGTGCCGTTCACACTGTGCAAGGGATTGCTGGACGTGGCGCTGTGCTTCCTGATCTACAAACCGCTGAGCCCGCTGCTGCATAAGTAAGAAAGAGAAATCCCCCCGGCTTCGCCGGGGGGATTTTATATGGGGGTGTGAAGCGTCGCCGGGGGGATGGTTTTATGTGGGCGGCGGGAGGTTTTGCAGCTCACACGCCCAGCTTTTCCAGGGCGGCCAGCTTCAGGCAGGTGCAGAACACGGCGATGGCCTGCTCCAGCTCCGCCACCGGCGGCAGGGAGGGAGCGATGCGGATGTTGCTGTCCTGGGGGTCCTTGCCGTAGGGGAAGGTGGCACCGGCACCGGTCATGGTGACGCCGGCCTCCTTGCACAGGGCCAGGGTGCGCTTGGCGCAGCCGGGCATGACGTCCACGCTGACAAAGTAGCCGCCAACGGGGCGCTTGTAGTCGGCGATGCCCAGCGGGGCGATCTCCTTGTCCAGAGCGTCCAGCACCGCGTGGAATTTGGGGGCCAGGATGGCGGCGTGCTGCTTCATCAGGGCCAGGGTGTGGGCCTTGTCCTTCAGGAACAGAACGTGGCGCAGCTGGTTGATCTTGTCGAAGCCGATGGTCTGGATGTTGATGAGCTTGGAGAAGTAGGCGATGTTGTCGGCGCTGGATGCCATGACGCCCACGCCGGCACCGGGGAAGGTGACCTTGCTGGTGGAGGCGAACTCGTAGACCATGTCGGCATTGCCGTACTTCGCGCACAGGCTGATGATGTCGGGGAATTCCACATAGTCACAGTCGAACTCGTGGATGCAGTAGGCGTTGTCCCACATGAGCATAAAGTCGGGGGCGGCGGGCTTCATCTTCGCCAGACGGTCGATGGTCGCGGCGGAGTAGATCACGCCCTCGGGGTTGGAGTACTTGGGGACATTCCACATACCCTTGACGGCGGGGTCCTTGATGAGGGCCTCTACCTGGTCCATGTCGGGGCCGTCGGCGGTCATGGGGACGGAGATCATCTCTACGCCGAAGCTCTCGGTGACCTTGAAGTGGCGGTCATAGCCGGGAACGGGGCAGATCCACTTGACCTTGTCCAGCTTGCACCAGGGCTTTTCGCTGTGGAGCAGACCGTTGGTGAAAGCCTTGGATACGGCGTCGTACATCAGCTGCAGGCTGGCGTTGCCGCCCACGAACACCTGCTCCGGCTTGCAGCCCAGAATGTCCGCAAACAGCCTTCTGGCCGCGGGGATACCCGCCACCTCGCCGTAGTTGCGGACGTCGATGCCGTCGGAGACGAAATCCTCCGGCTTCGTCAACAGACCGAAAATGGGTGTGACCAGGTCCAGCTGGGCCTTGCCGGGCTTGCCCCGGGCCATATTCAGGCTGAGGCCCATGGCCTTGAGCTTTTCGTATTCCACCTGCACGGCGGTGTATTCGGCCTGACGCTCCTGAAGGCTCATGTCTGTATATTTCTTCATTGCATTTTCCTCCGTTTCCTTGTGTTCTATGCGGATTTCTTGCGAATTATACTACACTATTTGCACAAAAATTGCAACCACAATTTGTGAATATCGCAGAAGGGAATTTCTCCGGGCGGGTGGGAGGTACCGTATATTTTGACAAAAAAGTGCCGCCGCGGCCAGGGGGGTGTGCCGCGGCGGCAAAGACAGGGAGCGTTATTGGGCGGAGATGTCCTCCGCTTCCTTTTCCAGCAGGGCTTTTTTGGCGGCCACGGCGGACTGGGCGCAGCCGTACTCCCAGTTCCACGGGTCTTTCCGGCAGACACCGTCGGCAAAAGGAACGAAGATGGACAGCAGGCCCACGGCGGCCAGGATCCAGCAGTACCACATACCGCCCACGATGGCGGCGGGGCTGGTGTGCAGGGCGTCGGAGGTCACGGTGGCATTGGCCAGGGCGGCGGCGCTCAGCAGCTGCGCGCCGTAGGGGATGATGCCCTGGAACACGCAGGAGAAGATGTCCAGCAGGGAGGCGGTGCGGCGGGGATCCACCTTGTATTCATGGGACACGTCACGGGCCATGTCGCCGGCCACGATGATGGCCACGGTGTTGTTGGCGGTGGCGCAGTCGCACAGGGAGACCATGGCGGCGATGCCGACCTGGGCGGACTTGTTGCCTTTCATGACCTTCCGCAGCTTTTGAATGATCCAGGCGATGCCGCCGTTTTTGGCGATAAGTTCCGACATACCGCCGCACAGCAGCGTCAGGAAGAATACCTCGTTCATGCCGGTGAAGCCGTCCCACACGCTCTGGGCGAAGGCGGCAATGGTCAGATCACCGCAGCAGATGCCCACCAGACCGGCGGAGAAGATACCCACGGTCAGGGCCAGGAACACGTTGAGCCCGCACAGGGCCAGGACCAGCACCAGCACGTAGGGCAGGACCTTGATGAGATCGAAGGGCAGGGCCTCCAGGGGCATGACCGTCTCCGGACGGCCGAAGATCAGCAGGAGGACCAGGGTGATCAGTGCCGCCGGCAGAGCGATGAGGAAGTTGACACGGAACTTGTCGCGCATTTCGCAGCGCTGGCTGCGGGTGGCAGCGATGGTGGTGTCGGAGATCATGGAGAGGTTGTCGCCGAACATGGCGCCGCCCACCACGGCACCGATGACCACGGTGAGAGACAGGCCGCCTTTTTCCGCAATACCCACGGCGATGGGGATCACGGCGGTGACGGTACCCATGGAGGAGCCGGTGGCGGTGCCCATAAAGGCGGAGATGACGAACAGACCGGCGGCCAGGAATTCCACCGGTACCAGGGACAGACCCAGATTTACCGTGGATTCGCGGCCGCCCATGACCGCCGCCACGTTGGCGAAGGCACCGGCCAGAATGTAGATCATCAGCATGGTGAGGATGTCCACGTTGGCGGCACCCTTGGCAAAGGTGTCGAACTTCTCGTTAATGGTGCCCTTGAACATGATAAAGGCCACCAGCACCGCCAGGAACATGGCGGTGACGGAGGGGAACTGGTAAAAGGCCATCTCCATACCCTTTACCTGGTAGTAAATACCGGCGCCCATGTAGATGAAGATGAACATCGCGAAGGGGAGCAGCGCCAGCCCACTGGGCCGCTTTTCGTTGAGGTTTTTCATAGCTGGTATCCTTTCTTTCTATCCAAACAGCGCCTGCGGCGCAGAAAATGTCCGCGCTGCGAGGACAGCGCGGGCATCCACAAATCGTATGGTATCGTAAAAGGAAACTTTTGTCAACGAGTATTTTAAAAAATTGCGCCATCTGGCTATCTGAGAAATCGATAGCAGACCTACCTCCGGCGGATATCGTATATATCCGTCCGGCGGGCGGAGAGGATGGGCAGCTGCTGCCGGACAGCATCCACCCGGGAGAGATCCAGGTCGGTAACGGCGACCTCCTCACCGCTGCCGCATTCATGCAGCACCGTGCCCCAGGGGTCGCAGATCAGGGAGTGGCCCCAGGCCACATAGGAGGCGGCCTCGTCCCGGGCGGGGGCGGCACCCACGGTGAAGCACTGGTTATCTACCGCACGCTGACGCAGGAGCAGTTCCCAGTGGGCGGGGCCGGTGGTCATGTTGAAGGCCGCGGGAGCCAGCAGGACACGGGCACCCTCCAGAGCCATGAGGCGGCACAGCTCCTCGAACCGCAGATCGAAGCAGATGCACAGGCCTATTCTGCCATAGGGTGTGTCGAAGAGGGTGATGTCGTTCCCCGGCGACAGGGTGGCGGACTCGCGGAAGGATTGGCCGCCCTGCACGTCGATGTCGAACAGGTGCATTTTCCGATGGCGGGCCACGCAGGTGCCTGTGGGGTCGAAAACGTAGGCGGTGTTATAGATCTTGTCACCGTCCAGCTCGGGGAGGGAACCGCCTACCAGCCAGAGCCTTAGCTCCCGTGCGGTGCGGGAGAGCATCTGATACGCCGGACCGCCCTCAGGCTCGCCGTAGGCGCGGAAGCAGGCGTTGTCGTAGGGGCAGCAGAACATCTCCGGCAGGATGGCCATGTCGGCGCCGCGGACGGAGCGCAGCAGGTCTTCCGCGTGGCGGAGGTTGGCGGCTTTGTCGGCGGTGACGTGCATTTGAATTTGTGCCAGCTTCATGGGGGTCCCTCCTTAATACTCGCGCAGGACCAGCTCGGTGACGCCCTCACTGATACTGACAAGGCGTTTCACTTGACTGCGCTTGTTGTACACCGTCCACAGCATATCCCGGATGGCGGTGCCGCCCCGGTAGCCGTGGATGAGGCGCAGGCGGTAGACACCGCCGCCGCAGCGGCGCAGCGCCGCGTCGATGGCGATCTGCGCCTGGTACGTATTCATGCCGTGGAGATCCAGCTCCATCACGCCGCCCACCATATTGAGCACCTCCGAACTTTTGTTGCTTTTATGATACCGCAAAGGCGTTGAGTTTGCAAGGTGGGCGTGATATAATACGTCACAAATAGGATACATTTGTGAGGCAATTATGAGAATTCTGGTACTTTCCGATTCCCACGGGAATGTGGATAATATGGCCCGCGCGGTGGAGCTGACAGCGCCGGACCGGGTGCTGCACCTGGGGGACTGCCAGCGGGACCTGACGGCCCTGCGGGCGCGGTTCCCGGCGCTGCCCATGGAGGGCGTGCCGGGCAACTGTGATTGGGGCAGCTGCGACCAGCCGGAACGGCTGCTGGAGATCGGCGGCGTGCGGATCTTTGTGCTGCACGGGCACACGCGGAACGTGAAGCGTTCGCCTATGGCCGCCATGTACGCGGCGAAGGAGTACGGTGCACAGGTGCTGCTGTTCGGACATACCCATGTGCCGCTGGTGGACAACGACGGCTCACTGCTGACGCTGAACCCCGGCGCGGCAGGGGAGCCACTGCATCCTACCTGCGGCGTGCTGACCATCGAAAACGGCAGGGCTGATGTGTCCACCCTGCGGCTGTGAAGGGAGTGAAGGCCATGTTCTATATCGGGTGTCATCTGTCCGCCTCAGACGGCTTTTTGGCCATGGGCAGGACGGCCCTGTCCATCGGGGCCAACACGTTTCAATTTTTTACCCGCAATCCCCGGGGCAGCAAGGCCAAGGCCATCGACCCGGCGGATGTGGCGGCGTTTCTGGCGCTGGCGGCGGAAAACGAATTCGGCACGCTGGTGGCCCACGCGCCGTATACCATCAATCCCTGCTCCAAGGATGAGCACACCCGGGAGTTTGCCCGCATGACGCTTGCGGACGACCTGAAGCGGATGGAGCACCTGCCGGGGAACGTGTACAACTTCCATCCCGGCAGCCACACCGGGCAGGGTATGGAGACGGGTATTGCCCAGATCGCGGAGACGCTGAACGCCATCCTGACGCCGGATATCCGCACCACGGTGCTGCTGGAGACCATGTCCGGCAAGGGCAGCGAGGTGGGCAGCCGCTTCGAGGAGCTGCGGGAGATCATCGACCGGGTGGAGCTGTCGGACAAGCTGGGGGTGTGTCTGGACACCTGCCATGTGTCCGACGCGGGGTACGACATCGCGGACGACTTGGACGGGGTGCTGACGGAGTTTGACCGGATCATCGGTCTGGGGCGGCTGAAGGCGGTACACATCAACGACAGTCTGAACCCACGGGGCGCCCACAAGGATCGCCATGCCCGCATCGGCGAGGGCTGCCTGGGTGCGGAGGCGCTGGGCCGGGTGGTGCGGCATCCCGCATTGCAGGGGCTGCCCTTTGTGCTGGAGACGCCCAACGAGCTGCCGGGCTACGCACGGGAGATCGCACTGCTGAAGGCGCTGCGGGAGGGATGACTGTGCTGCGGCTGTCGGCGCTGGTGATCGTGCTGGTCACCGCCATCGGACTGTACAAAAAGGCGTGGCTGCCGGAGAAGCACTGTATCCGCGCCGGTTTTTTCGTGTACTACACACACCTGAGCAATCTGCTGATACTACTCTATGAGCTGGCGCTGGGCGCCAGCGGGCATGCCCCCCATTGCGGCACGTTCCGGTGGCTCAGTTCCCCGGGCGTGGCGCTGAGTATGACGCTGTGCATCTATGTGACGCACCTGATCTACGCCTTTGTGCTGCTGCCGACCGCCCACCGGCGGGACGATGAGAGCTGGCTGAAGGGGCGCTTTTCCTTCGGGAATGTCTGCGTACACTTTATTACGCCGGGGCTGACGGTGCTGCAGTGGCTGCTGTGGCAGGATAAGGCAGGGCTGACAGTGGGGCACGCCGTCTGGTGGCTGGTGCTGCCGCTGGCGTATTTTGCCTTTGCCATGCTGCGGGCCGGGACCGGCAAGCCTATCGGACGCACCGGCCAACTGTACCCCTATCCGTTTTTGGACTATCCCAGGCTGGGGGCGGGGCGGTTCTGGCTGTACGCCACAGCCATCCTGACGTTTTTCTTTGGACTGGGGTGTCTGTTTGTGGGGATCGGGCATTTACTGGCATAGAGCTTCATGTATGAGCAACGGACCGCTTTTATTTTCTGTGCGCTGCACAGCAAAAAAGACCGCCGGAGGGCGGTCTTTTTTCATGCAAACAGATTCCAGGGCCAGGCATCCGGCGGGGGACAGGCAACGTCGATGGGCTTGCCGGTGACGGGGTGTGTCAGCGCCAGCCGCGTGGACCACAGGGCGGGGGAGCAGTCGGCTTTGCTGCCATAGCGGATATCCCCCAGCAGGGGGAGGCCGCGGGAGGAGAACTGCACCCGGATCTGGTGGGTGCGGCCGGTGTGCAGCTGCACGCGCACCAGCGTCAGGCCGTCCGCTTTGCCCTGGACGGTGTAGCTGAGGGACGCCTGGCGGACGCCCTTCCGCATACGCTTGACCACATAGCTCTTGTTGTGGGCGGCGTCGCGGAACAGCAGGTCGGTGAGGGTGGCTTCGTCCTGTGCCGGCGTGCCCCGGAGAACGGCCAGGTATTCCTTGGCGACGCGGTGCTCTGCCACGGCGGCGGTGAGCTTTCCGGTGACGTCCCGGCGGCGGGAGAACAGCATAACGCCGCCCACCAGCCGGTCCAGCCGGTGGACGGTGGCGATATAGTCGTTCTGCCCCAGGGCGCGGTAGTGCTCGCGCAGCAGGCCGGGCATACAGGCACCGGAGGGGCTGTCCTCCGACAGGACGCCCACGGGCTTGACGCAGAGGACCAGATACGGGTCCTCGTAGAGTATACGGATAGGCGCCATATCAGTGACGGCGGCCGCGGTAGGAGTGGTGGCGGTACTGCTTGCTGCCGGGCTTGCCGTAGCGGCGGTTGCGGCCGTAGAACCGGAACCACAGAACCAGGGCGGCGACCAGCACCACCAGCGCCAGAACGGCGATGCGGGCGGAGCGCTGGGAGAAGAATTCGCCGATGGCGTGGCGCAGGGACAGGAAGCGGCTGGCGGACACGTCGGCCACGGCCAGCAGGGGTACGGTGACGTAGGTGGTGTCGCCGTAGCTGACGGTGATCTCGCCCAGGCGGTCGCCGGCGGCGATGGGGGCCAGCGCCGTCTCGTTATCCAGCGTGACGGTGCGGGTCAGGGCACTGACGTCCAGATCCTTGGGCAGCATGGCGTCGGCGCTCTCCGCCGGGTGGACGGCCACGGTGGAGACCTGCTTGCTCAGGGCCACGGGGACCTCCTGGATCAGCTCATTCTCGTCCAGCACCTGCTGGGGGGCAAAGTTGTCAAAGCCCCAGTCGAACAGACGGGCCGTCTCGGTAAAGCTCTCTACGATGTAGCCGGAGCCGTTCTCCTTTTCGACCTTCTCCGCGCCCAGCACCACGCTGATGAGCGTGCGGCTGCCGCGGACAGCGGAGGAGACAAGGCACTGGCCGGCGGCATCGGTGCTGCCGGTCTTAATGCCCTGGGCGCCGGAGTACAGGTACCCGGCCAGCCGCCAGTTGGAGATCAGGGCGTTGGTGCTGTGGAGCACGCGCTCCTCCTCGGTTTTGTTGGTGGGAGGTATCTCGTAGGACTTGGTGTTCACCATGGTCATGAAGTCCTCGTGCTTTATGGCCTCGCGGGTGATGAGATACAGATCGTAGGCGGAGGAGTAGTGGCCGGACTGGGTCAGGCCGGTGGTGTTGGCAAAGTGGGTGTTTTTGCACCCCAGCTCCTGGGCGCGCTGGTTCATGCGCGCCACAAAGGCATCTACGCTGCCGCACAGCGTTTCGCCCAGGATGTTGCACGTCTCGTTGGCGGAGATGACCAGCATACAGTACAGCAGCTGCTCCACCGTCAGCGTTTCACCTTCCACGATGTCGGCGGTGCTGCCGTCCTCCGGCAGGCCGCGCAGGGCGGTGGCGGTGGCGGTGACCTGCTGGTCCAGCCGCAGCTCACCCCGGTCGATGGCCTCGAAGACCAGCAGGGCGGACATGATCTTGGTGGTGCTGGCAATGGACAGCTCATCGTGGATATTTTTGTCATAGAGTACCGTGCCGGTCTCGGCCTCCACCAGCAGCGCGGCCTTGGCACGGATGGCCGGATCCTCCAGCGCGGCGGCGGGAACGGTCAGAACTCCGCATAAAATCAGGGCGGATAAAAAAACAGCAATAAAACGACGGATTTTCATGTGACTTTTTCTCCATGTATGCTATAATATAGGGGGACGGCCCCGTCCGGAGCATGGGGCCGGTATGTCCATGACCTATTATAAGCAAAAGAGGCGGGGTAGTCAACTGTGGGAAAGCGGATAAAATTGACAAAGACGGACGTGTTCCTGCTGGGACTGACGGTGCTGTTCGTCCTGGCGATGGCACTGACGTGGCTGCTGACGCCGCGGCAGGTGCGGGGCGGCTATGACATCAGCGCCGTGCCGCCGGAGGAGGCTGCGCCCGCGCTGCTGAAGGTGAACATCAACACCGCCGGCGCGGAGGAGCTGGACGGCCTGCCGGGGATCGGCCCGGTGCTGGCCCAGCGGATCGTGGACGAACGGGAGGCCAACGGACCCTATACCGGCGCGGAGGACCTGACGCGGGTGGAGGGAATCGGACAGGCCATCGTGGAGAGCATACAAGATCACATCATAACGGAGGATACGCAGGAATGAAGATATTGGTGGTAGACGACGAGAAGCTGCTGGTGAAGGGCATGAAGTTCAATCTGGAGAACGAGGGGTATGAGGTGATGACCGCCTATGACGGCGCGGCCGCCGTGGAGCTGGAGAAGAAGGAGAACTTCGACCTGATCGTCATGGACGTGATGATGCCCGGCCTGTCCGGCAGCGACGCCTGCATGAAGATACGGGAGTTTTCCGATGTGCCCGTCATCATGCTGACCGCCCGCAGCGAAGACAGCGACAAGCTGATGGGCTTTGCCTGCGGCGCGGACGACTATGTGACGAAGCCCTTTAACATTCTGGAGCTGAAGGCACGCATCCGGGCACTGCTGCGGCGGTCCATGAACGGGAACCAGGCGGCCCAGAGCCGCCAGCGCACGCCACTGCTGACCGTGGGCGACCTGAGCCTGGACACGGAGCAGCGGGTGGCCCTGCGGGACGGAAAGACCATCGACCTGACCGCAAAGGAGTATGACCTGATCGAGCTGCTGATGAAAAACCCCCGGCGGGTGTACAGCCGGGAGAGCCTGATGGACCTGGTGTGGGGGTATTCCTACGCCGGAGATTATCGGACGGTGGACGTGCACATCCGACGGCTGCGGGAAAAGCTGGAGCCGGACCCCGCCAACCCGGTATACATTATGACGAAGTGGGGAGTTGGTTACTATTTTAAGGGAGAAGAACAGCCCACCGTGTGACACGGCGGCAGCAAATACGGACCAGACCCCGCAGGCGCAGACTATGCGGCAGCGCCTGGGCCTTGGTATACGCAAGCTGCGGGGCAAGGCGACCTTGCAGCTGAAGTTCAGCCTGAGCTATATCCTGGTCATCGCGGCGGTGCTGATCCTGCTGAACTCTTATCCGCTGCTGGTGAGCCAGAACATGATGGTGGCCTCCAATCAGAACAACCTGAAGAGCACCGCGAAGGTCATCGAGTCGGCGATGATAGGCTTGGAGAAGCTGACGGTGGAGAACGTGCAGGCGGCGCTGGAGGGCCTGGACGAGTCCGGCGCGGCCCGTATCATGGTGACCAACAGCGCGGGACTGGTGCTGTACGACACCCGGCAGGGCAGCAACGCCGTGGGCGAATACGCGCTGTACTCCGTGGTGGCGGTGGCCCTGCGGGGACAGGACGCCAGCTATTGCAGCTACGACGGCACGGCGTTTTTGAGCCGCGTGGCCACGCCTGTGGTGTATCACAACCAGATCGTGGGCGCGGTGTACGCCTATGACTACGACACGGAGCAGTCGGAGCTGCTGGAGGCGTTCCGGCACAACCTGCTCATTATCTCGCTGCTGATCGCCCTGCTGGTGGCGGGGCTGAGCATCGTGCTCAGCCAGATGCTGACCCGGCAGATCAACGGGCTTTTGCAGGCCATCCGCAAGGTGCGTGAGGGCGCGTACAGCCACCGGGCTGACGCCAGCGGCACCGACGAGATCGCCCAGATCGCGGCGGAATTCAACAGCCTGACCGACCGATTGCAGACCACGGAGAACGCCCGGCGGCGGTTCGTCTCCGACGCCAGCCACGAGCTGAAAACACCGTTGGCGGGCATACGGCTGCTTACGGACTCCATCCTGCAGACGGATCACATGGACGAGGAGACCACAAAGGAGTTCGTCACCGACATCGGGCGGGAGGCGGAACGGCTGAGCCGCATTACCGAGAACCTGCTGCGGCTGACGCGGCTGGACAGCGGCGTGGTGCAGCAGCCCTATCCTGTGGCGGTGAGGCCGGTGCTGGAGCGCGTGGAGCGTATGCTGACCATGGTGGCCCAGGAGAAGGGCGTGACCGTATCCGGCGCGGCGGACGAGGATGCCGTGGCGCTGGCCACCGACGACGATGTACATCAGATCCTGTACAACCTGATGGAGAACGCCATCAAGTACTCCGCCGCCGAGGACGGATTCGTCCGGGCGGAGGCCCATGTGGATGGGGAGAAGGTGGTGATGACGGTCAGCGACAACGGCATCGGTATACCGGACGAGGACCTGCCGCATATTTTTGACCGGTTCTACCGGGTGGACAAGATGCGCTCGCGGGAGGTGGGCGGCACGGGACTGGGGCTGTCCATCGTGAAGGATACCATCGAGAACCGGGGCGGCACCATCTCCGCCGGCCACGGCGCAAACGGCGTGGGCACGGTGTTCACCGTGTACCTGCCGCTGGCGGAAAGGGGGGAGGAGGCATGAAAAAGCGTATCATTTCCCTGCTGCTGGCGGCGGCGCTGGCGGCGAGCCTGTGCGCCTGCGGCGAGCAGCAGACGGCGGACGGCGGGAGCCTGCGGCTGTACTGCCCGGCGGACCTGAGCGAGCAGAACAAATCTGCCGGCGGCGGCGACGCCGTGCAGGGCATCGCCATCCCCTGGGCGGATATCACCGCCGGGGACCGGGGACGCCAGCAGCAGGCGCAGTACATCATGGAGCTGCTGCTGGGCGGCTGCACGGCGGAGGGATTCATCGCGCCCATACCCGTGGGGACGCAGCTGCTGAGCTGTACCGTCACCGGCGGAACGGTGTCGGTGGACATGAGCAGCGAATACGACCAGCTGATCGGTATTGACCGGACCATCGCGGACTACTGCATCACGCTGTCGCTGATGCAGCTGGATGGCATTTACGCCGTGCGGCTGACGGTGGCGGGCGAGCTGCCTGCGGACCGGACCAGCGAGGTGTACACCTCAGAGGAGGTGCTGCTGACCAGCCCGGACGATGTGGTGCGGACGGTGAAGGTGCAGCTGTACTTCCCGGACGGCGGCGGTACACTGGTGGGCGAGGAGCGCCGGCTGACGGTGTACGAGGGGGAGACGGTGGCCCAGGCGGTGGTGAAGGCACTGACGGAACGGCCGCTGGACAGCTACGCGGACCTGTACCCGCTGCTGCCGGAGGGCTTTACGGCCCTGAACGCCAGCACGGAGGAGGGGATATGCTACCTGAACCTGCCGGGGAGCGTGGCGGCGCTGCTGCCGGAGGACGCGGAGGCGCAGAACCGCATGATACAGGGGCTGGTGGACTCGCTGTGCTCACTGGAGGATGTGACGCAGGTGCAGCTGATGCTGGACGGCGAGTACCAGCTGATGCTGGGGAGCGTTCCCATCAGCCGGCCCATACTGCCCACGGGCGGCGTACAGCCCACGGCGGAATAACCGAAAGCAGCCGGACTTTTTGCACAAAAAGTCCGGCTGTTTTTGCAATTTTCAGCCAAAAAAGGAGTATTCCCTCCCTGCATATTGTTTTAAAGACGGCAAAGTGGTATAAAGAAGAAGTAATTATGTGCCGCCAAGGGAGTATACTCCCTTTCAACGTTTCAGTGGGCTGAAACGAACTCTCTTGGCGGAAAAGGAGAGGAACGTATGATGAAAAAACTGGTCAGTTTGCTGCTGGCGCTGGTGATGGCGCTGGGGCTGTGTGTGAATGTGTGGGCAGAGGGGGAGGACAATGGCCCACCGGCAGGCGGCGAGATGACGGGAACGACTGGAACTGTAAAGAACGTAGATAGCCTTGCATGTGTAGATGGTACTGCGGAATCAGATTTGGCGGCTGCAAAGGCGTTCTTGGGCGAAAACGGTTGGTTTGTCTACTACGAAGAAGGCAATCAGATCATGCCGAGAGGCATTACTTCGTTTCAAGATGCGGATTTTAAAACAAAAATGAGCAAAGCAGCTGGCGCATATACTAACTTGAGTGACGGCGCAAAGGCGATTCTGGATACACTGTATGTTTCCGATGGGCAGCACCTTTGCAAATTCAGTGAGCGCGTTGATGGTTTGAAAGCGTATGCGGATAGTATTGGTGCCGGTGGAACGGATCCCGGTCCCGGCGGCGGTGAGCAAGGTGAGCAGGTGGATATAGACAAGGCGTTGGAGAAAGCCGGTTATACGGCGCCTGTGCTGCAAAGCAATGAGAAAAAGGGAGACTTTTATGTTACGTTTCCACAAGAACTCCAAAGGGGAACGGACTACGAATACAACTATGCGGATGGTGTGCTGACGGTCACGGTGCTGAAGGGCTCCGAGGAGCACTGGCTGGCGGCGGCGAAAAGTACGAACAACGGGAGCGTTGGGTATACACTTCACTTTGTGAAGCCCGAAAATGCAGCGCGTATTGCAAAATTTAACGGGAATAACGATCAAGCGGCATATCAATTCATAAACGGTAATATGGAATTTAATGGGGTAGGTGACGAACAGGCCTTTGGCGGTGTGATGGCAGCCGTAAACCAGTCGGGCGATGTATTGAGTGTTACAGCGACACCTAATTTCAACGGTATGCGGTCTTTCGTGGTATGGGCTGCGGGTGCTGAAAGTGAAGAAGCGGGTCAAAATACGCCAATTGAAAGGCTGGCTATACGCGCCGAGATCGTCATAGAGAAGGAAAACTATTTCCACTATGAGACGATCAGCCAGCCGATCAATGATGTGGAAGCTTCACGGCTGACAAGCGGAGCAATACTCGAAACTAAGTATCAGAGTGCCTGGGAGTGCACGGCGCTGGAGCCGGGCGTGCTGATCGTAAGGCCGACCGACGGCAAGACGGTGAATGAGAGTTTGAACGCCAGTCAGAATGTTCCGCTGGGCAAGGTCACCATAACGGCACCGTCGGGTTATACTCTGGTACTTGATGCGTGTAAGGTCTTGAATGGTAATAATGCAGCTATTTCTGAGAATAGCAATACAAATGGCGATAGCAAGTGCGTGGTCTCTTTGATCGCATTGGGCGGAGACGTGGGTCGGGCGCAGTATCTGCTTGTGTGGAAGGATGCGGCCGGAAACATCAAGCAGGAGAGGTTTTCTGTGAGCGTAGAGGATGGTGCAAAGCTGTCCGGCCTTGGTACGGAAAATAAGCCAATTTCTGTTCCGACGCAGGGTGACATGGATACGTCGACCGGCAGTATAAACGTAACATACGATGGGGGACACTTCTACACCTCGTTTGACAGCAGCGCGCAGTTGCCCAGTGATCGGGAGCTGGAAAAGGGAATTACCTTAAAGCCCGACGTGAGATTGCAGGGTGTAACGCATTACCGTGTTATGTCGGTGACCGGAGGGTCCTCTGCTCTTGAGGGGGAGATACTGAATGCATTTAATACCATGTTCAAAACGGTCGATCCGAACGCGGTAAAGGAGTATCATCCCCAAAGCATGGGGCCGGATCTGCAAATGCGCTATGTGGAAGTGGCGTATCAGGATATCGGCGGCGTTACGGTGGGCTATACGTCCATGCTGGGATACCGCCACATGGCGGCAGAATGGCTGAAGGAAAAGGATGACGGCACGTATGAAGTGCTGGGCTATACCTATGTCTGCGGGCGGAACGATTCCTTTGTGCAGACTACCATAACGGATGCGGAGAGCAGTGAAAAAAACGCTGAGAAGCCCTATATCATCGGAAAAGACGGCGAGAAGTTCAAGTGCGACCGCTATCCCCAGCGGGGAGAGGGCAAGGACAAGCAGTACTTCCAATTTACACTTATTGATGGACAGGGGCGCGAGAACGGGAAATATGTTGTCTACATTCCCTATTCCTATTTCGGTATGACGGCTGCTGACGGCGCGGCGCGAAAGGCCCGCGGCGAGCATCCGACGATCAAGCACTACTACAACAACCACGAATTCCGTGAGGAATTCGAGGGTGAATACACCGAGTGTGGCATCAAATTTGAAGTGAGTAGCTTCTCGCCGTTTGTGATCAGCACGGCGGCGCAGAGCAGCTCCGGCGGCGGGTACTACTACGGCGGCGCGTCCACGCCCGGAATTTCCGCGGTGAAGACGGCTGATGCCGCCAAGAGCGCCACGGATTACACCTCCGGCATCTACGGGCTGACGTTCCGCAGCACGGCGGCGTTCAGCGGCTTTAAGGGCGTGCAGGTGGACGGCAGGACCATCGCCGCGGCCAACTACGTCGCCGAGGACAACGGCGGCATTGAGGTCTATCTGAAGGCGGTGTATCTGCGGACGCTGAAGGACGGCAGGCACACGGTGACCATCCTGTCCGACGCGGGCAACGTGACCATGAACTTCACCATCGGCGGGGTGGACAGCCCCACCACGTTCGACGCGGGCATCGGGGCCTACGTGAGCATGGCGCTGGCGTCCGTGGGCGGCATGGCCTGGATGAGCAGAAAGAAGCGCTGACCGGCCTATACGGCGGCGCACAGCCAGTACCCCGGCTTCGCCGGACCGATCGTGCGGCATACGACCAGTACCCCCGGCTTCGCCGGGGGTATTTTTTTGAAATCAGCTATTGCAAAAACGCGAAAATGTGGTATCATACGTGCGAGCGCCGCACTCTGCTGGACGGAGGCGGCAGCAGGAGGTAAAACTATGAATAATGAAACGAAGCGCGGGAAATACACCGTGCATGACCTGGTACGCATTTCCGTGCTGGTGGCGATCATGCTGCTGCTGGAGGTCACGGGTCTGGGCATGATCAAGATGCCGGGGCTGGAGATCACCCTGCTGATGGTGCCGGTCATCGTGGGCGCCATCGTCATGGGGCCGGCCAGCGGCGCCATTCTGGGCGGCGTGTTCGGCTGCATCAGCTTCTGGGAATGCTTCGGCAGGAGCCAGTTCGGCGCGGTGCTGCTGGGTATCAACCCCATCTACACGTTTCTGGTGTGCGTGCCCACCCGTATTCTGGCGGGCTGGCTGTGCGGCGTGGCCTTCAAGGGCCTGAATAAGCTGGACAAGACGAACCTGTGGTCCTTCGGCGCGGCGGGCCTGATCGGCGCGCTGTGCAACACGGTGCTGTTTATGACCACGCTGTGCCTGTGCTTCTACAACACAGAGTATATCCAGGGCTTTGTGGCCGCCCTCGGCAGCGCCAACGCATTCCTGTTCGTCATCGCTTTTGTGGGCGTGAACGGCCTCGTGGAGGGCGCGGTGTGCCTGATTACCGGCGCGGCTATCGCCAAGGCCGTTATGTACAGCCGGGGCAAGCTGGCTGCCCGCAAGACCAACGCATAAGACGGGAGGCGCGCGTATGCTGCTGGCTTTGGACGTGGGGAATACCCATGTGGTCGTGGGATTGATGGAGGGGCGCGAGGTGCGCCGCAGCTTCCGTATCGCCACACGGCGGGACAACGCCGTGGGCGATTACGCCGTGGCACTGAGCCAGCTGTTGGAGCTGGCGGAGGTGGACAGGCAGGAGGTGGAGCAGGTCATCATCTCCTCGGTGGTGCCGCCGGTGACCCGGGCCCTGCAGGGCGCGGCACGGCTGCTGACCGGAAAAGAGCCGCTGGTGGTGGGCGGGAATGTCCGCTGCCGCGTACCGGTGCGTATCAAGCGGCCGGAGACGCTGGGCGCGGACCTGCTTACCGCCGCCGTGGGCGCGCTGGACATGTATCAGCCGCCGCTGCTGCTGGTCGACATGGGCACCGCCACCACGGTGACGGTGCTGGATGAGCAGGGAGCGTTCCGGGGCGGGGCCATCCTGCCGGGGGCAAACCTGGCGCTGTCGTCCCTGGCGGGCGGCACGGCGCTGCTGCCGGATATCCCGCTGGCGGTGCCGGAGAGAGCCATCGGCGACGATACGCTGACGTGTATGCAAAGCGGGTGCGTGCTGGGCTCGGCGCTGCTGCTGGACGGACTGATCGACCGGATGGAGGCCGAACTTGGCCGAAAGGCCACGGTGGTGGCTACCGGCGGCATCGCGCCGGTGATCGCGCCGGCCTGCCGGCATGAGATGCACATGGCCGCAGACCTCATTCTGCGGGGACTGGCCGTGCTGTATGAGCAGAATAAGTGAAGGAAAGACCGCCTCCGGCAGTGCCGGAGGCGGTCTTGTCATATTTCAGCGGTCACTTCAGCAGGTTGAAGGTCATGATGGCGGCGCCGAGGATCACCAGCACCACGCCGGTAGCGCGGTTCAGCGTTTTAGGTTCGGCCTTGTTGGCAAATACTGCGGCGATGCGGGCCCAGATCAGGGTGAACACCACGCACAGCGCCAGCACCGTCCAGTCCGGTGCGCCGCCGATAGTGAAGTGGGAAATGGCGCCGGTCAGCGCCGTAAAGGTCATGATGAACACGCTGGTACCCACGGCGGTTTTCAACTCATAGCCCAGCACCGTGGTCAAAATCAGCAGCATCATCATGCCGCCGCCCGCGCCCACGAAGCCACAGATGAAGCCAATGACGATGCCGCAGACCACGGACTGGACGGCACGCTTTTTGGCGGAGACACCCAGCATGGCCTCCTTGGTGGTCATAACGGGACGGACGATGAACTTGACGCCCAGCAGGAACGTCATGATCACGGAGAAGCTTCCCATGGTGCGGGAGGGCACCAGGCTGGCGATGTAGCTGCCTGCCACGGTGAACAGAAGCACGGTGACCATCATAATGATGCCGTTCCGGATGTCCAGGTTCTTGTTTTTGCGGTAGGTGTAGGCGGAGACGGCGCTGGCCAGCACGTCGGAGGCCAGAGCGATGCCTACCGCCATGTAGGGGTCCATGCCCAGAAATGTGATGAGCATGGGACTGATGACCGCCGCGGCGCTCATGCCCGCAAAGCCGGTGCCCAGTCCTGCGCCCATACCGGCGAAGAAGGTGACGGCCAGTGTCGTGATGAACTTCATGCGGTATTCCTCCGATGGACGCCCCCGGCGACGCCGGGGGCGTTTCGCTTATTTTTTGTTCAGGATCTCCATGAACTCCTCGCCGGTAATGGTCTCCTTCTCGTACAGGAAGGCGGCCAGCTCGTCCAGCTTGGCGCGGTTGTCGGTGAGGAGCTTCAGCGCCTTCTCGTGCTGCTGCTTCACCAGGGCCACCACCTGTTGGTCGATCTTCGCCTGGGTCTCGGCGGAGCAGGCCAGAGACGTGTCGCCGCCCAGATATTGGTTCTGCACCGTCTCCATGGCCACCATGTCGAAGTCCCTGCTCATGCCGTAGCGGGTGATCATGGCGCGGGCCAGCTTGGTGGCCTGCTCGATGTCGTTGCTGGCACCGGTGGTGATGGTGCCGAACACCGTCTCCTCGGCGGCGCGGCCGCCGGTGAGGGTGGCGATCTTGTTCTCCATTTCCTCCTGAGACATCAGGTAGTGGTTGCCCTCCTCCACCTGCATGGTATAGCCCAGAGCACCGGAGGTGCGGGGCACGATGGTGATCTTCTGCACCGGGGCGGAATTGGTCTGCTTGGCCGCCACCAGCGCGTGGCCGATCTCGTGGTAGGCCACGATATGCTTCTCGTGATCGGTCATAATGGCGTTCTTCTTCTGGTAGCCGGCAATGACTATCTCGATGCTCTCCTCCAGGTCGGCCTGGGTGGCAAAGCGGCGTCCGTCACGGACGGCGCGGAGGGCGGCCTCGTTGACGATGTTGGCGAGCTCGGCGCCGGAGGCACCGGAGGCCATACGGGCGATCTTGTTGAAGTCCACGTCCTCGGCGATTTTGATCTTTTTGGCGTGTACCTTCAGAATGGCCTCGCGCCCCAGCAGGTCGGGCAGCTCCACGGGTACACGGCGGTCGAAACGACCGGGTCGGGTCAGGGCCGGATCAAGAGACTCCGGGCGGTTGGTGGCGGCCAGAATGATGACGCCGGTGTTGCCCTCGAAGCCGTCCATCTCGGTGAGCAGCTGGTTCAGCGTCTGCTCGCGCTCGTCGTTGCCGCCGTACTGGCCGCCGCTGCGCTTCTGGCCGATGGCGTCGATCTCATCGATGAACACGATGCAGGGGGCTTTCTCCTTGGCCTGCTTGAACAGGTCGCGCACCTTGGACGCGCCCATGCCCACGAACATCTCCACGAATTCGGAGCCGGACATGGAGAAGAAGGGCACGTTGGCCTCGCCGGCCACAGCCTTGGCCAGCATGGTTTTGCCGGTGCCCGGAGGGCCCACCAGCAGCACGCCCTTAGGCATGGATGCGCCGATCTCCTGATACTTGGTGGGGTCGTGGAGGTAGTTGACGATCTCCGTCAGGTTCTCCTTGGCCTCGTCCTCACCGGCCACATCGGCAAACTTGATGCCCTCGGCGGACTTGACGTAGACCTTGGCGTCGGACTTGCCCATATTGAACATCAGGGAGTCGCTGCCGCCCATTTTCTTCATCAGGCTGCGGGAGATGATCTGACCGATGGCGATAAAGATCACCAGCGGCAGGACCCAGCCCAGGATATCCGTCAGCAGGGAGGTCTGCTCGATCTCCTCGCCGGTGGTGGAGATACCGGCGTCCAGCAGGCGCTGGACCAGGTCGTCATCGGGGACGATGGCGGTCTTGTAGATGGTTTTGCCGTCGGTGGAGGTAAAGAGGATGCGGTTGCTCTGCTGCTGGATCTCCACCTGGCCGATCTCATTCTTCTCGGTCATGGAGACGAAGGTGTTGTAGTCCACCTCCTTGATCTGGTGCTCCGCCAGCCAGGGCATGGCCAGCAGGTTGAACAGCAGCACCAGCAGTACCACGATCATGTAGTAGTAGATCAGAGGTTTCTTGGGGGATTTGACCTCGTTCATGGTAAGGCCTCCTTGTTCTGCATAGCTTTTTTTCTTTGATGAATTACCCTACCACATTTTGCCCGAAGTGTCTATAAGCAAATCCACAAAAACTGCGGGAAAACCCCGTTCCGGAGGCCGGAACGGGGCAGAATTTACGTTTCTGACACAATTACAGGGCGGCGAACAGGCGGCTGCCGGTGCGGTGGAGCCAGCGCAGCAGCACCAGCGTCAGCACGACGGTCAGCACTGTCCAGGCCAGCAGATACCACGCTGCACCCATGTCGATACCGAACGGGTAGTACAGCACGCCGACAAGGGCGGCGTACACCCAGCCGCCCAGCATGGCAAGCAGCACCGTCAGACGCTGCTTGATGACGGTGATTTCATTGGTCCAGACCAGGTTGGGGCGCTTCAGGTCCATGGTCAGGCCGAAGGCTGCCGACAGCCACACAAAGGCCTGAGGCAGTGCTATCAGCAGGAGGGCCAGCGGCAGGGCGGGGCGGACGGCCAATAGTATCAGTACAGAGGTGACTGCCATGGGGATACCCGTTACCAGCACCTGTACCAGCAGCTTTGCACGCAGTACCTGCCACGGTGTCACCGGCAGGGACTGTGCCAGCCACAGGTTCTTCCCCTCCAGGGAGATGGAGGAGGAGGCCATGTCGTTCATGGAGCCTACCAGGCACAGGGCGGCGCACAGCATCGTCGCCAGAAGACCGGAGGCCTCGCCACCGGCCATTTCGTATATAACAGGCAGCAGGTCGCTGCTCTTTACCAGCAGCAGCACGCCCAGAATGGGCAGCATGACCGTGCCCAGACCGCAGTTGAGCATATAGTTGGGACTGGCGGTGAAGCGGCCCAGCTCCTTACGCAGCAAGGCGGCGGGCACACCGGCGGCCCTGACGGTCGTCTCCTTATAAATGGCCTTGGCGCCGCCGTTGTTGGCGGTGGCAATGGACAGGAATGTGCGGCTGAGCAGCAGGTATGTGAGCGCGCACAGCGCCGCCATTACGGCCAGCACCAGCACGACAGCCAGATAGTCGCCGGCGCCCATACGGCCCATGAGATATAGGGGATAGGCGCTGCCGCGGATGGCTGCACCCACTTCATTCAGGTGCAGCATGAGCTGCTCGATCAGTTCGTTGGCGCGGAAGCACACCATGTAGTACAGGGCAAAGAACGCCAGCGCGATCAGGGTGGTAAGGAGGTTCTTGCGCTTGAGCTTGCTGTGGATCTTGGCTACCACCCAGCCCAGCAGACAGGAGAGCACCAGCACCAGCAGGGAGACGGCCAGAATCAGCGCGATGCCGCCAAGCACAGTGGCGGTGGTCAGCACACCGACGGCCCAGTAGACGATGACGCAGGGCAGCAGGATCACGCCGGAGAACATCAGACCCATCAGGTATACACCCAGCAGCCGGGAGACCAGAATGGCACGCACGGGGATAGGCAGCGACAGCAGCAGGTCGTTGTCCTTGGCCTGGTACAGGCCGGAGAACGTGTTGAACACGCTGCCAAACACGCCCATCAGCACACCGACCAGGGCAAAGAGGGTGAAGTACAGCCAATCCAGACCGGCCTCGTGCAGGGGAGCGCACAGACCTATGGAGAACAGCGTGAACATACCGCCGATAACGCCCACCATCAGCAGCACATACAGCACGATCAGGCTGACGGTGCTTGCCTTGGACCGGGGTTTGTTCTTTTTCGCGTCGTAGAAGTAGCTGCGGAAGATCTCGGACAGCTGTTTTTTCAGCAATAATTTGACCATTACTCCGCCTCCAGCTCCAGGAAGACCTCCTCCAGGGAGTCGTCGCCCTTGACCTCCTCCATGGTGCCGGAACGGATGAGCCGGCCGCCCTTGATGATAGCCACCTTGTCGCAGAGCTTTTCCGCTACCTCCAGCACATGGGTGGAGAAGAAGATGGCGCCGCCGTTGTCGCAGATCTCACGCATCATGCCCTTGAGCAGATGGGCAGCTTTGGGGTCCAGGCCCACGAAGGGCTCATCCATGATGATGACCTTCGGGTCGTGGAGCCACGCGGCAATGATGGACAGCTTCTGCTTCATGCCGTGGGAATAGGCGGCAATGGGTTGGGCCAGGTCGCCCGTCAGCTCAAAGGCATCCGCGTAGGTGCGGATACGAGCCTGCCGGGTCTGGGCGTCCACGCCGAATACGTCGGCGATGAAGTTCAGATATTTGATGCCGGTCATGTAGTCGTACAGATCCGGGTTATCGGGGATGTAGGCCATCTCCCGCTTGCAGCCCAGGGGATCGGCCTTGATGGATCGGCCATCGATGGTGATCTCGCCCTGGTCAAATTGCAGGATACCCACCACGGATTTCAGCGTGGTGGTCTTGCCGGCGCCGTTATGGCCGATGAAGCCGTAGATCTCACCCGGCGCGATGTGCAGCGTCAGGTCATCCACGGCCTTCTTCTCGCCGTAGGTCTTGGTCAGGTGTTGAATGTCCAGCATGGGGTCAGTTCCTCCTATTTCTCTCCTAAGCTTCTATTGTGGGGCATCATCAGCCGCGGCTGCGGCTGATGATGCGGACGATGCCCATAACGGCGGCGTACAGCACGCCGGCCACCGCCCAGATGATCCAGCTGTACCGGGGCTGGCCGTTGCCGTGGGGACCGTAGGTGTACAGCAGGAACACCGCCGTGGCGGTGAGCCAGTAGATCATGGTGACGGTGCCCATCAGCTTGTGGTGCTTTTTCTGGGGACGGGTGTAGTCGCCCTCCTCCAGCAGCTGCTCCATGGCGCCCTGATACACGCCGGCTGTGACCAGGGCCAGACAGCCGATGGCCACCAGCACCAGCAGCGCGCAGACAGCGGCGATATAGAGCAGGTCGCTGCCGTTTATGCACATGGCGGCGAACAGCGGTACGGCGGCCAGCACACACAGCACCACGCCCACGGTGACGAGCCGGGTATGGGTGTCCTTGTACTCCCGCTGGCGCTGGCGGACCATGCCCTCCACGCCGTACTCCGTTTCAAAGGGTTCTTCCTCCAGGAACCGGTACTCCTTGGCTTCTGCACCTGTCCGCAGAAAGATGCTCACAGCCAGCGCTACAAGCGCCAGCAGCACGCACAGACCGATGCCGCTGGCGGCATTTTCGGTGATGTGGAAGCGCTGCACCTCGCTCATGCCGGCCAGCAGGATCAGCGTGACCGGGGAGGTGATGCACAGGGCGGTGGCTACGGCGATCTTCGGCGCGGCGGCCTTACGCAGGGCCAGGTAGGCGGAGGCCTGGGTCAGGCTCACGCGGCGCAGGGGCGTGTCGTCGTCCTGGGCCGCGGCACAGGGCGTTTCCTCCTCCAGTTCGTCCTTCAGCAGGAAGTCGGTGGAGACGCCGAACAGGCGGCTCATCATCACGACCTTATCCATATCGGGCACGGACTGTGCGCCCTCCCATTTGGATACGGACTGGCGGGTGACGCCCAGCTTCTCGGCCAGGTCCTCCTGGCTCCAGCCTGCCTTTTTCCGCAGGGACACGATCTTGTCAGCTAAAATCATAGGTATGCGCTCCTTCCGTATGACGGCGGGTGCCGCCGTTTGGTTTTGATGGCGCTATCATACGGGTTTTGCCGGTTGCGGTCTATAAACCGGGGCTGGAAATGTGTCAACCGGCGGTTGCGTTTCGGATTTTTGGGCAGTTTCCCTCTTTTGCTACAGGCTTATTGTACGCGAAAACGTTTTCACTGTCAACTTACAGGACGGTAAGATTTTATTAAGATATGTGCAAAAAAAAGAGCCGCCCGGAGGGCGGCCCGTCTGTATTTTGTTATTCCTCCGTGAAATGCACGTGGTTGAAGATGTGGTCCTGACAGAAGCAGTGGTACCCGACGCACTTGCTGCAGTAACGGAATTGCAGATCAGGGTAGTCGGTATCCGTGCGGCCGCAGACGGCGCACTTGTGGCGATAGCCCTGCTGCTGGGCCTGCTTGGCCTGCTGCTGTTGGGCCTGACGGAACTGGACGGTCTTGCGGGAGTTCTGGTATTTGGCGCGCTCCTTCAGGTAGTGGACCTCCGGCCAGATGAACACGGCGAAGTTCAGCAGGGCCACGATGGGCAGCACTACACCGGCCCAGTTGTGGGCGCCGATGGCCTTGATGATGTCGAAGGCGAACAGTGCGCCGTCCAGGTACGCCAGCCACTTCATCTTCACGGGGAGGATGAAGAACAGCAGCACCGTGGTGTCCGGGAACAGGAAGGCAAAGGCGAAGAACATGGACAGGTTCACATAGCCGGTGCCCGCTGCGGTCAGGTAGGGGTTGCCGGTGATGAGACTGGCCAGCACCACGCCCAGCACCGTCAGCAGCGCGCCGCTGATGTAGTACAGGTTGAACTTGGCCGTGCCCCACTGTCGCTCCAGCGTGGAGCCGATCCAGTAATAGAAGTAGAGACTGATCAGCAGGGCAAAGGGACTGGAGTAGGCGGGCACGAACACGAAGGTCACCAGCCGCCACACCTCGCCGTGGAGCAGGGCGTTGAGATTGAAGGTCAGAAAGCTCAGGGCGTTGGCGTCGTTGGCCTGGGTCAGCAGCATGAGCACATAGACCGCCACGTTGCCGATGACGATGATACGCATGAGGTTGGGGATGCCGAACCGGGGATGGGCGGCGCAGAAGCGCTGCACCCCGTCATAGAGTTTTTTCAAGGGGAATGTCCTCCTGTGTACAAATTGTGTTCAGTATAACCCATAACGACGGAAAAGTCATGTCATTTTTTTGAACAATGGCAAAGTTTCAGTACAGTTGAATTATTTGCAAAAATCATGGAAATGCTATTGACAATGCTAAAAAAACTGTTACAATATGCTGTACAAGTAAATACCTTATCAAGAGTGGCGGAGGGACCGGCCCGATGAAGCCACGGCAACCTGTTTTTTCAAGGTGCCAAATCCGGCGAACGAATCGAAAGATGAGGATGAGCAAAGAAGCACAGCGCTCTGTCGGTTCGGCAGAGCGCTTTTTTCAATGACCATCCGCGAGATGAAAGGAGAAAAAATCATGGCAAGACATCTGTTTACCTCTGAGTCCGTTACCGAAGGGCATCCCGACAAGGTCTGCGACCAGATCAGCGACGCGGTGCTGGACGCGATCTTTGAGAAGGACCCCAATGGCCGCGTGGCCTGCGAGACCTGCGCCTCCACCGGCCTGATCCACATCATGGGTGAGATCACCACCAGCTGCTATGTGGATATCCCCAAGATCGCCCGCCAGGTGGTGCTGGACATCGGCTATAACTCCTCCGAGTGCGGCTTTGACGGCAACACCTGCGCCGTCATCACCAACATCGATGAGCAGTCCGGCGATATCGCTTTGGGCGTGGACAAGAGCTATGAGGCCAAGGCCTCCGGCAAGAGCGAGCTGGACAACGGCGCCGGCGACCAGGGTATGATGTTCGGCTACGCCTGCAACGAGACGCCGGAGCTGATGCCTCTGGCGATCTCCATCGCCCACAAGATGGCCAAGCGCTTGACCGACGTGCGCAAGCAGGGTCTGGTGGACTATCTGCGTCCCGATGGCAAGACCCAGATCACCGTGGAGTACGACGAGAACGGCAAGCCCGTCCGCGTGGATACCGTGGTGCTGTCCACCCAGCACAGCCCTGACGTGACGCTGGAGCAGATCCGCAAGGATATGATTGAGCTGGTCATCAAGCCCACTGTTCCTGCCGAGCTGCTGGACGGCGAGACGAAGATCTATGTGAACCCCACCGGACGCTTTGTCAGCGGCGGCCCCGCCGCCGATACCGGTCTGACCGGTCGCAAGATCATCGTGGACACCTACGGCGGCAGCGCGCCCCATGGCGGCGGCGCTTTCTCCGGCAAGGACCCCACCAAGGTGGACCGCAGCGCGGCCTACGCCGCCCGCTGGGTGGCCAAGAATGTGGTGGCCGCCGGCCTTGCCGACAAGTGCCAGGTGCAGCTGGCTTACGCCATCGGTGTGGCAAGACCCGTCAGCGTGCTGGTGGAGACGTTCGGCACCGGCGTGGTGGCCGACAGCGAGCTGGAGACCGCTGTGGAGAAGGTCTTTGACCTGCGGCCCACCGCCATCATCCGCGATCTGGACCTGCGGAAGCCCATTTACCGCCAGCTGGCGGCCTATGGCCACATGGGCCGTGAGGACCTGGGTGTTTCCTGGGAAAAGACCGACCGTGTGGAGGCCCTGAAGGCCGCCCTGGGCAAGTAAGTTTTCGATAACGGGGGCGGCAAAGCCGCCCCCGTTTATCCAATAAAAAGGAGTGTATCGCTATGATGAAGAACCTCGATGTGGCCACCGTGCTGACCCTGCGGGATCAGGTGGCCTATCAGCCGGGGCAGGTGGTCAGCAAGACGCTGGCCCAGAACGACGCCGTCAGTGTGACGCTGTTTGCCTTCGACAAGGACGAGGAGATCAGCACCCACGAGTCCGGCGGCGATGCGCTGGTGACGTGCCTGGACGGCGTGGGCCGCGTGACCGTGGACGGCGTACCCCATGTGCTGCACACCGGCGAGTCCATCCTCATGCCGGCGCGGCATCCGCACGCGGTGTATGGACAGGAGCAATTCAAAATGCTGCTGGTGGTCGTATTCTGAGAACGTCAAACGTGCGTGGATCTGCTTTGGCTGGCGGTGGAAATTGTCTGTTGCAATTTCCACCGCGTTGTGGTATCATGCGAAAAAATTTCCCAACAGGAGGGATGCATATGTACATAAACCATGAGAAATATGCGCTGGTGAACGGCGTGATGCTGGACGGTACGCGGGACATGACGCCTCGGACGAGGCTGGCTGTCTGTGTGGACGGGGACCGCATTGCTGCCGTCTGCGACGCGGCCGATGTGCCGGAGGGCTATGCGCGCGTGGACCTGGACGGCAAATACCTGCTGCCGGGGCTGATCAATCTGCATGTGCATCTGCCCGCCTCCGGCAAGCCCCGGAAAAAGCCCTCCGACCCTAAGAAGCTGGTGAAGCTCATCACCTCCAACGGCCTGATGCGCCGCATCGGCGTGAAGATGTGCGAGGGTTACGCCAGGACGGAGCTGCTGTCCGGCGTGACCACTATCCGTACCGTGGGCGGCGTGGCGGACTTCGACACGATCATTCGCGATGCGGCCAGGCGGGGCGAGATCCTGTCTCCCCGGGTGGTGGCGTCCAATATGGCGGTGTCGGTACCCGGCGGGCACATGGCCGGGTCGCTGGCCTATGAGGCCCGCACGCCGGAGGAGGCCGCGGCCTTCGTGGAGAAGATCGCGGCGGAAAAGCCCGACCTGATCAAGCTGATGATCACCGGCGGCGTTATGGACGCCGAAGTGGTGGGCGAGCCGGGCGTGCTGCGGATGCAGCCGGCACTGGTCAAGGCGGCCTGCGATAAGGCCCATGCGCTGGGAATGCAGGTGGCCGCTCATGTGGAGAGCCCGGAGGGCGTCCGGGTGGCGCTGGAAAACGGCGTGGACTCCATCGAGCACGGCGCGAAGCCGGATGAGCACATCATGCAGCTGTGTAAGGACCGCGGCGCTTTCCAGGTGTCCACCATCTCGCCTGCCGTGCCCTATGCGCTGTTCGACCGCAGTATCTCTCACGCCACCTATGAGCAGCAGGAGAACGGCAAGGTGGTGTTTGAGGGTATTATCGCCATGGCGAAGGCCTGTCTGGCGGATGGTGTCCCCGTGGGTCTGGGCACCGACACCGGCTGCCCCTATATCACCCACTACGATATGTGGCGGGAGCTATGCTACTTTGTGAAGTACTGCGGCGTGACGCCGGCGTTTGCGCTGCACAGCGCCACGCTGGGCAATGCGGCGCTGGCGGGTATTGCCGGCGAGACCGGCTCCATCCAGCCGGGCAAGTGCGCGGATATGATCGTCTGCGCGGCGGACCCGCTGGCCGATCTGACCGCCCTGCGGACGCTGGATATGGTCATTAAGTCCGGCTATCGTGTGGAACATCCCCAAGTGAAGAAAATGGACAATGTGGAACGGGAGCTGGACAAGTTCCTGTAAATACAGTGTATCCCCCCGGCGGAGCCGGGGGGATATTTATTCGCTTATTGGCATTGCAGGCCCAACTGGTAGAAGGCTACGGCAGCCGCGGCAGCTACATTCAGGCTGTCCACCCCATGGGTCATGGGGATCATCACCGTGTGGTCGCATTGGGCGATGGTGCCGTCGGCCAGCCCGTCGCCCTCGGTGCCCAGCACCACCGCCAGCCTCTCCGCTGACAACAGGCGTGGGTCATCCAGCCGCAGGGAGTCCTCCCGCAGGGCCATGGCCGCGGTGGTGAAGCCCAGATCGTGCAGTGCCGCCGTCCAGTCGCCCTCCGGCAGATAGGTCCATGGCACCAGGAATACATTACCCATGCTTACCCGGGAAGCCCGGCGGTACAGGGGGTCGCTGCCCTCTGTGGTCAGCAGGACGGCGTCCATGCCCAGGGCGGCCGCGCAGCGGAAAATGGCACCCACGTTGGTGGGGTTCATCACGTTTTCCAGTACGGCGATGCGCCGCGCGCCGGCGCAGACCTCCGCCACGGAGGGCAGGGGCGGACGACGCATGGCGCACAGCATCCCGCGGGTCAGGTGGAAGCCGGTGAGCTGCGTCAGCACCTCCAGGGAGGCGGTATAGACGGGGAGGTCCGGGTCACAGCGACCCAGTATCTCCGCGCCTTTGCCGGTAATGTGCTGCGGCTCCATCAGGAACGACACCGGTACGCACCCGGCGTCCAGCGCACGGCCGATGACCAGCGGGCTCTCGGCGATGAACAGGGCGTTGGCCGGGTCGGCCCGGTTGACCAGCTGGTTTTCCGTGGCCCGGGCGTAGACGTCCAGCGCCGGGTCGGAAAAGTCGTGTATCTCAATGACCTGTGCCATATCACTTCCACTCCTTCAGCAGCGTTTCCAGTGCCGTCCGGTAATAGGCGGCGGCGTTGACCCGGGCGTCCTCAAGGGTCGCCCCGGCGGGGTTGATACTGCGGACGGCCCGCAGATCCAGCGGTGCCCATTGCTCCGGTGTCAGCGCCACCCGTCCGGCCAGTACGGCAGCGGGGACGTGCAGCTTCTGACACCGGCCTGCCACGCCGCTGATGGCCTTGCCGCCCAGGCTTTGGGCATCAAAGGAACCCTCGCCGGTGACCACCAGGTCGCAGCCCACTGCGCGGCGGTCGAAGTCCACGGTGTCCAGCACCGTCGTGATACCGGAGCGCAGGGCACCGCACAACAGCGTAGCGCAGCCCGCGCCGAAGCCGCCGGCGGCACCGCCGCCGGGGAGGGTATCCACCTCCGCACCCAGCTGTGCATGCAGCACCGCGGCGAGGTGCCGAAGTCCCGCGTCCAGACGCTGCACGCAGGCATCGTTCGCCCCCTTCTGCGGAGCGAAGATGTACGCCGCGCCGGTTTCGCCGTACAGGGGGTTGTCGATGTCGCACATGACCGTCAGCACACCGGGCCGCAGGCCGGGATGCCGCCCGGACAGGTCGATAGCCTCGATGTCCGCCAGCGTGCCGCCGGTGGGCACGAAGCCGCGGCCCTGCCGGTCGTAAAACCGAACGCCAAGCGCTGCAGCCGCACCGCAGCCGCCGTCGTTGGTGCAGCTGCCGCCCAGACCCAGGATCAGGCGCTTTGCGCCGTGATCCAGCGCGTGGGCCAGAAGCTGTCCCACACCGTAGGTGGTGGCCGCCTCCGGGTCGGGACGGCCCTCGGCCTGGTGCAGGCCCGCTGCTGCGGCGCACTCCACCACCGCCGTCCCGTCTGGCAGCAGGCCGTAGAAGCCGTCGATAGTGCCGCCAAAGGGACCGGACACGGGAAGGGCGATACGCTGCCCGCCGCAGGCATCCAGAAAGCAGTCTGTGGTGCCCTCGCCGCCATCGGCCACCGGCAGGGCGTCGATGTGCCAGCCGGGGATATGGAGACTGCGGGCGATGCGGCAGATGTCCGGGGAGGACAGCGTGCCTTTGAATGAGTCGGAGAGGACAAGACAGCGTTTCATGGAGCGCACTCCCTTCGTTTTGATAAGGGGATTATACCAGCCGGGAGAAAAAAACACAAGGGACGGCATATGCCGTCCCTCATGTTTTGTACGTTATTTGCTATACCGATTTGAGGAGAGGAGAGAACTTACTTAGCCAGCAGTCTGGCAGCGCGCTTCTTGCCGTACACGCAGCAGCCCACCACATAGGCGATGGCGCACACCACACCGATGATGTAGGCGGGCGTCCAGGGGATATTGAAGCCGATGTGGGCGTTGGCGATGTAGGTCACGCAGATGAAGGTGTAGAAGCAGCCGGGGATCATGGGGATCCAAGCCCATTTGCCCTTGCCGTTCTCGAACATCCACGCGGTGATGCACAGGAAGGCGAACAGGGACAGCGTCTGGTTGGCCCATGCGAAGTAACGCCACAGGATGTTGAAGCCGTCGGCATTGGTCTTGGCGAACACGAGGATGGCGATGACCAGCGCGAAGATGGGCACAGCCAGCTTGATGCGCTTGCCGTTGGTGGACTGGTCGATGTGCAGCGTCTCAGACAGGCTCAGGCGCAGGGCGCGCAGTGCCGTATCACCGGAGGTGATGGGCAGCACGATGACGCCCAGCAGGGCGATGATGCCGCCCACATGACCCAGCAGGTACTTGCAGACCACGCCCACGGTGCCGGTAGCCAGCCCGGCATTGGGCTCCTGCAAAGCCAGGTTGTACACGCCCATGGCGCCGGCAGCCCAAACCATGGCGATGAAGCCTTCCAGCACCATCATGTTGTAGAAGGTGTTGCGGCCCTGACGCTCGCTCTTCATGGTACGGGAGATGATAGCGGTCTGGGTGGAGTGGAAGCCGGACAGAATGCCGCAGGCCACGGTCACAAAGAAGATGGGCAGAAAGTGACCGTTGGTGAAGTAGTCCGCGTAGGTGAACGTACCCACGGTGCCGTCAGCACCGGTGAGGCTCAGCACGGGAGCAGCCCAGCTGTCCCAGATGTTCATCAGGGGCATACCGGTGACGAAGATGCCGATGAAGATACCGACGGCGGAGAACAGCAGGATACCGCCGAAGACGGGGTAGATCTTGCCGATGATGGCGTCGATGGGGAACACGGTGGCGATCAGGTAGTACAGGAAGATGACACCGTAGATGACCCACGTGGAAACAGAGGTGGCCTTACCGTCAAAGCCGAACACCTGGGTCGCGGCGATGTCGCCGGGGGTGTAGATGAACACAGCGCCCACCAGCAGCAGCAGCACGCACACGAACACGTTGTAGAACTTATAGATACCCTTGGTGGAGTACCGGCGGATCATCTCGGGCATCTGGGTGCCGCCGTCGCGCAGGCAGATCATGCCGGAGAAATAGTCGTGCATGGCGCCGCCGATGATATTGCCGATGGGGATGGTCAGGAACGCGATGGGCCCAAACAGGATGCCCTGGATCGGCCCGAGGATGGGGCCGGTGCCCGCGATGTTCAGTAGGTTGATGAGGCTATTTTTCCAGCCGCGCATGGGAACGAAGTCAACGCCGTCCTCCTTGGTGTAGGCGGGCGTCTTGCGGTCGTCAGGACCAAAGACCTTTTCGCAGAAGCGGCCGTACAGTGCAGCACCGCCCAGCAAAATAACGAGGCCGATGATGAATGTCGTCACAAAAACACACTCTCCTTTGTAAAGTGGATTTTCTCTTTCCGGAACGTCCGGATCGTCCCGAAAAATCATGCTCAGATTATAACACTGAGTGAATAAATTGCACGTTAATCTTTGCGGCGTGTACATAAAAATGTCATAAATAAAAGGTCGAAACCTGTAAAGAATTGCCGTAAAAAGAAACTTGTAAAAGTTATTAACAATGAGGGACTTTTACGAGTTTTCCTGTCGCGAACCAAAATACAAACGGTGTTTGACTGCCAAAATTTTTGTCTGGCGGTAACGTTGCAGGGGAAACGGCAAGATCACCTGGGCACTTGCCCGCTTTCGGCAAACGTGGTATCATAGCAATAATATGAGAAAGGGAGGATATGCCTGTGGAATACAACAAGTCCATCAACGCCATGACCCCCGGCGACGAGATCGAGGGCTACTACATACTCAAGTCCGCCAACCCTAAGGTGGCCGCCAACGGCAAGCCATTCCTGACCGGAGCGCTCAGCGACCGTACCGGCACCATGGAGCTGAAGGTCTGGGACTATACCGGGCCGCTGACCGCCGCCGACGAGGGCACCGTGGTCAAGGTGCGGGGTACCGTGGGTGAGTATCGGGGCACCGCGCAGTTCACCGCCGCGCGTATCCGTCAGGCGGTCCAGGAGGATCCGGTGGATGTGTCCGCCCTGGTGCCCACTGCGCCCATCGACTGCGGCGCGGCGATGGAGGATCTGCGCCATGCGGCGGCCTCCATTACGGACCCGGATTACCGCGCCGTGGCCGAGGCCATGCTGGAGGTCCACGGGGAGACGCTCGCGTCCATCCCCGCCGCCAAGAGCGTACACCACGCCTTCCTGGGCGGCCTGCTGATGCACACCGCCAACATGGTGAAGATCGCGGACTTCCTGGCGGGAATGTACCCGGAGACGATCGACCGCAGCCTGCTGCTGACGGGGACGCTGCTCCACGATATGGCGAAGGCGCAGGAGTTCGTGTTTTCGCAGCTGGGTCTGGCCACGGATTACTCCATTAAGGGGCAGCTGCTGGGGCACCTGGTCATGGGAGCGCAGGACGCGGCGGAGATTGCCGCCCGCCTGGGCGTGCCGGAGGAGAAGTCTGTGCTGCTGCAGCACCTGATCCTCTCCCACCACGGTGAGCCGGAGTTCGGCGCGGCGGTGCGCCCTCTGTGCGCCGAGGCGGAGCTGCTGAGCCTGATCGACGCGGTGGACAGCCGTATGGAGATCTACCGCGAGACGTATGATACGATGGAGCCGGACACCTTCAGTCCGCGCATCTTTGCGTTGGAGAAAAAGGTGTTCAGGCACGCGTAGGCTCTTGACAAACGGCGGCGCGGAGAGTACCCTGTCGTCAGTGCCCGCAGGGCGCAATACACATTTTATTAAGGAGACGCGTTTGAATCTCAATACTCTGACACTGGAGCGTGTGGCCTGACCGGGAGGTCTGGCAGCCATCGATTGACAAGAGCAAACACGCCTGCCCCTGTCGATCGATGGCGATATGCACGCCATTCCTCCCGGAGCATGAAAACACATCTTCAGGAGGAAACACCATGAACCGCGAAAACAAGCGGAAGACCTTTGAAAAAGGCTACTACAAGACCCATCCCTGCAATGACACCTTCACCTGCAAGGTCTGCGACCGGCTCTGCACACCGCAGGGGGCCGGCAGCGACCACCGCAACCACTGCCCCAACTGCCTCTCCAGCCTGCACGTAGACATCGAGCCCGGCGACCGGGCTGCCGACTGCGGCGGCATCATGGAGCCGGTGGCGGTCTGGGTACGCAGGGGCGGTGAATGGGCGATCATCCACCGCTGCAAGCGCTGCGGAACGCTCAGCTCCAACCGTGTGGCGGCGGACGACAATCCCATGAAGCTCATGTCTATCGCCATGAGGCCCCTGTGTGAGCCGCCGTTCCCACTGGAGCGCATCGAGGAGATGACCGCCCTCATGGCCGGCGACGGCCGAATGAAGTAGTCCCAGCAAAAGCAAAACCACCCGTTAGGGTGGTTTTGTTTTTGCTGTTATCTTATCATGGCACAAATAGATTCGAACACGTCCCCATACCGCAAGGGAGGCGTTGCGTGCAGGGCGGCCTATTAAGGGAGCAGCTTCAGATCAGCGAGGGTGCATTGCTTTCAATGGCAGGTATCTGCATAAGTGGTACCTCCCGGCAAAGCCCTTGTGTATTTGCGGATCATCGAAGCGGCGTAAAGCATGACCAGCAGCTCCGTGACTGGCATCGCAAACCAGATCGCATCGGCGTTGACCAGCGCAGGAAGAACCATGATCAAAATGCCGCTGATGACAAGTCCCCGTGCCACAGAAACAACGAACGCTGCCTTCGGCTTCATGATCGCCTGGAAATAATAGGTCGAGAAGATGTTGAACGGCAGCAGCAGGAAGGATAACGCATAGGTGCGGACAATGGTAGGAGCCATCCGCTCCGAAGAAGGTCAGGATGGGGCGCTCGAAGCATATGGCCCCGATCCATGCCAGAATGGATAAGATCACTGCGCCGATCACGGCCGATGTGAAATACTGGTTCTCACTCCCGTCGCATTTCTCGCTGCCGCGCTTTGTACTGAAAATCACGCTGCCGCCGATGCCCATCAAAAGGCCAAGACTGTAGATGATGTTCCAGACCGGAGCGACGACCGCCAATGCCGCCGTTCCCTGCGGCCCGTGGTACTGGCCGAATAGACCGATGTGATCATGGCGCTGCCAAACGCAGCCGACAGATATTTAAAGTACATTGCATCACCTCCAATAATCTATTGTAAAAAACGTCGAAATGTGTTAGAACAAAATGGAAATATATTTGAAGGAGTGGTTTTATGCTAAATTATGTAGCTTGTAAGTGCAAATCCCTTTTCCGGATCGAAGGCGTTTACAGCTTCAACCAGCGCCAAATATCCGCATTGCATGAAATCATCAAGATCAACAAACGCGTTTTGCTCAATGATTGAACGGTATTTCACCGCCAAGTAGTAAATATGCCGCCTGTTCTGCGCCCAAAGCAGTGCAAAGGCCTCTTTATTGCCCGCCTTCGCCCGCGCTGCTAATTCCTCATTGCACCATAGCTTTCCCATAAGCTCTATTGCGGCAGTTCTTCATAGATCGCCATTGCCGCTATGCAGGACATCGGGCAAAACTGCAAGCAATGTACGGATTGAGCCTGTCGGAGCTTTACAGGCAAAAAAACGGAGCAATAACAAATTACTGCATGGCGGCGCTTGCTATCCGCGCAGCTATGAGCAGGAAAAGAGAATAACCCCGCCTTCCCTTACAGGAAAGCGGGGTTATTTCTTTATCGTTCAATCTGAACGACTAACCCGAACACATCAAGCGTTACAAAAATGTTCGAATTAGATTGTAATGGTGGAGCTGAGGGGAGTCGAACCCCTGTCCGAAAGCGCTTTGACAAGACTTTCTCCGGGCGCAGTCAGGTTTCAGCGTTCCCTCTCCGCGCAGACACCTGACAGACTGCGCGGTTCAGTAGAGTCATAATGCATGGGCGGGGCAACTCTTACCCGCCGCACGTCCGCCGCATAAACGACGCCTTCCCCGGCCTGCGGCCTCTCCGGTTCAGACGGCTGCCTTTAGTTAGGCAGCGACAGCAATACGATTGTTGTCAGTTAATTTTTAAGTTGCCCGTTTTATGGCGGTCAGGCGCCGCCGCCCGCTTATCCAGCCTCCACACCCTCGTCGAAACCGGTGCAGCCCCATATTGGGGATTTTTTGGGTATTGTTCCAATACCCGGGGAAAATCGGTGCAGCCCCATGAGGGGTTTTCGTATTGTGCGACACTGGGGAACAGCGTAGTCCGCGAGGGACTTGCGCGTTGTGCGACACTGGGGAACAGCGTAGTCCGCGAGGGACTTGCGCGTTGTGCGACACTGGGGAACAGCGTAGTCCGCGAGGGACTTGCGCATTGTGCGACACTGGGAAACAGCGTAGTCCGCGAGGGACTTGCGCGTTGTGCGATACTGGGGAACAGTATAGCCCATAAGGTTTTTGCGCGCTGTGCACACACAACCCATGGGAATATTTACATATGTGTGGGGGAGGGGGACTCTCCCCCGCGCAGAAAACTTATCTTCCGAAGGGATCGGCCAGCTTCTCCGGATCCGGATACGTCACGCCCTGGGTGTCCACGGTGACCTTCGCCATGACCTGGTCCTTCTTGGGCTTGTTGGTCATCATGTTCCGGGGCTGGTTGGCGATGCGGTCCACCACGTCCATGCCGTCCATCACGCAGCCGAAGGCGGCGTACTGCCCATCCAGATGGGGCGCGTCCTTGTGCATGATGAAGAACTGGCTGCCGGCGCTGTCCATGGGCTGCGCCCGGGCCATGCTCAGCACACCGCGGGTGTGGCGCAGGTCGTTCTGCACACCGTTGGCGGCAAACTCGCCCTTGATGCAGTACCCCGGGCCGCCCATGCCGGTGCCGTCGGGGCAGCCGCCCTGGATCATAAAGCCGGGGATGACCCGGTGGAAGATCAGCCCGTCGTAGTACCCGGCGTTGGCCAGGGCGATGAAATTGTACACGCTCTGGGGCGCGATGTCGGGATACAGCTCGGCAACGATCTTGCCGCCGTCCTGCATTTCAAAAGTCACGATAGGATTTGCCATTCCGTTTCCCTCACTTTGTCATAAGAATATGCGCACTTTCTGCGCAAAGTCATACATTTCTCAGTACCCGCGGTTTTTCTCCCGCATGGCGCGGTCCATCTCCCGCTTGGCGTCCCGCTTGGCCACGGCCTCCCGCTTGTCGTAGGTCTTCTTGCCCTTGCACAGGCCCAGCTCCACCTTCACCCGGGAATTCTTGAAATATACCGACAGCGGTATCAGCGCATAGCCCTCCTGCTTCTGCAGGTCGTGGAGCTTCCGTATTTCCCGCTTGTGCAGCAGCAGCCGCTTGGGCCGGTCCGGATCGCGGTTGAAGATGTTGCCGTGGTCGTAGGGGGAGATGTGGAAGCTGTAGGCGTACACCTCGCCGTCCTTGGCCACGCAGAAGGCGTCCTTCAGGTTCAGGGTGCCGGCGCGGATGGACTTGACCTCCGTGCCGAACAGCTCGATGCCGGCCTCGTAGCGGTCCTCCACGAAGTAGTCGTGGTACGCCTTGCGGTTCTGGGCGATGGTCTTGGTGCCGGACTTGTCCATGGAGACACCTCCTTCCGGTAACGTGAACGATAGTATACCATATTTTCTCGCATCGCGCAAGGGGGATAGAGGGGTGGTAATTTTGAACTTTCTGTGCTATACTGGGGCAAAAAACGAAGGGAGACGCTTCTATGGATATGACTGAGAAAACGCTGGAGAGCCGTGAGGTCTACCGCGGCCGCATTCTGCGGGTGCGGGAGGACAGGGTACGCCTGCCCAACGGGAAAGAGGGTGTCCGCGAGGTGGTGGAGCACCCCGGCGGCGTGGGCATTCTGGCCCTGGACGGCGACGACGTGCTGCTGGTGAAGCAGTACCGCTACGCCTTTTCCCGGGTGCTGACGGAGATACCCGCCGGCAAACGGGAGCCGGGCGAGGACCCCTTCGTCACGGCCCAGCGGGAGCTGAAGGAGGAGATCGGGGCCGCGGCGGAGGCATGGACGGACCTGGGGGCGCTGATCGCTTCTCCCGGCTGCTATGGCGAGACGCTGTACCTGTTCCTGGCCTGTGAGCTGACCTTCGGCGAGACGCACCCGGACGCGGACGAGTTTTTGGAGACGGTGCGCGTGCCCTTCGACGAGGCGGTGGAGCTGTGTATGTCCGGCGAGCTGACCGACGCCAAGACCGTGGCGGCGATCCTCAAGGCGAAAGTGCTGCTGGGGCGGTAAATTGTCCTTGTATTCTGTCCGCTTTTCCGCTACAATCAAACCAGTGGGCGCGCCGCGTCCCAAGGGAGGAGAGAAACGCCAATGTCCATGAATACGAAGAAAAATATATCCATCGTGCTGCTGGTCCTGGCCCTGCTGCTGTGGCTGCTGCGGAAGATGAACGTGCTGTACATCCCCGGCCTGTCCATGGTGCTGCTGGGCTTGTCCATGATCATGGTGGGTATCATGATGTTCCAGGTGAAGCAGAAAAAGAAGCTGGGCGGCACGCTGATCCTGGCCTTCGGCCTGTTCTGCATCGTAACGGCCGTGATGGAGATCAAGGGCTATTTTGCGTGAGGGACATAAAGAGGAGCACCCGACCGGGTGCTCCTCTTTTGCGCTGCCCTCCGTCCCGCCGCAGCGGGCCCTCAATTCCCATTTTTTGCCAAATTCTCCCGTTTTCCATTCCCGGTAACAGAAAAAATATGTAAAATTTCCATAAAAAGGCTGGACAAACGGTGAGACTGTGCTATAATCTGACTATCCGCAGAGGTACCTCTGCATTTACGTTTTAATGGTTATTAAAACG
>OJKY01000175.1_pt1 | contig 61066 bp, 62 predicted proteins | sample 1596571 | NCBI WGS metagenome assembly OJKY01 (sample SAMEA4350170, study PRJEB24818) | metagenome | biome: human; feature: gut; material: faeces | place: Denmark | collected 2013-09 | reverse complement strand
ATTATTAATCATTTAGTACGCTAGTTTAATAAAACTTTATACATTTACAACAAAAAGTTTCTACAAACAATCGTACGAAAAAGAGTTAGAACTATGCTAAACAAAAGAATGTATATCAAACCAGTCTTGGAAAGTGAAACATTTGTTCCACAAAACTATATTGCTGCTTGTGGAGATTTAAATAAAGTGTATAAGTTTAAATGCGATGCAGGTGGTGGCACATCTGGTAATGTTTATCTTGAAACAAATGGTAAACCAGGACTTCAAACCGGTTGGGGAGGTGACAGATATTTAAGTGGCTATCATGCATGTGGTACAACACATGAAGCAAAAACCACTGATGATTTTTTAGACGGTTATTATGTTACCAGTTCATGGTTTGGAGAAACTAAAACTACTCAAGTAATCGTATGGGGCGGTCCGAACAATGATAACACACATTGTACAGAAAACCTTGATATAAATTCTTGGGAAACAGAAAAGTCCTAATCAAAAAAATTCATAAACTCCCTCAAGATAAGATTGTACCTTTACGATACAATCTTATCTTTATTTAAAAGATGGACCAACTATACGACGCAACCCCGGTAGAAAGACGCTTGGTAGATAAAGCGACTCAATTAAGAATCCCTATTTCAGTCTCTTTCGAACTGACACCGCTTTGCAACCTGAATTGTGACATGTGTTATGTTCGTATGAATGCCCGTGAACTGACACAACATGGAGGTGTACGGAGTATGGATGAATGGCTGAAAACGGCGGAAGAGTTGAAAGCCATGGGTACGCTGTTCATCCTGCTTACAGGAGGAGAGCCCTTGTTATACCCTCAATTTAGGGAGCTTTATCTGGCCCTTCGGAAAATGGGATTCATCCTTACCATCAACACCAATGCGACACTTATTACCGAAGAGGTAGCGGAACTATTCAGCCACGTGAAGCCGCGCCGACTAAATGTTAGCCTCTATGGAGGATGCAACGAAACTTATCAGAATTTGTGCCACACAACCGGTGGATACGATCGATGCCTGCAAGGGCTTCGGTTACTGAAAAAGTATCACATCGACACCAAACTGAACCTGACCATTATCCGCAAAAACCGACAGGATTACGAAGCGGTCATCCGCATGGCGGAAGAACTGGATATGCCGGCATCTATCAATTGCTACACATCCTTGTTCTGTAGCCCGACCTGTACGTCGCAACTTTCGATTCCGGAAATCAGATTAACTCCGGAAGAAGTGGCCGCTCTCGAAATCGAGCACCTCAAATACAAATACAAAGCCAATTATCACGAACAAATTAAAGGAATGAACGCGGAGCTTTCTGGTATAGAATCTGCCGTTCCTAACGGCGTGACGTTGAGTTGCCGCGCCGGGAAAAGTTCCTGCTGGATTAACTGGCAAGGCATGTTGTCACCGTGCGTAGATATGGCGACTCCATCCGTATCTCTTGCTACTCACTCGGTAGCCGAAGCCTGGCAGCAGGTGGTAGAGCAATGTACATCCTTACCTCCTCATACGGAATGCAGCGGTTGCAAACTGAGCAAGCTGTGCGACGTATGCTACGCCAACGCGACCAATGAAAAAAAATATTGCGGAGATACCGCTTATCTCTGCGCCATCGGCCAGGCTAAACGCCGCCTCATTGAGCAGGAAGCTCAACGCTAACTTATAACATCATGATCAGACTGACCATAGGGCCTCTACATATCCAGCTGGAAGGTTTCGAAAGAGAACATCTTCCGACAAACACGTTACTTTTCGAATCGACCTTCGAAAAGGCGGACCTCTATTATACCTTCCACACGGACCGGAATCCACAGCTACCCACTATTCAACCTGTTTTCCGCAAGCCGGATATCCTTGTATTCCGGCAACCGTCGGGACTGGAATCCCGGTTATTGGTTTTTCCGGACGGACAAACGCCCTATGCGTATCTGGAAGAAACGGATGCATGCCATACGGAAATTTATTTCAATCCGGCCTACATGCATCTGCTGAGTGCTGACACCATTTTCCATTCCATGCTGGCGCTCGAAAAGCACCTTTTTTTACGCAATTCTTTTGTCTTTCACTGTTCCTACCTCAACTTCGAAGGGAAAGCAATCTTGTTCAGCGGTCCCAGTGGAATAGGGAAGACTACACATACCAACCTGTGGTGCCAATACCTGCCCGATAAGGCAAGGGTATTGAATGGCGATAAATGCCTGCTGAGCTGCGAAGCCGATACTTTCTACGCCAACGGCTGGCCCATCTGCGGCACAAGCGGCATCTGCCACAACGAACGTCGGGAAGTACAGGCAATCGTCCTGTTGCAACAGGCACCCGACAATCATTTGATAATAGAAAAGAAAGTCCTTACATTCAGGCGTGTACTGGAACAACTGACGGTAAACTACTGGAACCGTCAGTTTACGGATGCGGCGATGACCTTCACCGAATCCCTTGTGTCCACCTTGCCCTGCCTCACTTATGCGTGCAACATCAGTCGCGAGGCAGTCGACACCTTGTACCAGAAACTAACAATGAACCAAGTATGAAAAAAATTAAATCCTTTATATCACGCACCATTGCCGGCGAAACGGTACTGGTTCCATCTGACGAAACCGCACACGATTTCAACGGCATGATCAGCCTTACCGATACGGCTGCCTTTATCTGGGAGCATATCGAAGAAGCGGCTGATTTTAACCAGCTGGTCGACATGATACTCGACGAATACGAGGTCGACCGTGAAACGGCCGCTGCCGATGCCTCTGAGTTTGTCATGCAGTTGTTGCAGCAAGGCATGATTCGGCCGTCCGGCCTGAACTGGTAAGACGGATGGAGCAGAAAGAAGTTTTTGTCCGCAACGACATGTTCTTTGCCGGTGTGCAGGAACTACTTCGCCAGGGGAAATCGGTCCGCATCCGTGTACGAGGAAGTAGCATGCTTCCCTTCCTCCGCCACAACGACGATGCCTTGCTCGCTCCCCCCGAAGGGAAACGCATCCGCAAAGGGACGGTAGTCGTGGCACAGACCGACGAATCGGGTATCGTATTGCACCGCATCCGGCGGATTGCAGCTGACGGACGTATCACTTTACTCGGCGACGGCAACACCAACCGGTTCGAACATACAGACCGTTCCCGGATCATCGCTGTAGTCACCCGCTATTATCGCGGTCGGCACAGCTTCTCGCCCGAAAGTCCCTTAATGAGGCTTGTCGGGCTATTATGGTGTTATATGCACCCCTGGAGAAGGTATCTCCTTCGTGTGCTTTGGAAATTGAAAAAATTAATAACAGCTTAACGATTCATTTATGAAACTCAACGAAAACCTCATCCTCCGCGAAGTAGCGGGGGAGTACATGATAGTCAATCCTTTCAGCGAAACCATGGATATGACGCAGATTCTGACCTTGAACGAAACTGCCGCATGGTTGTGGCAACAGGCTACAGGCAAGGAATTCGACGAAGATTACCTGGTGAACCTGCTTTGCGAGGAATACGATGTAGACCGTGAAACAGCTGCTGCCGATGTACATGAAATGTGCATGCAGTGGCAAAGAAACGGACTGCTGGCATGAACAACAGTACCACCCGCATAAAGAAGGCTTTGTTCTTCCTGCTCCGTCAGGGACTGTGGGGAGTCAGTGGTAAAGAAAATGCCGAGCATTATTTCCCGTTGTCGCCCGAAGAGTGGCAGGCTTTGTACATCCACAGCCGCCGGCAGGCGGTGCAAGGCATCATATACGACGGTATGTTGCTGCTTCCCCGTCCGCTGTATCCGCCTCATGCGCTTATCTTGCGATGGACGTTGGACATCGACCAGTGGGAACGCATCAACAAACAGCATATCCAGGTACTGGGCGCTCTCCAGCGTTTCTTTGCGACCGAACCGTCTGTTCCCTTCGAGGTAATCAAGGGACTGGCCCTGAGCTGTTACTACCCCCAGCCGCTCCATCGTGTATGTGGCGATATCGATTTGTATTTCGGTAGTGCGGAAGCGGTACAGAAGGCAGCCCAAAAACTGGAAGCCTCCGGAGTATACGTCAAGTATGGAGCCAACGATGACGCTGCCTGCTGCATCGGTCAGGTACCCATCGAACTGCATCCGGAACTGATTGAGCTGCACAGTCCGTTCATTCAGAAAGCATTACGAAACTGGGAGAAACAGGTCTTTTGTACCACAAAGACGGATATCCAGCCGGAATACAACGGCGTACCCATCAGCGTACCTACGCCGGAAGCCCATCACCTGTTAGTTTCCACCCACATTCTGAAACACCTGCTCAACGAAGGAATCGGCTTGCGCCAGTTGTGCGATGCGGCTATCTTACTCAAGGGACTGGCCAAGGAAACCGATCATACGGAACTGGAACGTTTGTGCCATCAGTTCGGTATCTGGCGATGGTCCTGCCTGCTTTATTCCTTCCTGGCAGACCATTTAGGACTGACCGAAGAATACCTTCCCTTCCGGAAGCATTACGATACCAGCAACCTGATGACAGAAATCTGGGAAAGCGGCAATTTCGGCTTTTACGACGAACGCAAAAAACAGCGCCCCGAGGGAAAATGGAAAAACAAGCTGTACACCACCCGGCAGATAACCCGTAAAATACAGTTGTTTTTCACCTGTGCCCCGGCAGAAACCTTCTGGTGGCCTACGTTACTAACCCTCCGACGCATCAAGGAACTTTTCACCACATATGAAAACCCTATTGAAAAAAATACTAAGTAAACTTACCCGTGAGAACCTCTCCCAGCAATATGCCATCGGCAGAAAAGCCATGCGCTGGGTGCTTCAGGTTACGCAAGGATACCATTGGCTCATCGTATTCTCCATATTCTCAGGCATTTTCGGAGTAGGGATGTCCCTCTTCAACGTCTGGCTCTCCAAATGGATCATCGATATCGTGACCGGTGCCCGCGAAGGTAATGTCTGGATGGCTGCCGGCATCGTGGTGTTTTTCTTCTTCTTCGGCATGGCGGTCAAACTGATTTCGCCCTGGATTTTTGGAAAAATCAACATGCGCATCGGCATCCGCATGCAGAACTCGTTGTCGGATGCCCTGATGATGTGTTCCTGGAAAAGCGGACAGAAATGGCATACCGGCGACTTGCTCACCCGTATCAACAGCGACGCTTCCGAAGTGCTCAGCATGGGAATGGGCATCTTGCCCAACCTGCTGATTACCTGTGTGCAACTGGTAGGAGCATTTATCTTCCTTTGGGCACTCGAGCCGCGCCTGGCATGGTTCATTCTGGGAGCTACTCCGCTGGTACTCTTGTCTAAAATCTACTTCCGCAAGGTCCGCGAACTGAGCAAGGCACAAAAAGCCATGAACAGCGAAATGGGTTCGGTCATGCAGGAAAACCTGTCACAGCGCGTACTGGTTCGTTCGTTGGGAGCAACCGACTACCGCAAGCAGAAACTGCATGAATCACAGGAAAAGCTGTTCAACCTCGGTATGGAGCAAATCAAGTTCTCCACCTTTTCGCAAGGCGTCATGGGCTTTGTCTTCGGAGGAGGATATTTGTGTGCCTTCCTGTGGGGCATCTATCGCCTGGAACATCAGGAAATCACCTTCGGTACCATGACAGCCTTCCTCCAACTGGTCGGACAGGTACAAGGTCCTTTCTTAGGGCTGATTGCTATTCCGCCCTCACTGGTCCGAGGCTGGGCATCGGTAGAACGACTCATGGAACTATTTGAAGATGTGGAACCGGACGAGGCTCCCGAATACATCGAAGGACCGCTTTCACTGGAGTTCAATCATGTGTCGTTCGGCTACGAGTCCGGCCAGCATGTGCTTTACGACTTCTCGGCAGTGTTCCGCCCTGGTACTTCCACAGCAGTAGCAGGACCTACCGGTACCGGTAAGACCACCATCATCCGCCTGATGCTGGCCCTGGTCCGTCCCGATGAAGGAAACATCAATCTTGTAGGGGCAGACGGAAAAGCATATCCGGATACTTCCGCTACCCGCATCAACTTCATGTATGTGCCGCAGGGAAATACCCTGCTCAGCGGTACCGTCCGTGAGAATGTCCTGTTGGGAACCACCGGTTGCAGTGAAGCCCGACTGGAAGAAGTGCTGCGTATCGCTTGTGCCGACTTTGTCTTCGACTTGCCCGAAGGGGTCGATACCCGCATCGGAGAACACGGTTACGGACTGTCCGAAGGCCAGGCACAACGTATCTCCATCGCCCGTGCCCTGCTGCGTCCGGGCAACATCTGGCTATTCGACGAAGCCTCTTCCGCCCTCGATGTCGATACGACTACAAAGTTAATAAACAACCTTTTAACAGAAGGAAAAGAAAAAACCATTATCTTTGTCACCCACGACCCACGGGTCATGGAACGGTGCGATTCCATCATTCATCTGAACGAAAACGAACAACAAAAAGCAATAGAACAATTATAAAACAGAAAAACGATATGAACAAACCAGCTCTTTTATTCTTCTTATTTGCAGCCTTGCTTTTCTCATCATGTGCCTCTAGAAAAGATTTAGTCTATCTCCGCGATATGGAGGAGCTCAAGGAATATCCCGTTTTCCAAAAATACGAAGCGGTCATTCATCGTGATGACCGACTTAGCATCACGGTCAGTTGTAAAAACCCAGAACTGACTTTACCCTTCAACATTCCGGGCAGTAGTAATTACAGTATTGGATTAGACGGAAATATTTCTACCTCTGCCCCTACTAGTGGTTCCGACAATGCCAGCAAAGGTTATTTAGTCGACGTAAACGGTGAAATCGATTTTCCAGTCTTAGGAAAATTGAAAGTGGAAGGACGTACCCGAGGCCAAGTCACAGAGCTAATTAAGCAACGGTTAATTGATGAAGACCTTATCAAGGATCCCATCGTGATGGTTAATTTTCTGAATTTCAAAATCACCGTATTAGGTGAAGTAGGAAGCCCTAATACATATGATATTACAGGCGACCGCATCACCTTATTGGAGGCTATTGCCAAAGCGGGGGATGTAACTGACGATGGACGTGTAGATCGTGTAGCCGTTATTCGAGAATACGGCAACAAGCGCCGTATCATGTTTCACGACCTTCGTTCGAAAGATGTGTTCAACTCTCCTTGCTACTACCTTCAGCAAAATGATATTGTATACGTAGAACCGTCTGCCGCAAAAACGCGTGACAACGCTCAACGTACTTTCAGTACCTTCAGTATGATTCTGTCATTTGTTACAACTGTTACGTCTTTAGTTGTATTAGCAGTTAAATAAATAATAAAATAACACCTACTCAGATATGATACAAATGAGCGAACAAAAAGATCTCTCCCCTGACAAAAATATCAGTGGTAGTGGTTTCAATATCAACCCTATGGACATAGTAATGTACTTGCTCAACCACTGGTACTGGTTTGTCCTGTCGGTTGCTATCTTTGGAGGATATGCTTGGTACCAATATGCCAAGACACCTTTCAAATACTCTCGTTCAGCAACAGTTATTATCAAAAATGCTAACCAGCGGAGTTATGATGGACTAGAACGTTTCCAAACCATTTCATCGACTAATGTTTCTAATGAAATTCTTCAGTTCCAGTCACACAACCTAATGCGAGAAGTTGTCAGTCGTCTGAATGCCAATATCTGTTATAAAATGGACGACGGACTCCGTGAAAAGGAATTGTATACACAAGCCCCAGTAAAGGTTTCTTTTCCCGAAGCGGAAGATTATCAGACATTGTCCGTTAATGTTACCCCTATCAATGAACATGAAGTCCGCCTGACCGATTTTGGCGGTGACATGTTACCGGATGCTAGTAAGACACTGACCACCAAACTTAACGACACCATTCCAACTCCAATTGGCAAATTAGTTGTCAGCCCCACTCTGTACTACGGTAGCAAATGGTTTAACATCCCCATTCATGTCGAAAAAAACAGTATCGACAACATGGCAAGCCTTTTCGGTTCCAATTTAAACATTAGTCAGGCTGAAGACGATGCTTCTATCCTATATCTCAGCCTGAACGACTATTCTACCATTCGTGCCGAAGACGTATTGAACACCCTGATTACCGTTTACAACGAAGAAACCATCAAAGACAAAAACCAAATCGCCATCAATACCTCTCAGTTCATCAACGAACGTCTGATTATCATCGAGAAAGAACTGGGTGGAGTAGAATCAGAAATCGAAAACTACAAACGCCAGCACGAAATCATCGATGTTTCCTCCTCGGCCAGCACATCAGTATCCGACAAACAGCAATATGGTACCCAGGCAACCGAAATGGAGCTTCAGATCCAAATGGCGAACTATATCAAACAGTTCCTGGTCGATCCGTCCAAGATTACCGGTCTGATTCCTTCCAACACGGGAATAGCCGATGCCAACATCGAAGCACAGATTGTACAATACAATACCAACAAGCTGAAGCGTGACAAGCTCATCAAGAACAGCAGCAACAAAAACCCTGTAGTACAAGAACTGAACAACACTTTAGGGGCCATCCGGCAGAACATCATCCGCGATATCGACAACCTGATTGTCGGCCTCAACGCCAAGTTAAAGGAAGCTCAGAGCCGTACCTCCGAAGCAGAACGCCGCATCGCCAGCATCCCGACCCAGCAACGCCAGATGCTTTCCATCGAGCGCCAGCAGCGTATCAAGGAAGAACTGTACCTCTACCTGCTCAACAAGCGTGAGGAAAATGCCCTCAGCCAGGCAACGACCGAAACCGATGTCCGAGTACTAGACCCGGCAGGAGGCAGCGACATGCCTTATACACCAAATGGAAAAAATATTATCATGAGTGGTGTCATGAAAGGTCTTGCTCTGCCTGCCGTTATCCTGATCGCCTTCATGTTCTTCGACACCAAAGTACATACTCGTAAGGATCTGGAAGACAACCTTAGTGTACCGTTCCTAGGTGAAATACCTCTGTCAAAAGGGAAAAAAGAACCGAGTGCCAGAGGTAAGAAAGGCATCATTGTCCGTAGCCAAGGACGTGACATCGCTTCCGAAGCCTTCCGCATTGTCCGTACCAACATGGAGTTCATGCGCGTAAAAAGCGAGAACCTACAAGTCGTTACTTTCAGTTCCTTCGGAGCAGGTGCTGGAAAAACTTTTGTATGTAGTAACCTGGCAGCAAGTATCGCTCAAACTGAAAAGAAAGTCATCCTCATTGACCTTGATATCCGTAAAAGGACCCTCAGTTCCCACATCCATCACCACGACAAAGGAATGACTTCCTACCTGTCGGGAAGAGCCGAATTATCAGAGATTATTAAACACGATGAACTGGTAGAAAATTTGGATATCATTCCGGCAGGTCCGGCGGCTCCGAACCCAGCCGAACTGCTACTCAGCGAACGCCTGGAAGCCATGATTGCTACCCTTCGCAAACAATACGATTACATTATCGTCGACAACGTACCGGTAGGTATCATTGCCGATGCCGCTATTACCAACCGCATTGCCGACCTGACCATCTTTGTTATCCGAGCCGACCGATTCGACCGCCGCATGCTACCTGATTTGGAAAAGATTTATCGAACCGGACAACTTAAAAATATGTCCGTAATTCTGAATGGTGCCCATACCAAAAGTAATGGATATGGTTACGGTTATGGTTACGGCTATGGTTACGGCTATGGTTACGGCTATGGTTACGGCTATGGTTATGAAAACAAGCCTCACAAATGGTATCAGTTCTGGAAAAAATAACCGATAAACAAAAGAAATTACATGTTTTTCAGTTTTAAGAAAAAGTATAGTCTGGTTCAGTCAGGCATTTTGAAAGGAATGACCGACATCCACTCCCACATTCTTCCGGGAGTGGACGACGGTTCTCCCGACAAAGCCACCTCTTTTGAACTGCTTCAGTTCCTCGAAGAGCTCGGCATCACCTCTGTTTGGTTTACTCCCCATGTCATGTCCGACATGAAACAAAATACTAAGTCCTACCTGACCGAACGTTTTGAGATGTTCCGTACCAGTTACAAAGGGCCAATTAAGCTTCATCAGGCAGGCGAATACATGATGGATGCCCAATTTACCGCCAAGCTCCCTGACGAAGTACTTCCATTGGGAAAAAGCCATTTGCTGGTGGAAACCTCCTACATGCTTCCGCCGGTAGGCATGAAGGATATTCTGGCTGCGGTACGAAAGAACTATTTCCCGGTCATTGCCCATCCCGAGCGATATACCTACATGACGATAGACGACTACCGCAACCTGTACCGCACCGACGGCTACAATTTGCAGTTGAACCTCATGTCATTATCCGGTTATTACAGTCCCGGTGCCCGTCATGCAGCCGAAGCCCTGCTGGCAGCCGGCATGTATACCTACGTAGGAACCGACCTGCATCACCTGGAACGTTATGCTCCCATGTTACAAAGTATGAAGCTTACCAGCGCACAATTGGATGCCCTTAGTGTACTCATAGCAAACAATGAGCAGATTTAGTTACATCATAGCCGGAATACTTCTCGGAATAACTTTGGCGACAGCCTTGATGCCCTGGTGTCCTCCTGTATTAGCCGGTTACCTGTCCCCGTTAGGCCTGCTGGTTGTCCCCTTGACTGTATGCAGCCTATTAGGAACCATCATAGCAGCTTACTGCCGAAAAAGAGGCATTACGCTGCTGTTTGGTCTTTCCTGCCTCCTCAGTCTGTTCCTTACCGGAAAATCCTGGGCAGTTTCTTTCCCGGCAGATAGTTCAGAAGACCATGCTCCTTTACGGATCGTCAGTTGGAATGCCGAAGGCTTTCAGCTCAACAAAGAAACCCTACAGGCAAGTGCCGCTTTCATCCGGAATCTACACCCCGATGTTATCTGTTTGCAGGAACGTCCACACGACAACCTGTTGCACCGTGACAGCATTTCAGCAGCTTTCGGATATCCTTATCGGATGTTCAACAGCCGCGAAGATGAGGTACTAAATTTAGCAATATACAGTCGTTATCCGCTTTCGGATAGGAAAGAATACTACTTTCCCGACAGCTATAACAAAGTGTTACAGATAGACCTGCAATGCGACGGAACGATCATTCGGCTGTTCAACATCCACTTGCAGACTACCGGCATGTCGTTTGCCTACCAGGGAAACAACCGCCTGCATACCTACCAGCTCAATGGGATAGAGCGTAACCGCCAGGCACAGCAACTGGCAGAAGCCATCGCTTCCAGTCCGTATCCCGTTACGGTATGCGGTGACCTGAACGATACCCCCGTATCGTATGCCTACCGGAAACTGACCGCCCAACTAGGAGATTGTTTTCTCGAAGTCGGAAATGGTTGGGGAGGAACGTATCAACCTGCCAAGAATCTGTTCCGCATCGACTATACCCTTTGCTCTTCAAACTTGAAGCCCTCGGCCTATCGCTTGTACAGTAATCGTTGGAGTGATCATCAAATCCAATACACAGAGCTATATATTGCTCCGCACAACCCACAATCGTAACAACTTATGATAGATTTTATACCCATAGCCGATTATACTCCCTTCTTTAATTACAGTATCCTCATACTAGTATTAATAGCATTTTGGCAATGCAACACGGGCATTGTTTTACACAAGAACATAGTCAGTATGAATGCTGTATGGGGAGTCCTGTTTACAACGATTCTTATTTTCTATATGGGACTACGTCCCATTGCTGCAGTTTTCGGTGATACAGTAAACTATGCCAAAGGTTTTTATGAAATCCAACGCTCCTCTGATCCTTTTACCTGGATTTGGGAAACAGACTGGCTCTTTTATAACCTGCATGCCTGGTTCGCCAAATACAGCGATATCCATAGTTTTTATTTATTATGTGCCTTTATTTATGTAGGGAGCTTGTGGTTGGCCATGCAGCGTATTTTCAAATCCTACTACTATATTCCCTTATTAGTAATATTCAGCATGTTTTCTTTCTGGAACTATGGAGTAAACGGTATTCGAAATGGTATGGGAGCTTCTGTCTTTATATTGGCAATGACCTATATCAATCGCCTGCCTATTGCCATCTTCTTAAGCATCACTGCTATTGGATTTCATAAATCTTGTGTACTTATGACAGGCGCGGCCATCATTGCCTGGTTTATCAAAAACAGTTATCTCTACCTGCTTACATGGATAGGCTGTGTAGGAGCCTCGTATGCAGCTGGCATGCGGATACAGAACTATTTAGCAACTTTGGGTATCTTTGGCGAGGATGACCGTTTTTCCGGTTATTTGACAGGAGAAAACATGGTTGGTGAAATTGTCCAGATGAGCATGACATTCCGTTGGGACTTCCTGCTTTACAGCGCCATGGGAGTCTTTGTTGGCTATTACTTTATTTTCCGTCGTAACTTTCGTGACGAATATTACCATTGGCTGTACAATACTTTTTTAATCACCAATGCCTTTTGGGTATTGGTAATTCGTGCTGCTTATAGTAACCGATTTGCCCAAATTTCCTGGTTCATTATGCCCGTCATCCTAATCTATCCCTTTATGAAACAACGTTTCTGGCAAAGTCATGAAAAGATATTAGGAGCAGCTCTATTGGTATTTTACGCATTTGCATTCTATTACAACATAGCAAAAGAATAATCTACATGACGAAAATATATTTACAATCCAAATTCATTTATATATATAGTATACTCATTATAATATCATTTTATATATTAAACTATTATTATCCTTTTATACATGATGATTATGCCTATTACTTTTTTTTCGATCAAAACAGTCATATAATACGCCCAACTTCAATTAAAATTAATTCTTTTAAAGAAGTACTTTTATCTCAGTGGAATCATTATCATTTTGTAAATGGTAGGTTATTTTGCCATATTTTAGTTCAATCATTTGCAAGTCTTTTAGGAAAGTCTATTTTTAATTTATTTAATTCTCTTGTAGCACTTATTTTCTGTTGTTCATTTTCAAAGCTAATAACTAAAAAATATATATCTGTATTTACATGTATTGCATTTCCTATTTTATTATTGGGCCTTCCATACCCAGGACAAACACTATATTGGATGACAGGTGCAATCAATTACTTTTGGGGAGCGACTTTTTCTCTTGTATTATTAATACATGTCATATTTTACGGGAATAATATAAAATCAATTCATAAGACATTCCTATGGATAATCATATCATTATCAATTGGTTGTTTTAATGAATCAATAAATATACCAATTGCTAGTAGTTTATGTTTATATTTACTCTTAAATCATAAAAAAATATCATTTCATAATAAATGTATCATCGCTGCATATTGTTTGGGATGTGCTATCATTATTTTTAGTCCAGGAACTTTTGAAAGATTAAATGCTTCTGACAATGTAAATACAACTGTCAGCATTTTACCTTTCTTTTTCCAAAGATTTTGGAATATGTCATATTTTTTTATGACACATATTTTATTTTTCATACTTGTAATAATAGTAATAGCTTATTGGATAAAAAAAAGAGATGTTATTTATTTCAATGAATCATTGCTTTTATATACTTTAGGAACTGGAACTTTATTCTTATGGCTATTAAATAATTGGGAGGAGCGAATCTGCTTCTTTTATTGCACAGTTCTTTGGATACTGTTTTTTTATATAATCTATCATACAATAGATAAAAACAAAATAGATGTTACTTATACGGTATTATTTTTTTCCATCATATTCTCAATCTATGGATTTCAACAAGCATATACTAGCATATCTTCATTTAACAAGTATAATAACCATATTGTGTCAGAAATAAAAGCCTCTCCATCTAATTGCATATTGCCACATTATGACTACCCTAAAAAAGTAGATTCTAATATTTATTTAACAGAATTATCACCTAATCCTGCGAATTATCATAATAGAGTTATGGCTTTTTTCTATAATAAGAACTTTATCTGTTTCCTTCCTAAAGAAATATATCACACAATCTATTCCAAACAGAAAATATATGTAAAAAAGAAACTCAATGACTCAATTAGCTGTTTTAATATTAATAACAAATATATACTATATATATATAATAAAGTACCCCAAATATTAGATATTGAATATAAACTAAAAAATCCTACATATAATACATTATCTTCAAAGCAAATTATAATCAGAAAACTGTTGGGAACTTATAATGATAGTCCATATATTATAGAAAAACAAAAAATATCGCCTATTATAATAGAAAATAAAAAATCTATATTTTTTCTACCTTATAATGATTACGAATACGTAACTATAAAATAAATATCTATGAATAAAATCAAAATTACAATATTCACCCCAGCTTATAATAGAGCATATACTTTAACCCCTATAATCAACCATTAAAAAAGACAACCAAAGATATTATTTAGTCTATAGTTGATAATAGCTCAATGATAATACAGGAAAACTTTTAAGACAATGACAAAAAAATATTTTGGTTTTAATATTTATCTATAAAATGAATAATGAAAATTCAAAGCATATCAATTATGCTTTGCAATTTATAATAAATACATGATATATATTTATTATAGAGCCGTCATAAGACCTCATAAATGACTCTTAAGGAATTATTTGAAGTCTTAAAAGATATTATCAATTAAAACAATATAATAAAATAGATATGATAAAAATATCAATAATCGTTCCCATTTATAATGTAGAAAAATATCTCAAACGATGTATTGACAGCATTATTAATCAATCTTACACTAATATAGAAATCATACTTGTAAATGATGGATCAACCGATAATAGCTTAAATATATGCCAATTATATACCCAGCAAGATTCAAGAATTATTATTCTTAACAAGGAAAATGGAGGTTTATCATCTGCAAGAAATATGGGATTAGATTATGCCACAGGAGAATATATTATGTTCGTAGATAGTGATGATTGGATACGAAAAGATGCTGTTGAATTATTATTGAATGATATAATAAATACTCATGCTACTATGGCGATAGGTCTGAGCAAAAAATGTTCAGAATATACATATAGTCCACAAATCGATCAAAAATCTGAAATCATAGATAAAAATCAAGCTATCACAAGAATGTTAAAAGGAGAATGGATTTCAGCTTGGGCCAAACTATACCACAACTCTCTTTTTTATGATATTCGATTCCCATTAGGAAGAACAAATGAAGACTATGCTATATTAATTTATATATTTGAAAGAGTAAATTATATTGTTTTAAATCCAAACGAAATATATTTTTATTATATACGTCCCAATAGTATATGTACATCTTCTTTAAATATTAGGAAATTTGACGAATTTTATAATGCAATAGAAGTATATGAACATGTTAAAAACAGTCATTCACAACACAAAGATTGGACAGGATATGCTTTAGCAAATCTTTCGTGTTCCCTGATAAAACTTATAAGGACCGTATGGCAATTAAAAGAGAACATATATATAAATGAAACTAAAGATATGATTACATATCTCAAAATGAATATAAAAAAAATCATCTTTAATCCCTATTTAGCAATAAAATACAAAATATTTTTACTCAACATCTATTTAGGACAAAGGAATTATAAAATATTTAATAAACTATATAATAGCTATTTATTTCTAAAAAAATAAAAATGTTTTTTTCTATTATTATACCAATATATAATAAAGAAGAGTATCTTGAAAGATGTTTACAATCAATACTTCAACAAAAATTTAATGATTTTGAAGTACTTATGATAGATGATGGTTCCAATGATTGTAGTGGAAAAATTGCTAATAAATTTACAAAACAAGATAATCGCTTTTCTTATTATTATCATAACAATCAAGGAGTATCTTACTCAAGAAATATAGGCATCAAATATAGTAAAGGAGAATATCTTCTATTTATAGACGCAGACGATTCCATCAATTCTACCTACTTATTTAACATATGGCAACATATAACTAAATATCCATCTTATCCTATTTACGTTTTCAGCTTAACGAAAATATTTTCTAATGGACATAAAGAACAACTTTCTATTCCTTATAAAGGTTCTATAGAGATCAATATATTGAAGAAGAATTTCATAACAGAGCAAGAAAAAAATGGGATTTATGGTTTCGTATGCAATAAAGCAATAAATAAGAAATTTATAATAAAAAATAGGATTTACTTCGATACCACTCAAAAGATTGCAGAAGATTTAAGTTTCTTCATTAAATGTTATTCAAAGCTTAAAAATATATATTTTTTTGGAGAATACGGTTATAACTATTACCAAAATATAATAGGTTCTGCCTTACAAAGTAAAAACATTGACTATTGTTCATTAACTAATATATATATAGAAATATATAAATGGCTAGACAATGATATTAATCAGTTTGAAGAAGAAAAGCTGATTAATAAAATAAAAAATTTGATTTGTAGTTCTTTTTCCGAAATGCAAAAAATAAAAATGAATAAAATTAATCAATACATATCATATTATTCTGCAGAGCCTACTATAAAATCTATTTTAAGGACAAATCAAAATTCTGATAATCTTATATTGTATTTATTAAATAAAAAATATAACTTAACTCTATTTTATTATTTATCAATAAGAAAGGTTTATATTTATGTTAAATTATGGATTATACGCTCATGGAGGAAGTGCTAATCATGGTTGTGAAGCGATAGTGAGAAGTATTATTAAATTATTATCACTGAACAAGGATCATATTTTATGCTCTAATGCTCCATCAGAAGATATTAAATATCAGCTAAATGAATTAATAACTATAACAAAAGCTCAAAATGGTATAAAAACGAATTTTATCTATAAATTAAAGTCTAAATTAAGTTCCAATCCTGATAGATTATATTATAACTCAATTTATCATGAATTACCTCAATTATTACAAAATACAGATATAGCATTATCTATTGGAGGAGATAATTATTGCTACTCAGGTCTTGCTTTAGAAATGAGTGTTCTATTATCGATAATTAGACAAAAAACAAAAGCATCACCTATTTTATTAGGATGTTCTATAGAATCTAAAGAATATAAAAATTATCTTGAGACTGATTTTAAGAAATACGAAAAAATTATAGCTCGGGAAAGTATTACTTACTCTTTACTAAATGAATCTGGTTTAAAAAATATCTTTTGTATACCAGATCCAGCCTTTCAATTAAATCGTAAAGATTTGCCACTACCAACAGAATTTACAGAAAATAATACTGTAGGAATAAATGTTAGTCCTATGATTATTGGATACGAAAACCAAAAAGGAATAACACTTCAAAATTATATTGAACTTATTACGTATATACTCCATAAAACAGATATGCAAATCGCTCTTATACCTCATGTTGTATGGACAAATAATGATGACAGAAAACCATTACAAATACTTTTCAATAAATTCAAAGATACTGGCAGAATATGTATGATCACAGATCATAATGCAGAAGAACTTAAAGGATATATTGCCCGATGTAGATTTATGATAGCAGCACGAACTCATGCATCAATAGCTGCCTACTCACAGCAAGTTCCCACCTTAGTTGTCGGATATTCAGTAAAAGCCAAAGGTATTGCAACAGATATATTTGGTACAGACAAGAATTATGTGATTCCTGTACAAGAACTAACCAGTCCCAATAAGCTAAAAGATGCCTTTATCTTACTTATGGCACAAGAAAAGAATATAAAGAATTATATGAATTCATTTATACCAGAATATAACGAACGCTGTTTACAACTAAAAGGAATAATCTCTTAATGAGAACTATCAATACAGTAAAAAACATTATAGCTAATATCAGTTCTGTTATAATACTAACAGTTTTAGGGTTCTTTACTAGAAAAATCTTTATTGATTCCCTTGGGGTCGAATATCTAGGATTAAACGGATTATTGCAAAATGTTTTAGGCATGTTAAGCTTGGTCGAAGGCGGTATAGGAACTTCCATCGTATACAATCTATACAAACCTCTTGCAAATGATGACAGGCCCAAAATAATAGCTTTAGTCCAATTATATCGTAAAATCTATAAATACATTGCTTTAGCGGTATTTGCATTATCTTTATGTTTATACCCGTTCCTTGATGTATTCATTAAAGGAGGAGAGAACTTATCATATGTATCTATAGTGTATTTCATTTTTGTGGCCAACAATTTAGTAGGATATTTAATGGCAGACAAATGGTCACTTATAAATTCTGATCAAAAACAATATAAATTGGCTAAATACACAATAAGCTATCAAATTATTCTATACGCAATAAAAATAGGAATATTACTATATTTTAAAAGTTTCGTAGCTTATTTAGCTGTAGAATTTATATTATCATTAATTTATAATGGAGTTATTATCAGAACTGTCAATAAACTATATCCATATATTAAAACAAAAACAAAATATAAAGTAGATAATGATACTCAAAAAAATATTATCACTAATGTAAAAGCTCTTTTTCTTCATTCAATAGGGGGATATCTTTTACATAGCACAGATAATATCATAATCTCGACTTTTATCGGTGTAGGAGTTGTCGGTCTATATTCTAATTATATCCTAATTGTTTCTCAGATAAAAGCTCTCACTAAGCCTGTCTTAACAAGTATGAAAGATAGCATAGGAAACCTAGTTGCTCATGATAGTGTCGATAAACAATATCAAATCTTCAAAACTATAGATTTAATCAATTTTTTTATTGTCGGCATTGTTATTGTGATATTATATAATACTCTGACCCCTTTTGTAATATGGTGGTTAGGTAAGGATTATATATTAGCAGAAAATATAATCCTAGTAATATGTATAAACTATTTTGTTGATGAAATAAGAACATCTGTCATGATGTACAAATACGTCTCAGGTATCTTTACGGCAGATAAATATGTAGTATTTATTACAGCAACTATCAATCTCATTGTTTCAATTATTTTAGTACAGTATATGGGGCTTATTGGTACCCTATTAGGAACTTCTATAGCATTACTATGTACAGCATCTTGGAATTGGCCAAGATTAGTATATAAATATACTTTCAAAAAGAATGTATCCGAATATTATCTTAACTATTGTATCAGAATAGCATTATTAGCATTTTGTATGTTTACAACAAAATATGTAATAAAATTTATAATAGATGATACTTTTGCTTTCTCACATATACTCATAAAAGGAATTATATCAGCAATTATATTTATTTTCATATTCCTCTTGGCGTATATAAAAACGCCAGAGTTTCAATACATCAAGATTTCTATCAACAATTTAATTAAGAGATAATTATATGGTTTCCATTATCATATGTTGCTATAATGCAATATCATTTATAGATCGTTGTTTTAATTCATTATTATCACAAACATATAAACACCTAGAAATAATTTTAGTAGATGATGGATCGACAGACCACTCATATGATATAGCATCATCTTACAAACAATATTTTGAAGCGCAAGGAATGAAACTTGTGCTATTAAAACAAAACAATCAAGGAGCTGGGTATGCTGCAGCACATGGATTACTTTATGCTACAGGAGAGTATATAATGTGCTTTGATATTGATGACTATTTATATCCTGAATCTATTTCTAAAATGAGAAATTTTTTAGTTCAAAATCCAGAATATTCAGTGGTAAGAACAAACGGATATAGAACAAAAGAATTCAATAACCTCAATACTGCTCAATTATTTATCATAGAAGATTCTGAGAAAAAAAACACAAACATTTTTAACGATTTGATGTTAGGAAAAACAAATAATTGGGCAGGTAGTTACATGGTTAGAGCTTCTGTTTTATGGAAACAATACCCGACTCATAAAATGTTAGCATCACGCTATGGACAGAATTTACAAATACTAGCTGTTGCGACTTACAAAAACAAGACCGGTTTCATAGATGAACCATTAATGCAATATATAAATAATCCTTATTCCTTTACAAACAAACATCAAACATTTGAAGATTCTATAAAACTATATAATGAATTTGAAAAGATCCGTTTTGATATACTTAACTACTTACAAATAAACGATAACTCCTTAAAACTACAAATTAAGGAATTATATTATAGAATTAAAATGAACATATGCATATCTTTCAATAAGAAAAAAGAATTCTTTCAATATTATAACAACCTTAAAAAGATTCACTGCTTATCATTTGAAGACAAACTAAATTATGCAATTATAAACAAAAACTCTATCTGTAAATATTTTTATTTACTGATTATTAAGTTGAACAACTGGTACGCAAAAAGGAAATAGCATACATATGAAAAAACACATTTTCATAGCCATACATTACTTAGAAATTGGGGGAGCGGAAACAAGCCTGATAGGATTACTCAACGCAATCGATACAGAGCAGTACGATGTGGACTTGTTTTTATACAGTCACCGGGGAGAACTGTTGAAACAGGTGCCAGATACGGTACACTTATTACCGGAAATCAAGAAGTATGATGTCATAGAAAAACCGATAAAGGAAGCAATACAGAAAGGATTCCCTGATATTGCGTTGGCCAGATTATGGGCAAAACATCAGTTTGCTCGTTATGCAAAGAAAAATCACCTGAAAGAAGGTTCGGCTATCCTGCAATATGTATTCGATGCAGTGACACCGTTGTTACCGGACATCAATCCGAATACGGAATATGATCTGGCCATCAGCTTCCTGACTCCTCACAACATTGTACTGAATAAGGTAAAGGCGAAGAAAAAACTGGCATGGATTCATACGGATTACACCAAAATCAGTGTGAATGTAGAAAAGGAGATAAAGGTATGGAGTCAGTTCGACCATATTGTTTCCATATCGGAAGATGTGACACGTTCGTTCTTGAGCGTATTCCCGACTTTGGCAGGAAAAATCATCGAGATAGCCAATATCCTTTCTCCACGGACGGTCAGAGCAAAGGCGCTGGCAAGCAAGGTAGATTTTCCGATTCAGAACGGACAAGTCAATCTGCTCTCTGTGGGTCGCTTCACCTTTGCCAAGAATTTCGACAATGTGCCCGATATATGCCGACGGATATTACAGGAAGGATGTGAGGTATACTGGTATATCGTAGGCTATGGCGGGGATGAACAACTGATAAAGGAAAAGATAAAAGAAGCGGGCATGGAAGAACACGTCATTCTTTTGGGAAAGCGGGAAAATCCTTACCCCTTCATCAAGGAATGCGACATTTATGTACAGCCTTCCCGATTTGAAGGAAATGCCGTTACCGTACGCGAAGCACAGATACTGTGTAAGCCTGTCGTTGCGGCCAACTATCCCACGGCGCACAGCCAGATTAAACAAGGTGTCGACGGAATCATTGTTCCGCAAGACAATGCCGGCTGCGCCCATGAAATAGCTCAATTCATCAAGAATAAAGAACTTCAACAAAAGATAGTCAGTTATTTGAAGGAACACGACTACGGAAACGAAAAGGAGGTGCAAAAACTCTACAGTTTAATGAATTAATTACCCTTTTTTACCCTTCACGCCCTTCACCGATCCGAACCACCCGATAACGGTTGCCCTCACGGGTATGCAACCGCTCTACTCCGGAAGCCACCAAGGCACTGCCAAATCGGGAGAGGTTGATGTTACGCATCAGTCCCCGGTGATGTTCTCGAAGTACTTCGAGGATATCGGCAAGGGAAAGCATCTCACCAGCCTCATCGGACACCGCCGCACGGAAATGACTGCGGAAGATTTCTTCTTCGGGCATGATCCGGTAAAAATCCAGGTTGCGGTGCTGTATCTCTGCTTCTTCTCCGGAAGTGAACCAGTAGCGTTCACCGGCAAGCAGTTCATGGCGAAGCTGGGCGTAAAGCTGGTCGTGATTGATATTTGTACAATCGATCATGCCTTCCACTTCCACACAGATGAAACGGCGGCTGCCGGTAGGATCCGTCAACAGGTCTTTGCGGTTGGAGGTACCGATGAAGGAAGCGATACGGGGTAACAGACGGTAATTTTTCTTATAGGCTTTGCGTAGGTTGAGCGACGGCATTTGCATCAGGTTTTTCAGCTGTGCCATTTTCCGTACCGACAACCGGTCGAACTCATCGAGATTGATCAGTCCCATAAGGGCCAGCTTCATTTCGGTGGTATGTCCTTCCGACAGATCAAGCTGGTCGGTATAATAAGCCTGCAAAGAAGCCGGAACAAGGGATTTGCAGAACGTAGACTTATGCCAGCCCTGTTCGGCACTAACCAGCAGGGGAGCGGTACTATTGGCATGGAGACCCTGGTTCAGTCCCATCCACTGAGCCGTAAGCGCCAGCATCCACCGATGAAAACAATCCTTCCAGTAGGAAGTAGACGATACACGCCTTGCCAGGTCGGTTATCCGGTCGGTACCATCCCATTCCGGCAGGCTATCCAGATACAGTCGGAAAGGATGATAAGCTTCGATGTACGTAGAACGGACATAGCGCTTTACATCACGGTCGCGGCAGCACAGACCGGAATTAAAGGCTTCGATACATATCGTATTCATTTCGCGGTCGTCCAATAACGCAAACTCTGCTGTCGGAGTCTGGACAGAACGGAACTCCGTCATCTCTGTCAGCAGATTGAAACGGAACTGGTAATGCTCGTTCAGGAAACGGCTCAACTCATCGGGCTTATAACGTCTGGCCCGTGTAACGAAAGGTTCTACCACGTGGAGAGATACCTCTGGTACCTCTACTGACTGGTCCGCAGCGAAACGCTGACGGAGCTTGCTGAAAATGTTTTTAAGGAATTTTTTCATACAGTTTTTATTTATAACTTTGGCAAATATAACGTACACGATGACCTGCTGCAACAGCTTCAGCAGCCGTTGGGCGATATCTCGCGACAAGCCGTTTCAAGGCTTTCAACAGCCTTGAATGCCTCGGAGATAAAAGGAAAACGTGCAGACGTTGGAACCATTACACAAAGGTGAAAACATCGCCCCACCAAAGTGAAACGAACGCTTCACCAGAGTCAGGCAAACGATTCACCCGAGTGAAAAGATACTCATAAAACGATGTGAAACATGCCTATTCTGTTTGACTTTTATGCCTCTCCATCCGATCCGGAGAAGGAGGAAAAAGAGAAATACCATGCACGGGTGGTCAGAAGCCATACCGTGGATATAAACGATATAGTGAACAACATCAGCAAGCGCTGTACGCTATCGAAAGGGGATATACGGGCAGTACTGGATGAATTAGGGGATGAGCTGGTATATAACCTGTGTGAAGGCGACCGTGTGTACCTGCCGGGGATAGGTTATTTCTACCTTTCACTCTCGGCTCCCAAAGATGCCGATCCCAAGAGCACCCGTTCACAGAGCATCGGAATAAAGGCGGTAGAGTTCAGGGCAGACAGCATCCTGAAAAACAGCCTGGAGAACCGTGCCCGGTTTGAACGAAGCGACATCAAGGTGCATTCCTCCAGACTGGACATCTACGAAATAGACGCATTACTGGTGGACTACTTTTACGAGAACGACTTTCTGACAAGAACCAAGTTTGAAAGGCTTTGTGGTTTTACAAAAACAACCGCTCAACGGCATTTACAGAGATTGCAGGATGAAGGCAGACTGGTAAATGTCAACACACTTCACAATCCGATATACAAGCCTGCCAAAGGCTTCTACGGGAACGTGTGAAGGGCGTGAAGGGCAAAAAAGCATGATTTTTTTACTTATGATACCTAAAATAATACACTTATGCTGGCTTTCTGGAGATAGCTTTCCAGAAAACATCCAAGAATGTATAGATTCGTGGAAAAAATATTTACCTGATTATGAAATCAGACTGTGGGATACAAAACGATTTAATATAAATTCCACATTATGGACTCAACAAGCGTTTGCTGCAAAAAAATATGCTTTTGCAGCTGACTATATTCGCTTATATGCGCTTTATACTGAAGGAGGCATTTACTTAGACTCAGATGTTTTAGTTTATAAATCATTTAACGATTTATTAGATTTACCTTACTTCATAGGTCAAGATTTTGTTGGTGCATTTGAACCAGCTATTATAGGTTGTGAGAAAGGCACTACATGGATAAAAGATGTATTAGATGCGTACGAGAATCGTGCATTCATAAAAGAAGACGGCACATTTGATATGCATAATTTACCTATTATGTTTTTTGAGCGATTATATCCTAAATATAATTTTACATGTATTCATCAAAAGGATGATTTCAACTACAATACACAAACAATTACCCTTTTTGATAAGAATTTTTTTAATTCACGAAACAACTTAACCATCATACGAACTCCTCAAAGTTATTGCTCCCATAAATTTGCAGCTTCATGGAACAATCATAAACGTAAAAGTATAGGATCAAGACTATTTCAGATTATGCCAATGTGGTTATGTAATTGGGTATTAGGAATAAATTATCATATAATTAAAAAGGCCATCGTCCACCAGTACGATCCTATTTATATGCAAAACCATACAAAGGATAAAACAAGCAAATGAAAACACTCACCATATTTACCCCTGCATACAACCGGGCTCACACATTAGGCCGAACGTACGAAAGCCTGCTACGACAGACCTGTGACGACTTTGAATGGCTGATTGTAGATGACGGTTCCAAAGATTCAACGAAGGCACTGGTGGAAGGATGGATACAGGAAGGTAAAATCAGTATCCGGTACATTTACCAGCAGAATCAGGGAATGCACGGTGCCCACAACACCGCATACCGGAATATAGATACCGAACTGAATACCTGCATCGATTCTGACGACTATATGCCCGATGATGCAGTGGAAACGATTGTCAATTTCTGGAAAGCCCATGGATCCGATAAGTATGCAGGCATCATCGGTCTGGATTGTACTGAAGGTGGAAACATCATCGGGACGTCTTTCCCTAAAGGAATGACAGAGACCACCTTGAACGGCTTCTATGCCAAAGGAGGGAAAGGGGACAAAAAGCTGGTATACCGAACCGAGGTAATCAAGCAGTATCCGGAATATCCAATCTTTGAAGGAGAGAAATATGTGAGCCTCGGCTACAAATACCTACTCATTGATCAGGATTATACGCTGCTGACCTTAAATAAACCGCTTGTTGTTGTAGAATACCAGCAAGACGGTTCCAGCATGAACATGTACCGACAATACTGGAACAACCCCAAGGGATTTGCTTTCATCCGTAAAATAGACATGAAACTGTGTGGCAGCCTGAAACGAAAATTTGAATCGTGCATACACTATGTATCCAGTTCCATCCGGTCCAAGAATACGCATTTCATTGCAGAATCTCCTTTGCCAGGTTTGACCATACTCGCCATTCTGCCGGGCTGTTTATTGTACCTGCTGACAAAATACAAAGTGCAATCCAATCAAAAATTGAATGTAAAATGAACGAACCCATCAGGATATTAAATCTCTTTACCATCATGAACCGTGGAGGAGCGGAAACCATGGTCATGAATTACTATCGTGCTATAGACAAAACCAAGATACAATTCGACTTCATGGTACACCGCCAGGAACGGGGAGCATATGACGATGAAATAGAAGCGATGGGAGGAAGGATATTCAGGATGTGTCCTATTTATCCACAGAACCTGTTTAAATATCAACAATTGTTGAAAACGTTCTTCGATAACCATCCGGAATATCGGATCCTTCATTCTCACATGTCCGAATTGGGTTATTTCGCCTTCAAGGAAGCAATTAGACACGGATTACCAGTCCGGATTTGCCATGCACACAATATACCAGTCTTCAAAAATGAAACCACAAAAGAAAAAATAAAACGTATTCCTAGAGAAATATTAGCTCATCTCATACGTAATATTGCAACTGATTACTTTGCATGTAGCAAAGGAGCTGGAGAATGGTTATTTGGCAAAAAGAAAACAATAATCATTATGAACAATGCTATTGATACAACAAAGTTCACATATAATGAAAAAATAGCAGAGCAAATCAAAGATGAATTTAATTGGAAAAATAAATGTATAATAGGTCACGTTGGAAGATTCTCTCCCCAAAAAAACCACACTTTTTTAATAGATGTATTTTACGCTATACAAACAGAAATACCTAACAGCATTCTTGTTTTAGTAGGAGAAGGTGACTTAAAACCACAAATAGAAAAAAAAGTATCAGATTTAAAAATTGAAAATAAAGTATTTTTCTTAGGAGCCAGGAGTGATGTTTATCGATTCTATCAAGCATTTGATATCTTTATTTTCCCATCCTTGTATGAAGGATTTGGTAATGTTTTATTGGAGGCACAAGCTTGCGGAATCCAGTCATTCACTAGTAAAGATGTTGTTCCACAATATGCCAATATAACGCCACTACTTCACTATATACCGTTATCTTATGACGCAGAACATTGGAAATCTATTATATTAACATACAAAGATTACCAAAGAAAAGATATGTCTAAAGACGTACAAGATAATGGATTTGACATCCATCAAAATGCAGAATGGCTGACGAATTTTTATCTAAACAAGCTATCATGAAAAATCCTTTAGTCTCTATAATCGTTCCTATATACAATGTCAGTGAATTCTTACCGCAATGTCTGGATAGTTTAATTAAGCAATCCTATCAAAATATTGAAATTATTGCAGTAAATGATGGCAGTACCGACAACAGCCTTGAAATTTTAAACCACTATGCTCAAGAATGTCCGCTAATAAAAATAATATCTCAGCCTAACGCAGGGCTGTCAGCTGCCAGAAATACAGGAATAGCTTCTTCTAAGGGAGAATATCTTTGCTTTGTAGATAGTGATGACTGGATTGATATTCATACATGTTTGAGAACTATTGAAATAAGCCAAAAAGAAAACGTTGATATTGTCTGTTGGAATTATATAAAAGAATACAAACATAACTCTATACCTGTACAATGCATCATAACGAATAAATTGTATGACGAAAGCAATATAAAGCAATTATATAGACGCATAGTTGGACCCATAAAAGAAGAATTAGCTTTTCCTCAATATTTGGATTCACTTTCCACAGCATGGGGAAAATTATACAAAAGCCGGTTAATCAAAGAAAACAATATTTTCTTTATATCAACGAAGGAAATTGGAACTGAAGACCTTTTATTTAATATAGAAGTCTTTAAGTATATCCGACGAGCCTATCTCATGACAGACCATTTAAACCATTATCGTAAATATAACTCGACATCACTAACTGCTACTTACAAGCCTAATTTAGCCACTCAATGGACTAATTTACAAAATAAAATATTGACCATTATAGAACATGATAAAGAGCTTAAACAAGCATATTTCAATAGAATAGCCTTAAGTATTATTGGCATTGGTTTAAATGAATGCGCTTCGAAAGATTCTTTAAAAAACAAAAAACAAAGGATTTATAAATACCTAACAAGTAAGAATCCCAACAACGCATTAAAACAATTGCAACTCACATATTTTCCAATCCACTGGAAACTATTTTTTGGCTGTGCAAAATATCACCATATATGGATATTAATATTTCTATTATTTATAATATATAAAATAACTAACAGAAAATGATAATTTCTTTTATTGATAGTGATGACTATATTTACTTAAAATTATGTAGGAGGTTTTAAATTTTATATATTAAAAAGTTTAAATTCTGCATCTACTAATCAATAAATTATAGTAAAAAATGAAAATAGTCATGGAAACAAATAGTTTAATATTATCAATCATTGTTCCGATATACAATGCATCAAAATACCTAAACAGATGCATCAATTCCATATTAAATCAAGGATTAAATGAAAATAATTATGAAGTCATATTAATTAACGATGGATCAACAGACAATTCTTTATCAATATGCAATAGTTATGTCGATGCAAAGTCTTCAATAATAAAAGTGATTGATAAACCAAACGAAGGAGTTGCAGCCACTAGAAATTGCGGTATAAATCATGCTCAAGGAAAATATATCTATTTTATAGACGCAGATGACTATCTAATCCCTAATGGATTAAAATATATCGTTACTAATTTTTTAGATAATTCTATTGATATCCTTTCTTTTTGGGCATTAACGCTGGACAAAAATACCAAACGAACTTTTATTGAAGATAATAACATTGAAGGAAAAATATGTAAAGAATGTACAGGCAAAGAGTTTCTCTATAAAGATGTACAGACGTTTATCTTTACAAGTTTATATAAAAGAAGTTTTTTAAAAGAACATAATTTATCTTTTGAAAGAATACCGATAGGAGAAGATATTTTATTCAATTTGAAAATGTATTTAGAAAACCCTAAAATAAGAATGGTATCCTCAAGATTATATAGATATGATTTACATGATGAATCAACTATTCATAGAAGAGATTATCCTTTTACAAGAAAAGCAATCCATGCGTACCAGATACTTTTTGCATTCTTAAAAAAGAATATCAATCTATATTCTCACTCCGATATCAATTTAAGTAATGGACTGAAAAGGATTCTAGAATCACAATTTGTACCATTTAGTAGTAGAGTTTTATCTTCGGATTTATCCATTAAAGAAATAAAAGCAATAAAAAGACAATTTATTGAAAATGGAATACTACCATTAAGTAATGGTAACAAAAATAACTATTTAATAAATGAAATATTTAAATGCACTTATATATTTCCATTATTTCAATTTTGCTATCAAAAGATATTTATTCCCTATATTTTACCTCATATAAATAGAAACTAAAAACATACAAATTTCGAATGAAATCATGTATAATATTAAAAACATCAAAAGTCTAGATAAAAGTCTTACCTACCATTTATAATCATATTTTAGTATAACGATAAAATGCCGACTTCCTTATGAAAAAAATATCAATACTTATACCATGTTATAATGAAGAAGCTTCATTGCCTTTATTATACAATGAACTTATAAAACTAATGGATTCCCACACAAATTATGCTTGGGAAGTTCTAATGGTCAATGATGGTTCTAAAGATCGAACTCTAGAAGTTATAAAGGACTTACGAAAAAAAGATAATAGAATCTGTTATGTTGATCTCTCACGAAATTTTGGAAAAGAAAAGGCTATGCTTGCTGGGTTTGATTATGTAACAGGAGATTGCATGGTCATAATGGATGCAGATTTACAGCATCCTCCATACGTTGTTAATGAAATGCTTACTAAATGGGAAGAGGGTTATGATGACGTATATGCTAAAAGGAAATCACGGGGAAAAGAGCCTTGGTTAAGAAAACAATTTTCTCTCCTATTCTACAAGATATTACAGAAAACCACAAAAATAGAAATACTTCCCAATGTCGGTGACTTCCGGCTCTTAGACAGGAAGTGCATTGAAAGTCTGAAACAACTCAGAGAAACTGAAAGATACACCAAAGGCATGTATTGCTGGATAGGCTATAAAAAAACAGCTGTAGAATTTGAACAACAAGATAGACAAGCAGGCCAAAGTTCATGGAACTTTCTAAGTCTTTTATCATTAGCCATTGAAGGTATTGTTTCTTTTACTACATTTCCACTAAAAATAGCTACAATTGTAGGGATCTTCACCTCATTATGTGCCTTTATATATATGATTTATGTCATTATAAAAGCTATACTTTTTGGAGATCCTGTATCAGGTTTCCCAACTCTTTTGTCTGTCATATTATTTTTAGGTGGTATACAATTACTTGCATTAGGAATCATCGGAGAATATATTGGAAGAATATTCCATGAAACAAAAGGAAGACCGGTATATATAGTAAGAGAATATAATGACTTAAAATAAAACTATCTCAATGAGCACAAGAAAAAAATATACACTACTACTTTTAATATCAGGAATCATTTTTTATATTTTAAATTATTTGACTCCTTTATTCAGCGATGACTGGCATTATAATTTTATCTACGGAACATTAGATAAAATTGATAATATATCCGATGTCATAAAAAGCCAATACATACACTATTTTAAATGTAATGGAAGGTTTATCCCCCACTTTATTATCCAATTATTTGATGGGATATTAGGAAAAGAACTTTTTAATGTATTCAATACCATAGCTTTCATACTTTTTATACATCTTTCCACACATTTGGTAAAAAACGAATATAAGGCACTCTATTTACCTGCATTTTTAATTCTACTATTATGCTTTTACTTCATACCGTCATTCAATAATTGTTTCCTATGGATGAGCGGAGCATGTAACTATTTATGGGTAGCGGATATATTACTTATATTCAACATTCTTCTGTTTAAACAAATAAAAGAAAAGATCTACTATCCCCTATTATTTATCATAGGCATGATAAGTGGATGGACTAACGAAGCTTTCATTATCGGAATGAGTTGTGGCTATTTCGTATATTTCATCATAAAAAGAATCAAGCCTACTCTTCCACAAACGATCTTATTAAGTGGATTTTATATAGGAACCATATTACTCGTTTTTTCGCCAGGTTCTATACATAGAGCCTTAGGGAACAATAATACTCCGCTTAATATCACAGCTATACTACACAATCTTATAAATTCATTTCTTAACATGAATAATATAAGATTACTCCCCCTACTTATCATTCTATTTTTATACTCAACATACAAGAAGAAAATAAATCCCAAGCAATTTATTGGCGATAATATAATATGGATTATCGCTATTATCGTAAGTTTCATATTTGTCCTATTTACCAACTATAATAGTGGCCACTCAAGATTTGGTTTTGAGTTTTTCTCATTATTATTAACAGTCAAACTTTTATCAAATTTCAATATAAACAAATATTTTATCCAGGTACTCCATTTCTTTTTGGCTATAACTGCCATATATATAATAAAACTATCATATACTAACTATCATGAATATCAAAATTGCATAAATCAAATCAACCAGTCGGATAATAGCATAATTCTCACAAATGAAATGAAATACCCTAACTATTTCGAGAGATTTATAATTAGATTTATAACAAAATCTTCTGAAGCAAATATTCACTTTACGGACACATGGATAGCCAATCGGTTCAAAAAGGATTCTCTCGTGTTTATACCGGAAACTTTATATACAGAAATAACAAAGTCTCCTGAAAAATTCAATAATGTTTTTTACACAACAGATGATTTTCCTTTTTACGTCATGCAAAATAACGAGAAGAAAATCTTATCCGTAACATTCATATTAAGGAAAACTAATTATAAAAAGCTTCCATTCTACATAAAACCAATAGCGCATAAACTCAAAAGATATACTGCCGACACCATTACATCTAATCTATTTAATACTATAAATATATCGAACTCCAACTATATTTTTGTAAATAAAAATAGTATCATCAAAGATAGAATATTACACATCAAAATTAATAATACGAACTATAATATTGTAGAAGCACAATGAAATTAAATAAACAAGAATTTATCCGCTTTGGAATAGTCGGTATAATAGCCACAATCATACATTATGGTATTTATTTGGCATTAAATCTTATAATAGTTTCATGGATAGCTTATTCCATTGGATATGGAATAAGCTTTTTAGGAAATTTCTATTTATCAAATAGATTTACATTTAAAACAAAACCAACAATGAAAAAAGGAGTGGGATTCGGATTAAGCCATTTTATTAATTATTTATTGCAAGTTATACTACTGAGTATATTCATAAAATTAGGTATACCCGATAAATATGCACCCATCCCTGTATTCTGTATTGCTGTTCCTATTAATTTTTTAATGGTAAGGTTTGTATTGAAATCAAAAAGATTATAAATAAATATCTCATTATATCGTAAGCATCGAAAAGGGAAATTGATCCAGCCGGGAGATTTCTGGTGGTGGTTCTTTGCCAAGGTATGGCTTAGTTTAGTTCCGGTACGTCCGTTCATCATTAAAATATATGGCTTATGTTGTCGCTCTTAGCTTTTTTAGTTACTACGCCGCTTACTTTTATCCTGCTTCCGCTGATTATTGCCTGGTTCTTGAAAAACCGGACGGCCAAAAGGGTATTGTATGGCATCGCCATTGTACTGACGTTAATCTTTACCAATACCCCGCTGCTGAAAATGGCGGAAGAACATTGGTACAAGGAATATGACCGTCCGCTGCCGGAAGGTAAAACGTATAAATATGGTATCGTGCTGGGTGGATATAGTTTCTGGGACTGGGAACGGAACCGTCCGGAATTTAGCGGAATAGCGGACCGACTGACAGAAGGGATCCGACTGTACAAGTGTGGCAGAATAGAAAAGCTGGTACTGGCTTCGGATGGGTCTATCATTCAAAGTAAGGACGGAAAAGGGTTGCAGGGAAATCCTCAGGGGATGATGAAATACCTGAACGAACTGGGTATTCCCAAGGAGGATATCATCATGGAAACGTTTGCCAACAATACGAGGGAGAATGTTACGTTTACCAAAGAGTTGCTGGACAAGGAGATAAATACAGCTCCCGTACTGATTATTACTTCTGCCGTACACATGAAGCGTTCTGTCAGTGCTTTTCAGGCGGAAGGGATTGATCCGGACTGCTACATCACAGATACATGGGTAAATTTAAAAGGACAGCGTGTAAGTTTCCTGCCTTCTGTGAGTACATTGCTACAATGGCCGGAATTGCTGCACGAATGGGTAGGGTATGCTGTATACAAGTGGAGAGGCTGGTAGATTAACAGATCTAATGTTGATTAATATTCGTCTTACAAAAATGAATGATTTTTTTCTTAATGAAAGAACTTAGATTTTCAATTTTTGAATTAACTTTAAATAGATCAAACAATCGAATCCTCATATATTCAAGGATACAACTTATACTAAATACAATAATTGTAAATAACAACAATGTCACTAATACATTAAAAGCTTGAGTACCTGCAAAAGATTTAATTGGAAGCAATTCTTTAAATAGCCAGAATTTAGTGGCTGGATTAATATGAATTAAATAGACTCCAAACGTTAAAGAAGATAATAAGCAAATGATTCTCTTACCTTTCTTTATCGTTAAAGACTTAAAAAGCAAGAAACAGCAAGTTGAGCTAACGAGTATAAATAGAGAATTATAATTTAAATTAAATACACGAGAGTTTATATAATTAAATCCATATAATTTCGTAAAATAAGTACCTATTAATTGAAACAATAAAATTCCGCCCCATAGTAAAAGTAATATTTTAAAACTGAATTTTACATTATATTTCCTAATAAAAGAAGCTTGTACATACAAATAGGAGAACCAGTATAAACTATAACCTTTACTTAGCTCCACAGGTTCCCATAAAAATTGTACAACAGAAAAGAAAAATAACAGAATGGATAACAACCATAAATGCTGAGTCTTATTTAAAGACTGCAAGACTATATTATAAAACGGAGATAACATATATAAAATAATATAATCTGTTACAAACCAATAACGACTTGACATAATAGGGAAAATACCATTAAACAAAAAATCATTAACATTTGCTTCCAAAAATAAACAGGAAAGCCCCCAATAATCCATGACCAAAAAACAGTTATAAATATCAGTTTAAGAGCCTTTTCTAATTTAAAAGGAGAGGACTTACCTGAAAGAAAATATCCAGATATCAATACATAAAGGTTGACTGCAATAATACAAAAAAATTCAAAGAAATTACATATTAAAAAAGGGAAAGGATACAAATCAGGTTTATATCCGTTCAACAAACCTCCAAACCAATTTACGTGCAACATTACGACCATAAACATGGCAATAATACGTAATAGCTCAAAATTTAGATTTCTTTCTGTGGTAGGTTGATTTGTATCCATATAATTATCATGTTATTATCTCGGCAAAAATACAGAAATTTATCCGATGATAAATGATTATAACAAATAAAATACATATCGAGAGGGAAACAATACTTTTCAGATAAATAGAAAATGTATATAATAGGAAAGATATTACTCTTAAAGAACCTTAACGAAACGCCCTCCATACCCGATTTATTTGTTATTTTGCAGCAAATTAGGGAATAAAGTGAATATACTCAATATAGATACATGTCCCCTCTGCGGAAAAAAGCATTTCGAAGAGGTGCTGACTTGCACAGATCATTATGCGACCGGTGAAAAATTTACCATTTACCGCTGTACGGCGTGTGGCTTTCTGTTTACGCAGCATGTGCCCGATGAGAGTGTGATTGGCCGGTATTATGAGTCGCCGGACTATATCTCGCATACGGATACGCGTAAGGGGCTGGCAAACCGCCTGTACCATTATGTGCGCGGATATATGCTGGGACGAAAGGCGGCGCTGATTGAACGGATCTGCGGCATGCGAAACGGTGACCTGCTCGACATTGGTACGGGTACGGGGTATTTCAGCCGGTATATGCAGAAACGGGGATGGAAGGTTTCGGCCATCGAGAAGAGTCCGCAGGCCCGGGCGTTCGCACGGGAGCATTTCGGACTGGAGGTGGCTGCTCCGGAAAAGCTGGCTTCGTATGGTAAGGGTGCCTTCGACGTGGTGACGTTGTGGCACGTGATGGAGCATTTGCAGGATATCAACGGTACGTGGCAGCGGCTCTCCGAAATCCTGAGGGACAAGGGGGTGCTGGTCATCGCGGTGCCGAATCCGGCTTCGTTCGACGCGGAGCATTACAAGGAGGTGTGGGCGGCGTATGATGTGCCGCGCCATTTGTGGCATTTCACACCGTCGGCTATGCAGCAGTTCGGAGCGAAATTCGGATTTATCCTGACGGAACGGCATCCGATGCCGTTTGACGCGTTTTATGTTTCGATGCTTTCGGAAAAGTACCGAGGAAGCCGTATGTCTTTCCTGAAAGGGATGCTTACGGGAACAGAGGCGTGGTTTGCCTCGCTGGTGAAGAAGGAACGCAGCAGTTCCATGATTTATGTTTTCAGAAAAAAATAAGGCTATGGGCAGAAAATCGGGGTCTTTCTTTGATATGCAGTTTGTGACGTCGAGCATCAGTACGATGCTGGTGTTGCTCTTGCTGGGGATAGTGGTTTTCTTCGTGATGGCTGCCAACAACCTGTCGGTGTATGTGCGCGAGAATATCGCGTTCTCGGTGCTGGTGAGCGATGACATGAAGGAACCGGATATTCTGAACTTCCAGAAACGGCTGAACAAGGAGCCGTATGTGAAGCAGACTACGTATATCTCGAAGGCTCAGGCGCTGAAGGAGCAGACGGAGGCAATGGGCACGGACCCGGCGGAATTTCTGGGACATAACCCGTTTACGGCGTCTATCGAAATCAAACTGAATGCGGATTATGCGAATTCGGACAGTATCGCATGGATAAAGGATGAGATTCAGTCGAACAAGCAGGTGATTGAAATCAATTATCCGCAGGACTTGCTGGATGCGGTGAACAGTAATATCCGGAAAATCAGTATCGTGCTGCTGGGACTGGCGGCACTGCTGACGCTAATTTCGTTTGCGCTGATCAACAATACCATCCGGTTGGCGGTGTACTCCAAGCGGTTCATCATTCATACCATGAAGCTGGTGGGGGCGAGCTGGTCGTTTATCCGGCGGCCGTTCCTGGTGCGCAACGTATGGATCGGGGTGCTGGCGGCTACCATGGCGGATGCCATACTGGTGGGACTGGCTTACATGCTGGTGAAGTATGAGCCGGACTTGCTGGCGGTGGTGACACCGGAGGTGATCGTAACGGTGATGGGATCGGTGTTTGTGTTCGGGGTGATCATCACTTCGGCGTGCGCGCTTATTTCCATCAACAAGTATCTCCGGATGAGGGTGAGCGAGCTGTATTATATATAGTAAGGTAAGAAACTAACTAATAATCAATATTTCATAGTAACATGGATAAAAAGAACTTTGCCTTTGATAAGACGAACTTCATCCTGCTGGCTGCGGGAATGGTGGTGATTATCATCGGCTTCCTGCTGATGACGGGACCCGGCTCGACGGAAACGACTTTCGAGCCTGATATTTTCAGTGTGCGGCGTATCAAGGTGGCTCCGGTGGTTTGCTTCCTGGGATTCATCTTTATGATTTATGGTATACTGCGGAAACCGAAGAGCACGCAGGAAAAGGATAATAACGTAACGGAATGAGCTGGATAGAAGCATTGGTGCTGGGTATTCTGCAGGGACTGACGGAGTACTTGCCGGTGAGCAGCAGCGGACATCTGGCTATCGGATCGGCGCTGTTCGGCATTGAGGGAGAAGAGAATCTGACGTTTACCATCGTGGTGCATGTGGCTACGGTGCTGAGTACGCTGGTGATCTTGTGGAAGGAGATAGACTGGATATTTCGCGGACTGTTTAAATGGCAGTTGAACGAGGAAACGAAATATGTATTGAACATCATTGTTTCGATGATTCCAATCGGCATCGTGGGGGTGTTCTTCAAGGATTATGTGGAGGAGATCTTCGGCTCGGGATTGCTGATTGTGGGCTGCATGCTGGTGCTGACGGCGGTGTTGCTGACGTTTTCGTATTATGCGAAACCACGGCAGAAGGAACGTATCAGCATGAGGGACGCGTTTATCATCGGACTGGCGCAGGCGTGTGCGGTAATGCCGGGCTTGTCGCGCTCGGGTAGTACGATTGCTACGGGACTGATGCTGGGCAACAAGAAGGAAACGCTGGCGCAGTTCTCGTTTCTGATGGTGATTCCGCCTATCCTGGGGGAAGCGCTGCTGGACGGGATGAAAATCATGAAGGATGCTTCGGCTGCGGGTGCCAGTGTGAGCACGGCATCGCTGGTCGTAGGGTTCCTGGCGGCTTTCGTTTCGGGATGTATCGCTTGTAAGTGGATGATTAATATTGTAAAGAAGGGCAAGCTGATTTGGTTTGGCGTGTACTGTGCCATCGCCGGAATCATTACGATTGTTGCCAGCTTGTGTGCATAAACAGATACGGATGAACTTTAAAGAGGGAGAAGTGTTATACTTTGACAAGCCGCTGCGATGGACTTCGTTCGCGCTTGTCAACAAGGTGAGATATCATATCAGCCGCAAACTGGGAGTGAAGAAGATTAAGGTGGGACACGCGGGAACACTCGACCCGCTGGCTACCGGGGTGATGATTATTTGTACGGGAAAGGCGACGAAGCGTATCGAGGAGTTCCAGTATCATACGAAGGAGTATATCGCTACGCTGAAGCTGGGGGCTACCACGCCGTCGTACGACCTGGAGAAGGAGATTGACGCGACGTATCCGACGGAGCATATCACCCGCCAACTGGTGGAGGAGACGCTGAAGAGGTTCGTGGGAACGATTGAGCAGATTCCGCCGGCTTTCTCGGCCTGCAAGGTGGACGGGAAACGGGCATACGACCTGGCCCGCAAGGGAAACGAGGTGGAACTGAAGCCGAAAACGCTGGTGATTGACGAGATTGAACTGCTGGAATGTGACTTGCCGGTGATAAAGGTCCGGGTGGTGTGCAGCAAGGGTACGTATATCCGTGCGCTGGCACGCGACATCGGGGAGGCGCTGAACAGCGGGGCGCACCTGATCGGGCTGATGAGAACCCGGGTGGGCGACGTGAAGCTGGAGGACTGTATGCAGGTGGATGACTTCGAGGCGTGGCTCGACCAACAAGATATTGAAATTACAAACGATTAAGGAAAGGATTATAAGATGAAACTGTCACAATTTAAATTTAAATTGCCGGAAGAGAAAATTGCGCTGCATCCTGCAAAGTATCGGGATGAATCGCGACTGATGGTGGTTCACAAGGCTACCGGACAGATAGAACATGTGATATTCAAGGATATCTTGAACTACTTTGATGACAAGGACGTATTTATCTTTAATGATACTAAGGTTTTTCCTGCACGTTTATATGGTAATAAAGAAAAGACCGGGGCACGCATCGAGGTGTTCCTGCTGCGTGAGCTGAACGAGGAGCTGCGCCTGTGGGATGTACTGGTGGATCCGGCTCGTAAGATTCGTATCGGTAACAAGCTGTACTTCGGGGATGATGACTCGATGGTAGCGGAAGTGATTGATAATACGACTTCACGCGGACGTACGCTTCGTTTCTTGTACGACGGACCGCACGATGAATTCAAGAAGGCGCTGTATGCGCTGGGTGAACCACCGTTGCCTCCGTTTATCCATCGTCCGGCTGAACCGGAGGATACGGAACGCTTCCAGACAATCTTTGCCAAGAACGAGGGAGCGGTAACGGTTCCGGCTGCGGGACTGCACTTCAGCCGTGAGCTGATGAAGCGTATGGAGATTAAGGGTATCGAGTTCTCGTTTATCACCATGCACTGTGGACTGGGTGGCTTCCGGGATATTGATGTAGAAGACTTGACGAAACATAAAATGGACTCGGAACAGATGTTCGTGGAAGCGGAGGCTTGCCGTATCGTGAACGACGCGAAGGATCGGGGCAACAAGGTGTGTGCCGTGGGTACGAGCGTGATGCGTGCCATCGAAACGGCAGTGGGCACCGACGGACGACTGAAGGAGTTCGAAGGATGGACCAACAAGTTTATCTTCCCGCCTTATGAGTTCTCGCTGGCGGATGCAATGGTCAGCAACTTCCACATGCCGCTGTCTACCATGCTGATGCTGGTTTGCTCGTACGGTGGCTATGAGCTGATTATGGATGCGTACAACATTGCCCTGAAGGAAGGATACCGCTTCGGTACGTACGGAGATGCGATGTTGATTCTGGATAAATAAGCGTACCGTCATGGCGAAGGTTTATTTGGGCCTGGGTACGAACATGGGCGACAAGGAAATGAATTTACGTACTGCCGTTCAATGGATAAATGACAGGATAGGGGAGGTGACTTCCCTATCTTCTTTTTATGAAACGGCTCCGTGGGGGTTTGTTTCGGACAACAGTTTCCTGAATGGGGCGATGTGTGTGGAAACGGAGCTGATGCCGCTGGAGGTGCTGCACCGCACGCAGGCTATCGAGAGGAAGCTGGGACGGACGCACAAGTCGGTGAACGGGGTGTACAGCGACCGTATCATCGATATCGACCTGCTGCTGTATGAAGACGTGGTGATGCAGTCGCCGGAACTGACGCTGCCGCATCCGCTGATGACGGAACGGGGCTTTGTACTGGAACCGCTGGCCGAAATAGCGGGGGAGGTGGTGCATCCGGTATGCAAACAGACCATCGGGGAATTATATTCTTTTTATAAAGCTATGTTAAAAGAAGAATAATTTGTAATTATTCCAATTTATATCTGTATTTTTGCAGCCGAAAATAAAAGTGGAAAGATTTGAGTAGCTTGCAACCACGGAAAAAAATGCTAAAACACATAGTAAACCCTTCCCTGAAACAATTTCTACTCTGTCCGTACACGGATAATATTTTACTAATCCTTTTTTAATTTCAAAGACATGGGATACTTATTCACATCCGAATCGGTGTCGGAAGGACACCCCGACAAAGTGGCGGATCAGATTTCCGACGCTGTGCTTGACAAACTGTTGGCTTATGACCCCAGTTCAAAAGTAGCTTGCGAAACGCTGGTAACAACCGGACAGGTGGTGCTGGCAGGAGAAGTGAAAACGAAAGCGTATATCGACCTCCAGCGTGTGGCACGTGAGGTGATCAACAAGATTGGTTATACCAAAAGCGAATATATGTTCGAGGGTAATTCGTGTGGCGTGTTCTCGGCGATTCACGAACAGAGCCCTGACATCAACCGTGGCGTGGAACGTGAGGACCCGATGAATCAGGGTGCCGGCGACCAGGGTATGATGTTCGGCTACGCAACGAACGAAACGGAAAACTATATGCCGCTGTCGCTCGACCTGGCGCACAAATTGCTGATGGTACTGGCTGAAATCCGCCGCGAAGGTAAGGTGATGACTTATCTGCGTCCGGACTCGAAGAGCCAGGTAACGATAGAATATGATGACGACCGCCGTCCGGTACGTATCGATACGATTGTGGTTTCTACACAGCACGATGAGTTTATCCAGCCGGCTGATGACTCGAAGGAGGCGCAGCTGAAGGCGGACGAGGAGATGCTGGCCAAGATCCGCAAGGACGTGATCGAAATCTTGATGCCGCGTGTGATCTCGGAAATTCATAATCCGGAGGTTTTGAAGTTGTTCAACGACCAGATCAAGTATCATGTGAACCCGACGGGTAAGTTCGTGATCGGCGGACCGCACGGAGATACGGGTCTGACGGGACGTAAGATTATCGTGGATACATACGGTGGTGCCGGTGCTCACGGTGGTGGCGCGTTCTCGGGCAAGGATCCTAGCAAGGTGGACCGTAGCGCGGCGTATGCGGCTCGTCACATTGCCAAGAACCTGGTGGCTGCCGGGGTAGCGGATGAGGTACTGGTTCAGGTTTCGTATGCAATCGGTGTGGCTCGCCCGATCAATATTTATGTCAATACGTACGGACGCAGCAAGGTGGCTATGAGCGACGGGGAAATCGCCAAGAAAGTGGACGAGATTTTCGATATGCGCCCGCGTGCCATCGAGGAACGCCTGAAACTGCGTAACCCGATTTACAGCGAAACGGCTGCTTACGGACACATGGGACGTGAACCGAAGGTGGTAACCAAACACTTTGAATCGGCATACGAAGGCAACAAGGATGTAGAGGTAGAACTCTTCACCTGGGAAAAGCTGGACTATGTGGACAAGGTGAAAGAGGCTTTCGGATTGAAATAACGAATGATTTAACGGAAATAACAGAAGATGGGGAATATTCCAGCAGGTGTATTCCTCATTTTTTTGTCTTTACTTTCAGATGGAACAATGAACGATATCAAGAATGTATGTGTATATAGTGCCTCGAGCACGAAGATAGACCAGTCTTACTTTGATGCGGCCGACAGACTGGGGGAGGTTCTTGCCGAACGGGGTATTAACCTGATCAACGGGGCGGGATGCCTGGGACTGATGCGTGCGGTCAGCGACGCGGCTCTGCGGGCGGGAGGCACGGTGACGGGGGTGATTCCTCATTTTATGGTGGAGCAGGGATGGCATCACAAGGGACTGACCCGGCTGATTGAAACGGAGACCATGCACGAGCGGAAGCAGCTCATGGCGGACATGTCGGACGGAATCATCGCTCTGCCGGGGGGATGCGGCACGCTGGAGGAGTTGCTGGAGATTATTACCTGGAAGCAGCTGGGACTGTATCTGAAGCCGATCGTGATTCTGAACATCAACGATTTCTATCGCCCGCTACTGGAGATGCTGGAGCAGGCTATCGAACAGAATTTCATGCGCCGGGAGCATGGGGCGATCTGGCACGTGGCCCGGACTCCCGAAGAGGCCGTAAATTTATTGTATGATACGCCCGTATGGAGCAAAGAAATTCGTAAATTTGCCGCAATATGAGCAACGTTTGCCGAATAGGGATAAAATACATGGCTGAAAAGACGGACGAGCAGCAACAGCAGCTCGACCATGCCTTGGTTATGAGCATACAGGCGGATCACAAGGCCGGTATGCAGGGCCAGCCATTACCCTATCAGCTGCGGTCGGATGCGGTCGTGACAAGCATCGTTCTGGTTTGCTTTATTTTGTTCTCGTATGCGCTGAAGCACGGCAAGAAGTATGTGGTGCAACGGATCAAGTCGCTCTTCCAGTATAAGGAACGAACGAGCTTGTTTGATGAGGCTTCTGCCTCGAGCAACCGCTATACCTTTACTCTTACGCTGATCACGACTACGCTGGCGGGACTGTATATCTACGAATATATCTCCGAAACAAATCCGATACTGATAAAATCAGTCACCAACGAACTGCTGCTGGGAATTTATATCGGGGCGGCTCTGCTCTATATCACTTTCAAAGGGGTGGTGTATGAGTTCGTGAATTGGATTTTTTTTGACAAAGAAAGGAACAAATACTGGATTCAGACGTATTTTGACCTGGTAAGCGGGGCCAGTTTTCTGCTGTTTCCGGTGGTTTTACTCATTATTTATTTTAACCTTGGGATTCAAACCAGTAAGACATTAATCATATTTCTACTGGTTTTTGCTAAAATATTGTTATTTTACAAGTCTATCAGAAACTTTTTCAAACATGTTTATGGTTTTCTGCATTTTATTCTGTACTTTTGTGCACTCGAAATCATCCCCTTAATACTGTTTTGGAAAGGGATAACCTATATAAACAATATTTTGGTATTAAAATTTTAAGACATTGAAGATTAAAAAAGTTCTCGTTTCTCAGCCTAAACCCACATCAGAGAAGTCGCCTTATTTCGACATTGCTGAGAAGTACGGCGTGAAAATAGATTTCCGCCCGTTTATAAAAGTTGAGAGTCTGTCGGCAAAGGAATTTAGACAACAGAAAGTTTCTATTTTGGATCATACCGCCGTTGTATTTACTTCGCGCCATGCAATTGACCACTTCTTTAGTCTTTGCGCAGAGATGCGAATTACTATACCGGAAACCATGAAATATTTCTGTACGTCGGAAACCATCGCTCTCTACATCCAGAAATATGTGCAATACCGCAAGCGTAAGGTATTCTTCGGTGCAACGGGTAAGTTTGCCGATCTGCTCCCGCTGATCGTAAAGCACAATACGGAAAAGTATTTCATTCCGATGTCGGATGTACATAACGATGAAATCAAAAACCTGCTCGACAAGAACAAGATTCAGCATACAGAAGCAATCATGTATCGTACGGTAAGCAATGATTTCACTCCGGAAGAGAAATTCGATTATGACATGCTGATTTTCTTCAGCCCGGCGGGTATTCAGTCGCTAATGAAGAATTTCCCTAACTTTGAACAGAAAGACATCGCTATCGGTAGTTTCGGACCGACTACAGCTCAGGCTGTAAAGGATGCAGGATTGCGCCTGGACCTGGAAGCACCGACAGCAGCAGCTCCTTCGATGACGGCTGCACTGGATATGTTTATCCGTAAGCATAACGCATAAATCAATTCATATTCAGGCACGGACTACACGAATGCACGGATATTCTTTTCGCGTATCGGAAGTAATCCGTGCCTCAATTATTTTATCATGGCAGAACAAGAAAAGCATACATTCCATAAGACAGAACGACTGAACAGTGTAATCCTCATTGAAAAGTTGTTTGCGGGCGGGAGCAAGTCGCTTCCGGCTTTTCCTCTGCGTATTGTATATATGCCTGTGGAGGGGGACGAACTCCCTGTGCTCTCGGTACTGATCAGCGTGCCGAAGAAACGGTTTAAACGGGCTGTGAAACGAAACCGTGTGAAGCGCCAGATACGGGAGGCTTACCGCAAAAACAAGGCGCTGCTGACGGAACCGCTGAAGGCTGCCAACCGAAAGGCGGCTGTAGCTTTCATCTGGCTGGATAATGAACTGCATGACTCGGCTGAGGTGGAAGAGAAAGTGAAGAAATTGCTTCAGATTACAGCGGAACGCATGCTATGAAAAGGCTGCTGACATATATCTTGCTGATTCCCATCTATTTTTACCGGAATTGTATCTCTCCTTTTACGCCACCTTCGTGCCGCTTTACGCCGACGTGCTCGCAATATGCCATAGAGGCGATCAAAAAGCACGGGCCGTTCAAGGGATTGTATCTTGCCATACGGCGACTGCTGCGGTGTCATCCGTGGGGTGGCTCGGGATATGATCCGGTTCCCTGATATATTATACTGACCGATATGTTGCTCGATGTTCATACGCACCGCTTGCCCGAGGATGCTTCGACGGCGCTGATGAGTTGTTCGCTGAGGGATGTGCCGCTCCCGGAGGAGGCGCGGTTTCTTTCCGTGGGGATTCATCCGTGGTATATCACACGGGAGGATTATGGCTCGCAGATGGAATGGGTGGAACGGATGCTGGACGACAGGCGGGTCATCGCGCTGGGGGAAGCGGGTCTGGACAAGCGGTGTGCTACGCCGTTCGACTTGCAGCTGGTGGCGTTCCGGTATGTGGCGCAGCTGGCCGACGAACATGGACTGCCGCTGCTGATTCATGCGGTAAAGGCTACGGAGGAGCTTTTTGCAATCAAGAAAGAAATGCGCCCACGAAATGCGTGGATTATTCATGGGTTCCGGGGAAAGAAGGAGCTGGCGGAGAGTCTGCTCGGACAGGGATTCTATCTGTCGTTCGGCGAGAAATACCAGCCGGAGGCGTTACGGATAACTCCCGAAGACCGGCTGCTGCTGGAAACCGACGAGGCTACGGCAGACATTGCTGACGTGTACGAAAGGGCGGCACGGGAGCGAAAAAGGGGGCTGAAAGAGCTCACGGCAAAGGTGCAGGAAACAATTAACCGGCTCTTTTTTAATCAATAAAATTGGTTATTCAGATAAAGTGTCGTACTTTTGCTGTCAATCAAATTATTATGTTAAACTAAGAATTTCATTCGATGAATTTTGTAGAAGAATTAAGATGGCGCGGAATGGTGCACACCATGATGCCGGGCACAGAAGAATTGCTGGAAAAGGAAATGGTTACAGCGTACCTGGGTATCGACCCGACAGCTGACTCTTTGCATATCGGACATTTGTGTGGTGTGATGATGTTGCGGCATTTCCAGCGCTGCGGACACAAACCGCTTGCCCTGGTAGGAGGTGCAACAGGCATGATCGGCGACCCGTCAGGTAAGTCACAGGAACGTAACCTGCTGGACGAAGAAACATTGCGCCATAATCAGGAATGTATCAAGAAGCAGTTGGGCAAATTCCTCGACTTTGAGTCGGATGCCCCGAACCGCGCAGAACTGGTGAACAACTACGACTGGATGAAAGACTTCTCGTTCCTTGACTTTGCTCGTACGGTGGGCAAGCATATCACCGTAAACTACATGATGGCGAAGGAATCGGTTCAGAAACGATTGAACGGAGAAGCACGCGACGGTCTTTCATTTACGGAATTTACGTATCAGTTGCTGCAAGGATATGACTTCCTGCATCTGTATGAAACAAAGAACTGCAAGCTCCAGTTAGGTGGCTCCGACCAGTGGGGAAACATTACAACCGGTGCCGAACTGATTCGCCGTACCAACGGCGGGGAGGTGTTCGCGCTGACATGCCCGCTGATTACAAAGGCCGACGGAGGTAAGTTCGGTAAGACAGAATCGGGAAATATCTGGCTCGATCCGCGATATACTTCTCCTTATAAGTTCTATCAGTTCTGGCTGAACGTGAGCGACGATGATGCCAAACGTTATATCAAGATCTTCACTTCGCTGCCGAAGGAGGAAATAGAAGCGCTGACAGCGGAACATGAACAGGCTCCGCACTTGCGTGTATTGCAGAAGCGTCTGGCAAAAGAGGTGACGATCATGGTTCACTCGGAAGCGGACTATCAGGCTGCCGTAGAGGCTTCGGGTATCTTGTTCGGCAATGCTACTTCGGATGCGTTGAAGAAGCTGGACGAGGATACGCTGTTGTCGGTATTCGAAGGTGTACCGCAGTTTGAAGTTGCCAAGACGGAAATAGAAGCGGGTATCAAGGCTGTGGATCTGTTTACGGAAAAGGCTGCCGTATTTGCTTCGAAAGGTGAAATGCGTAAGCTGGTTCAGGGTGGTGGCGTTTCACTCAACAAGGAAAAGCTGACTGCCTTCGACCAGGTGATCACAGCTGCCGACCTGCTGGACGAAAAGTATCTGCTGGTTCAGCGCGGCAAAAAGAATTATTATCTGCTGATAGCTAAATAATGAGATAAATAAACAGATAAAGTATATTACGTAATCCCTTGCCCCTTGCGGGTGAGGGATTTTTTTGTCGCTGAAAGTCACGCGGAAACATCTTAACAGAAAAGTAATTTCGTATACATCTCTACGTAACAGCAAGCATCTACTTTTAGGTAGTTTTTAAAAAGGGATGTATTATGGATATTATCGCAGGGAAATATGCTATCGGATGTACACCGGAAGGCAACTATTATGCTTATCTGCTGACGCACGAACAGTGCTGTGCGTATGGAGAAAGTGAAGAGGAAGCTCTGGAGAACCTGGAGGTGATGGAGGAGGAATATCTGGAGGAAATAAACGAATTGTATCAAGAGGCTATGGCTTAAAAATCTTCTATATGAAAAACTTATTATCGGACGACCGGATGAAGGCGTATGCTGTCTGCCTGGTCATGTTTCTCATTTCTTCACTGTATCTCTTCTATCTGGGATACAAACTTTATCAATACGGACATTAAAACGAGGTCATCATGAAAGTTTTGTTTATTGTGCAAGGAGAGGGCAGGGGCCATCTGACTCAGGCTATCGCCATGGAAAGGTTGCTGACCAGACACGGGTATCACGTAACGGAGGTACTGGTGGGAAAGAGTTTGTCGAAACGGTTGCCGGGGTTCTTTACCCGCAACATACAGGCTCCCATCAAACAGTTCTCCAGTCCGAATTTTCTGCCGACACGCTCGAACAAACGTGCCAACATTCCCTACAGTCTGCTGTATAATTTGCTGAAGCTGCCGGAATATGCCGAAAGCATGCGTTTTATCCGACAGCGTATCAAGGAAAGTCAGGCGGATATCGTCATCAACTTTTATGAGCTGCTGACGGGGCTTACGTATTTCTTCTTCCGTCCGGCAGCGCCGCTGGTGTGCATCGGACATCAATACCTGTTCCTGCATAACGATTTCCAATTGCCCGCGTCCATCAACAAGGGGGAATTGTTTCTGCTGAATCTGTTCAGCCGGATGACTTCGCTGGGGGCATCAAAACGCCTGGCTCTGTCGTTCCGCTCGATGAACCCGGACAAGAAGCAAAAGATATTTGCCGTTCCACCGTTGCTGCGACAGGATATTTTCTATCAGGAGGTTTCCCAGCATAACTATATCCACGGCTACATGGTCAACTCGGGATTCGCAGAAAATGTATACGAATGGCATCAGAAGTGTCCGGATGTACCGCTCCGCTTCTTCTGGGACCGATGGGACGAGGAGCCTGTAAAGCGGATAGACGACACGCTGTCGTTCTACCAGCTGGACGATACGCTCTTCCTACGGCAGATGGCGGGATGCAAGGCGTATGCCAGTACGGCCGGATTTGAATCGATCTGCGAGGCGATGTATTTCAGAAAGCCTATCCTGATGGTACCGGCTCACATCGAGCAGGAATGCAATGCCTACAATGCCATGCAGAACGGAGCGGGAATAGTGGACGAGAACTTCAATCTGGAACGACTGCTGGATTTTACAAAAACATATCAGCCGAACGCTAAATTTGCCTACTGGGTGCAATCGGCCGAAAGTATCATTCTGAATGAACTGGAGAGCCTCGTTCCGACCCATTTTGAAGAACAAATGTACATGGTAGAAGAATTTATATAAAAAGACAAAAAAATCTTTCTTTTTGTCATACACTTGTAACATTTATGTATTTTCTTTACAAAAAATATGTTTTTGTATGGCACAGAAGAAAAAACAACTTCCTTATTTGGAAAGAGATATCAGTTGGATGTACTTTAACCGCCGTATCTTGCAGGAAGCGGCGCGTCCGCATGTACCCTTACTGGAGCGGATGTCATTCCTGGGAATTTATTCGAACAACCTGGATGAGTTTTTCCGGGTCCGCATAGCTACACAGAACCGTATCGCCGAATGCTCGGATAAATCGACAGCTAAAGAAAGCGATCATGCCAAAAAACTGATCAAGCAAATCAGCAAGCTGAACACGGAATATACCAAGGTATTCGAGCAGACTATCCACCAGACTACCGAGGACTTGAAGAAAGAAAATATCTTCCTCATTTCGGATAACGAGGTTTCTCCCGAACAGCTGGAGTTTATCCGTTCGTATTATCAGGAGAAGCTGAGCGGTTCGATTATTCCTATCTGGTTTTCTGCCATCCGGTATTTCGACTTCGAGAACGATGAGAACATTTACCTGGCTGTAAAGGTCAGCCGCCAGCAGGGGAGCAAACAGATTGCCGATTATGCGTTTCTGGAATTACCGGTCAACATCTGCGGACGGTTTGTCCGCCTGCCGGACAACGGAGAGAAAAGTTACCTGATTTACCTGGATGATGTGATCCGCTGCTGCCTGCCACTGGTGTTCGAGGGACTGGGCTTCACGGATTTTCAGGCGTATGCCTTCAAGTTTACCCGCGACGCGGAAATGGAAATAGACAATGACTTGCGTACGGGTACCTTGCAGAAAATCTCGAAGGGTGTGAAGAGCCGTCGCCGTGGAGAGCCGCTGCGTGTAATCTATGACTCGTGCATGCCGAAGGATATGCTGAGACGGGTACTGAAGAAGATGGATCTGGATGCCCTGGATACGGTGATAGCCAGCGGACGCTACCAGAACCACAAGGATTTCATGAAATTCCCCGATTGCGGACGAAGCAACCTGAAGTATCCGCAATGGCCGTCGATTCTGAAGAAAGAACTGGACGGCGAAGACAGCCTGCTGGCAAAGATTCAGAAGAAAGACCGGTTTATCCATGTACCTTTCCATAACTTTGATTCGTTTATCAGGGTACTTCAAGAAGCTGCTGTAAACAAGCAGGTACAGAGCATCAAGATTACGCTGTACCGACTGGCGAAGGAGTCGAAGGTGGTCAAGGCACTGATGGCGGCCGCACGCAACGGGAAAAAGGTTACGGTGGTCATCGAGCTGCTGGCCCGGTTTGATGAGGCTTCGAACATCAACTGGTCGAAGAAGATGCAGGATGCGGGGGTAAACGTAATCTTTGGCGTGGAAGGCTTGAAGGTACACTCGAAAATTACACACATCAAGATGAAAAAGGGACCGGATATTGCCTGCATCAGTACGGGTAACTTCCACGAAGGGAATGCACGTATGTATACCGACTGTATGCTGATGACAGCGGCTCCGCGTATCGTGAAGGATGTACATCAGGTATTCGACTTTATCGAGCGTCCGTACAGTCCGGTGAAGTTCAAGGAACTGCTTGTTTCGCCGAACGAGATGAGAAACAAGTTCGTCAACCTGATCAATAATGAAATCAAGAACAAGAAGGCCGGAAAAGATGCCTACATCAAGATAAAGATCAATCATATCACCGACCCGCTGATGGTGAACAAGCTGTATGAGGCTTCGCAGGCAGGGGTAGACATCCAACTGGTGGTACGAGGTAACTGTTCCCTCATTACCGGCATAGAGGGCGTAAGCGACCATATCCACATCAACGGTATCATCGACCGTTACCTGGAGCATTCACGTATCTTTATCTTTGCTGCGGGGGGCGAAGAGAAGGTGTTCATCGGCTCGGCCGACTGGATGCCGCGCAACCTAAACAACCGTATAGAAGTCATTACTCCGGTATACGACCCGGCCATCAAGGAAGAAATGAAACTGATTGTGGAATATGGGTTCAAGGATACCCTGCAGGGACGTATCGTAGACGGAAGCGGCCAGAACCTCTTCAAGGAAACAGAAGGAGAGAAGCCTTTCCGCTCGCAGGAAGCATTATACTATCACTACATAGAAGAAAATATATAATATGAACGAAAGCGAAACTCGAAAAACAAACTATGCTGCCATCGACATCGGCTCGAACGCAGTACGTTTACTGATAAAGGAAATTGAGGAGAAGCAAGGCAAAACTCATTTCTCTAAGGTACTGATGCTACGTGTCCCGCTCCGGCTGGGATTCGACGTGTTCAACATCGGAAAAATTTCGGAAAAGAAAGAAAAGAACATGATTCGTCTGATGAAGTCTTTCCGTTATCTGATGAAAATCTATGATGTGAAACATTGCCGTGCCTGCGCGACATCGGCGATGCGCGACGCTAAGAATGGCCTGGAAATCATCAAGCAAATCGAAAAGAAAACAGATGTGCACATCGATATCATCGACGGACAGGAGGAGGCCAAGATTATCTACAACAATCACGTGGAGCACATGGAAGACCAGAAGGGTAACTACATGTATGTCGACGTGGGAGGTGGCAGCACGGAAATCAACTTGTTGTCGCAAGGGCAACTGGTGTGCAGCCGTTCGTACAACATCGGTACGGTGCGTATCTTGAACAATGCGGTAAAGGACAGTGAATGGGAACGCCTGAAAACGGATCTGGCTGAGCTGGCCAAATCGTATCCGGGAACGAACATCATCGGTTCGGGAGGTAACATCAACAAGCTGTACCGCCTTGTGGAAAAGAAGAACAAAAAGAAAATGACAATGCTCGTTTCTACCTTGCAGGAACTGCATACCCGACTGAAAGCGCTCTCGGTAGAAGAACGTATGGAACAGTTCGGCCTGAAGCCTGACCGTGCCGACGTAATTGTTCCGGCAGGTGATATCTTCCTCACCATCGCCGAAATTATCGGAGCTACGTACATTCATGTACCGGTTATCGGTTTGTCCGACGGTATCATCGACGAGCTGTACATGCAGAATAAAAACAACTGATGCCGCAAGGCATTCCGTCATAAAAAAATGAGGCCGTCTCAAAATAGAACTGCAAAAGTAAAAATCTTATAGATTGAAACTTAGAAGTAAAAAATCTCCTACTTTTAGTCCTGTAATATAAGAAAACAAAGACTAAAGTAGGAGATTTTTATGTTGTAACTTATAGATTATAAGTAAGTCTATCTCAGCTTTTCATTTTGATTCAGCCTCATTCTTTTTTGGTTGAACAATTGATTTATTTATTGTCAATCTCTTTCAGCAATTCATCGACAGCTGCCTTCAACTGCGTATCTTCACCTTTCACAATGGTTTCAGGAGCATTCAGCACGTAGATATCAGGATCGAGCTGAGTATTCTCCAGGTAACTGCCGTCGGGCAAACGATAACCCACTACAGGGATACCGAATACCAGTGTCGGGTCTTGCATTCTTACCCAGTTCACACTGGTCATGGTTCCCGGTACAGGAGCACCTACCAGCTTGCCCAGGTTACAATGCTTGTATACCCACGGCGTACCGTGTGCATTCGAGTAGTTCGCTTCACACTGCAACATGATGGAAGGCTTGTTCCAGCGACGGCTTGGCATATCGCATGCTTCACGTCCGCGAATCACCTGTGTAAAGTATTTCTTTCCGCTGAACAATACTTCTATATCTTCGTGCAGACGGCCACCTCCGTTGAAACGGGTATCGATGACAATACCTTCGCAGTTATTGTATTTACCCAAGATATCGGAATAGATGGTACGGAAACTTTCGTCGTCCATCGCTTCGATGTGTACATATCCCAGACGGCCGTTCGACCATTTCGCTACATCGGCAGCACGCTGTTTTACCCAGCGCTGGTACAGCAAATAACTAAACGTTCCTCCGCTGACCGGACGTACCACTTCGTCCCAGTGTTCCTTGGTCTGCGGATCGTACAGCGATACCAGTACTTTCTTGCCTGTCTTGCCGTTCAGCAGCGCAGCATAGTCTTCATCAGCCTTGATCGCTTCACCGTCGATCTTTTCAATAATAGTTCCGACTTTGACACGGGTAGTCTTACGGTCGAACGGACCTTTCTCTACCACCTCGGCAATGCGCAAGCCGTCGCCCGTATAATCCCAGTCGTACAACACGCCCACCTCAGCAGTCGACTCTGTTTTCAGATCCGGATAGAAACGTCCGCCGGTATGAGAAACATTCAGTTCACCCAGCAGTTCACTCAGCATCTCGGCATAATCGTAGTTATTGTTGATATGCGGCAGGAACTTCCGGTAAGTAGCAGTCATGGCATCCCAGTCTACTCCGTGCATCTTTTCATTATAGAAACGAGCCTTTTCCTCACGGTACATATTATCGAACATGTATTCACGTTCTTCAGAAGGCAACAGTTTCATGCTGGCAGTATAAGTAATCGGTTTCAAGCTTTCCGACGAAGCATCCATTTTCTGCATGGTACCTCCGCCCAGAATAAAGAAGTTCTTACCCTCTTTATCCATTTCCATATTCGCCCATTTTGCATCCATCTTATGCAACAGCTTGGTGTCGTGTTTGCGGAGATCCATCTTCCACAAATCGTATCCACCTTCGAAAGCCGACAGGTAATACAGTTTCTCACCGTCTTTCGAGATAATGGCCGAAGCTAAGTCAGAAGAATTCGGAGTCAGACGGATGATACGGTCTTCGATACCTTCCGTTTCTACCACAATATCCTTCACCTTCTTTTCGTCCTTGGTATCCTTATCGTCCGATTTTTTGTCTTTCTTGGAAGCCTTATCATCTTTCTTGGCAGCTTTTTCCTGCTCCTTTTCCAGTTCCTTCTGCAATTCGTAATCCTCCTTGCTCAGGCGGAACTTATCGTATGCATCCTGATTGAGGAAAGCAATCATCACATCGTTCAGCGAACCCCATGAAGCATGATTACGCATACCGTAACGCTCGGTAATGAACAAGATGGCATTTCCATCCATCACCCAGCGCGGAGATTCACTGATATAACCGCTGTTCGTCAGGTTAATAATCTGTCCCTTTCCGTCGGCACTGACCAAACCTATATCCGAATACGGATCGTGCTTGTTGCCGATAAACACAAGCGTAAACCACTTGCCGTCGGGCGACCAGGAGTAATCAAATCCTCCCGAGCGCGTATACCAGGTAGAACCATCCGTTACCTGACGAATCTGCTTGGTAGCCAGATTGACCACCATCAGACGGTTGCGGTCTTCGATGAAAGCCACTTCCTTTCCATCGGGAGAGAATTGCGGATAATCGCGTTCCAAGGTCTTAGAAGGTACCAATGGTTCTTCTTCTATCAGAGTAGCATTCGGGAAGTTCAGGTCTTCCTTCCGGCTGATTTTGGCAATATACAAATCGCGCTTGCCCCCTCTCTCGCTGGAATAAACCAACGAACGGTTGTCGGCACCAAATGAAACGCCCCGTTCCGCTTCAGGAGTATGTGTAATCTGTTTGGTTGTTCCATACTCTACAGAAGTCACGAACACTTCTCCACGTACGATAAAGGCAACCTGCTTGCCATCGGGAGAAACGACGGCCTCCGAAGCTCCTCGTGTAAAGGTATAGGAAACAGGGAGTTCCTCATCATCGCGTACCAGCGAGATAGCTACTTTCTGCGGCTTACCACCAACCGACTGCGTATAAATCTCGCCATCGTAGGTATAACAGAGCGTACCGTCGGCTCCCATTGAAAGGAATCTGACCGGATTCGTCTTGAATGACGTAACCGGCTGTACATTCTTCGGGTCATCGATCGGGAAAGAATAGACATTGAATGAGCCACCGTTGCGTTCGCTCAGGAAGTAAACCTGCTTGCCGTCGGGGCTTACGATCGGGTTACGGTCTTCGCCCGGTCTGGCCGTCAGATTGGTATGTTTTCCCGTCTTTACATCGTATCTCCATACATCTCGGGTAATGGACGAAGTGTGATGCTTACGCCATTCGTTTTCCACCCCCTTCTGGTCCTGATACAGGAAGAAATCACCCGACGGAGCATAGCTAATCATCTCAGCCGGCGTTCCTAACATCTGCTGCGTACGTCCGCCGTCTACCGGTACCTTATAAACCTCGGTCATAGCCGACTTTGGGAAAAGCGCGCTCGAAGCCGGATCCTGAATGGAAGCGGAGAAAACGACATATTTCCCATCAGGAGTAAAGGCTGAAGGAATTTCCGAAGCAGAGTGAGTAGTCAGACGCTTGGCCGCACCTCCTTCGGCAGGCATTACGAACAAATCGAAATTACCAAAGCGATCGCTGGCAAAAGCAATCTGCTTACCGTCGGGCGACCATACCGGATTCGATTCATACGATTCCTGACTGGTCAGGCGCACAGCTTCTCCCCCCGAAGTCTTCACTTTATAAATATCCCCCTTGTAACAAAAGGCAATCTCTTTGCCATCGGGAGAAATAGTCACATCACGCAACCAGAGCGGTGTCACCGCAAAGGCTGAGAAAGAACTTGCTCCCAAAGCAAGCGTTACTAACAATTTCTTCATGAATCTATATTTTTGGTTTCCGCAAAGATAGCGATTAAAGCATGAAGAGAAAAAAAAGTGAAAAATTATTTGGATTATATTGACGAAAACATTTATCTTTGCAACGTTTTCTGAGGAAAACAAATAAAGTTTGGACTATGGTGTAATGGCAGCACAACAGGTTTTGGTTCTGTTTGTCCAAGTTCGAATCTTGGTAGTCCAACGGAAACTCTACAGAAAAGCCCTGAAAGATAACTCTTTCGGGGCTTTTTCTATATAGCCATGCACCTTAAAAACATAAAAAGCTTCAAACAAAAAAATCCCGAGAATCGTTTTTTACGTATCTTTGCAACCGATTTTATAAGAATATAAACTAACGATATAAAAAGAAAGGAATAACCGTGGCTAAGGACAATGACGTGGTATTAACCCCCATGATGAAGCAGTATTTCGACTTAAAGGCGAAACATCCCGATGCAATCATGCTCTTCAGGTGTGGCGACTTTTATGAAACGTATTCGGAAGATGCCGTAACAGCTTCCGAAATTCTGGGAATCACGCTGACCAAACGTGCCAACGGACAGGGTAAGACGGTGGAGATGGCGGGATTTCCGCACCACGCGCTCGATACGTACCTGCCGAAACTGATTCGGGCAGGGCGACGTGTAGCTATCTGCGACCAGCTGGAAGACCCGAAAACCACAAAGAAGCTGGTAAAAAGAGGCATCACCGAACTGGTTACGCCGGGTGTTGCCATCAGCGACAATGTATTATCTTATAAGGAGAACAACTTCCTGGCTGCCGTACATTTCGGCAAGACAGCTTGCGGCGTCGCTTTCCTGGATATTTCGACGGGAGAATTTCTTACCGCCGAAGGGCCTTTCGACTATATCGACAAGTTACTGAATAATTTTGCCCCGAAAGAAGTCTTGTTCGAACGGGGAAAGAAACCGATGTTCGAAGGTAATTTCGGCAACAAGTTCTTTACCTTCGAGCTGGACGACTGGGTGTTTACCGAAGCGTCTGCCCGCGAAAAGCTGCTGAAACATTTCGAAACCAAGAACCTGAAAGGTTTCGGAGTGGAACATCTGAAGAATGGTATCATTGCTTCCGGAGCCATTCTGCAATATCTGGATATGACGCAGCATTACCAGATCGGGCACATCACTTCGCTGGCACGTATCGAAGAGGATAAATATGTACGCCTCGACAAGTTCACGATACGCAGCCTGGAGCTGATAGGCAGCATGAATGAAGGCGGAACCAGCCTGCTCGATGTCATCGACCATACCATCAGCCCGATGGGAGCCCGTCTGCTGAAGCGGTGGATTGTCTTCCCGCTGAAAGACGTGAAGCCCATCAACGAACGACTGGACGTAGTGGAATATTTCTTCCGCGAACCGGATTTCAAGGACTTTATCGAAGAGAAGCTGCATCTGATAGGCGACCTGGAGCGTATCGTTTCGAAAGCTGCCGTAGGACGTATCTCTCCGCGTGAAGTCGTTCAGCTGAAAGTAGCCCTGCAAGCAATAGAGCCCATCAAGAATGCCTGTCTGAATGCCGACAACGAAAGCCTGCGGAAGATAGGAGAGCAGTTGAACCTCTGTGCTTCCATCCGCGACAAGATTGCCAAGGAAATAAACAACGATCCCCCGCTGCTGGTCAACAAGGGAGGAGTGATTGCCGACGGAGTCAATCAGGAGCTGGACGAACTGCGCCACATTGCTTACTCGGGCAAGGATTACCTGCTGCAAGTACAGCAGCGCGAAAGCGAACTGACGGGCATCCCCAGCCTGAAAATAGCCTACAACAACGTGTTCGGCTATTACATCGAGGTAAGAAATACACATAAAGACAAGGTTCCAGCCGACTGGATACGCAAGCAGACACTGGTCAACGCGGAACGATACATCACGCAGGAACTGAAGGAGTACGAAGAGAAGATTCTGGGAGCGGAAGACAAGATTCTGATTCTGGAAACCCGTCTGTACAACGAACTGGTGGCAGAGCTTGCCGAGTTTATCCCTGCCATCCAGATCAATGCCACGCAAATAGCCCGTCTGGACTGCCTGCTGTCGTTTGCCAACGCAGCCCGGGCCAACAAATATATCCGTCCGGTGGTTGCCGACGACGATATTCTCGACATCAAGCAAGGACGTCATCCGGTCATCGAGAAACAGCTTCCGGCAGGAGAGAAATACATTGCCAACGATGTGTACCTCGACACGGAAACGCAGCAGATCATTATCATCACCGGACCGAACATGGCAGGTAAGTCTGCCTTGCTCCGACAGACAGCACTGATCACCCTCATGGCGCAGATAGGCTGTTTCGTACCTGCCGAAAGTGCGCACATCGGACTGGTGGACAAGATTTTTACCCGTGTGGGAGCCAGCGACAATATCTCGGTGGGCGAATCAACCTTCATGGTGGAAATGAACGAGGCGGCAGATATTCTGAACAACCTTTCGCCCCGCAGCCTGGTATTGTTCGACGAGCTGGGACGTGGTACCTCTACTTACGATGGTATTTCCATCGCCTGGGCCATCGTGGAACATATACACGAGCACAAGCGAGCCCGTGCCCGTACGCTCTTCGCCACACACTATCACGAGCTGAACGATATGGAAGCACTATTTCCGCGTATCAAGAATTACAACGTTTCGGTGAAGGAAGTCGACAACAAGGTCATCTTCCTGCGCAAGCTGGAACGGGGAGGAAGTGAACACTCGTTCGGTATTCACGTGGCAAAGATGGCAGGTATGCCCAAGACCATCGTAAAGCGTGCCGACGAGATTCTGCATCAGTTGGAAAAGGAAAACCGTCAGGAAGGCATCTCTTCACACCATAAGGTAGAGCCTAAGACCGTACATCAGGACGGAGTGCAGCTGAGCTTCTTCCAGCTCGACGACCCTGTGCTGTGCCAGATACGTGACGAAATACTGAATTTGGACGTGAATAACCTGACTCCGCTGGAGGCGCTGAACAAGCTGAACGAAATAAAGAAGATAGTCAGGGGGAAATAATACCCTCTACCCGCATATTATGATTCCCTGTGCTGCCGGAAAATGATACTCCGGCAACACAGGGAATGCTTATTTGCTACACCTGAACTTAAAAAGTAAACCCGGCTCATTGCCTGTTTATATAACCAGGAGAATATACTTGGTGAGTTCTTAGGATTCATGTTAAGATTCGCATTTACATTTCTTACTGATTATTTCCACCAAAGTATATTCATCATAACCCAAAGCATCGGGACAATTCTTACAATCAGGAGAAATATGTCTAACAAAAACCTTAATCATATATTCAAAACCTTCCTCGTACTGTTCATCGAAACCTTCTATATTAGAGATATGAAAGCGATTCCCCTTAGAATCTATCACAACATATCCGTAGTCTTGTGCCCCTCCAAAAGGAAGCGGATAAAATAATTCCTTATAGGCTTCTACATTTAAAACCTCAATCTTTATCGAGTTTTCCTTACTACAAGAAAAGAGTAAACTTAGAAACAATAAGGCCACTACTAATCTATTTATAATAAATCTAATTTTCATATTTTAGATAGAAATAAACGTTTCACTTCTAACATCTGCCGGATATTCAAATCCATTAGGAATTTTAATTTTCAAATTATTAATAAGAACTTGTTTTAGATCTAGGATAATAAGTAGTCGCCAATGAAAGAAGTGACATAAACTACATCCACCAACAGCAAAAGAAGTAAAGCTATAAACCACATAAATGTATCTTATTTGTTAATTATCAATTGGACTTACCCTTTCCATAGATCAAAAATCCAATATAACCTTGTACCAGTCCGATTGAAACTGCCGATATTATTACATTCCAATCTCTACTTAAATTCAAAAAAGATAAACCTATAGATACAACCACATAAAGAAATGTACCGCATAAAACAAAAATCAGAAACTTTTTCATCGGAAGGTAATTTAGAATTGGGGTAGAATTATTAATAATAACCTTATATGCAGTTCCTTTCAAAACATCCTAAAGAATCAACTGGATCTTTTCAGCCGGACAACCTTGTGCTGCCGGAAAATGATACTCCGGCAACACAGGGAATGCTTATTTTTCACACCTGAACTCAAAAAGGAACCCGTATGCCCGCCATCAGTCCGATGGTCCTGAAACTCAATTTATACGGATCGTGCATCTCCTCTTCGGTAGTTGTACCTTGCGATTCCACCTTGCTCTTCTTGATATCAGTCGTTCCAAAGCAACCGATATTGGCAAACACATCCAAATGAGACAACACACGGTAAGAAACACCGCAATTTATATTTACTCCCCAGGAGTGTGCAGTCACCTTATATTCCGTTTCGTCCTGCCAACCTTTATTGGTATACCACAGATAACCGCCTCCGTAACTGACAGACAAGATGCAGCGGTCGGATATATCACAACTAAATTTCATCTGGGGACCCACGTAGTTAACCTGAATATCTTCGGATACCAGTGCAGGACCTACCGAATAATAGCCAGAAGTAGAGAAGTTGGTGTACAAGGCTCCTATACCAAACCTTTTGGAAAACTTGTAAAAGGCATCCACACTGCCCTGAATGCCTCCATCATAATTACCCCGATAATGCAATCCGTACGGAGATAGATTCGAATTGAGCAACCAGCCATAACCTATTCCTACGGAAACTTCTACCTTTTCAGCGTGGGATGATTTAACTTGGGCATGCAAGGAGCATGCAAGAAAAGTAAACAGAACTACCAAATAAACGTTTTTCATATGCGTAATGATTTAATTTAACATGCTGGAGCAGTATATCGCTGTCATATAAACAGTGTCTGATTATCACTGTTCGTTATTACAAAAATAACACATTAATAAACACCATACAAGGAAAAGAGGGTGACAAGAGGTAGACATAGAAAAACCATCAGCTCATTGATAATCAATGCAATAAAAGAATTTTTCAAAGAAAAAGGTAGACACAATGAAAACAACGAGTGAGCATGCCGCTTTTTAAAGTATATTTTAAGCAATTCACCGACAAAACAATCAAATTATTTATATTTGTAAAAGTCTTACAAACATTCAGTATGAAAAATAAAACACTCATCATCATTGTCATCATAACAGCAACCGCAGCCGCCCTTTCACTCGGCATTTACCAGAAAAGGACACACCAAATAAATGCTTCACTGCTGCAAATTGAGCAACTGATGTATGAAAGACCCGACAGTGCCTGGAAGATACTACAACACATACCACCCATTTCGCAGGTACGTAAAGAGGAACAGGCACTCCATGCACTGCTATTCACGCAAGCACAATATAAAAACTACATTCCGGTGAAAAGCGATTCACTGCTCCGGATAGCGGAAGCATACTACCGGACAAGCAGCGACTCCCTGCACAAGGCATGGACACTTTTCTATCTGGCACAGTATTACAGGGATTCGGATGAAAAGGAAAAAGCACTCTCGTATTTTCAGCAGGCGAATATAGCAAGCCGGAATATAGAAAACAATCAATTCAAGTTCCTGCTCAATTTGCACTGGGCTAATTTACTAAGCGATGAAGATGCTGAGAATAAAGGAATCGAAAAATATCAAACGGCAAATAAATATGCTATTTTACTGAAAGATACTTTAAAACAAATTGATTTATTCGAAAGATGGGGATGGTGCTATCTATTAAATGGGAAATATAACCAAGCTGATAGCCTTTTTAAAGAAGCTATGTCACTCTCTATGAAAACAGAAATAAAATTTTTAGAAAAAAATCTGTTAGCTCAATTAGCCACTACTGCCTATTTAAAAAAGGAATATTTTCTTGCTCTAAACTTAATAAACCGTAGCATTTCACTTGAGAAAGATTCTACTGAATTGTATCCTTTATGGGCAAATAAAGCGAATATCTTTTTAAGCATGAACCAATATGATTCAGTACGTACCTATTTACAAAAAGACATTAGAAATTCTACACTTTATCAAAAAGCAGGAAAACAAAAAATATGGTATCAGTACGAAGAAAAAATGAATAACCTTCCCAAAGCACTGGAATACAGCAGACGGTATGCCGAACTGCTGGATACCATCTTTCAAGAAAAGCTGGAGTCTAAAGTAGTAAACCTCCAGCACAAATACGACTACTCCTTGATTCAGAGTGAAAACAAGCTGCTGAAAATCAAACGGCAAAGACTGTATATATCACTGACAGCCATCTGCATGGCGGTACTGACCGTAGCTGTCATATTCTTCTATAAACGCAGGGAAGAGAAACGCAAACTGGCAGAACAGATGCGATCAAAAGACGACCTGATGAAGGAAATGAGGCTGCAACTGCAAGAAAAGACCATCGACCTGCATGCTGCACAGGAAAAAATCATCGAAAAGGAAACAGCTTTGGACAAAGAACTTTCACAGAGGGAAAAGATGAGGAGCGAATACTCTTCAAAGGAAGCTGCCATGAGAAAGGAAATCCTGCGCCACAGCGAGATCATCAGAAAAATGGAACAGCTTAACAAAATGAGCCAGCAGGATAAAATACAAAGCCGGTCGGTAGTGCTCTCCGACGAGGAACAGGACAATCTGGCGGAAATTGTAAACATCTGCTACAACAACTTTACCGACCGGCTTTGGAAAAAGTTCCCGACACTGACAAAGGCGGACATCTCGCTTTGCTGCCTCATCAAAATCGGCATCTCAAACAGCAACATGCTTTACCTGCTCGACACCAGCAAGGTCGCCTTGAAGAAACGGAAAAACCGCCTCAAACACGACAAAATGGGTATGGACGAAAACGATTCGCTGGATGAGTTTATCATGGGATTCTGACGAGCATTATGCTCACTCTTTCACCCATACATGTTCTATCTCTACGACATACATTTTATGGAATCCGCCATGTCCTTCGCCGTACCAGCGGCTTACCAGTGAAGCATCGATAAACTGCTCGGGCTTTATCATATCGGCATACAGTTTTCTGCATTCCAGTACCATACGTGCCTGCTCGTAGGCAATGTTTCCTTCGGGAGTAGCAAAAGGCTTCAGTCCGGTAGCCGCTACCTTATCAATGTCGCGCCCCGACTTGGAACCGCAGATTTTATGTATATCTTTATGCTCTTCGCCCAAGAAAGACAGGGTAAGCGTTTCTCCCTCTTCAATAAACTGGTAGGTATAACGCTCGGGACGGATGAAAATAAAGGCTACAGGCTTTGCCCACAAAACACCGGTTCCGCCCCAGCTTGCCGTCATCATGTTAAACTTTTCCTGTGTTCCGGCCGTTACCAGCATCCATTCCTTGCTGATAGCGTCGAACATGTTATCTTTCAGTTCCGATACATTTATTTCTTTCATACATGCATATATTTAATGGTTCATCAAGGCAATACTTCGGTAAATTTTTACCGATAAATTAAAATTAAACATAGAATCGGCATAATCCGGTTCAAAATTATATTCAAGAGATCATTGAAATACTGTCAAGAATAAATCGTCAAGGAGTAAGAAAAG